>Ga0184625_10000013_pt1 | contig 37052 bp, 32 predicted proteins | sample PLM3_30_b1_FD_133151 | JGI IMG/M metagenome (GOLD analysis project Ga0184625, IMG submission 133151) | Groundwater sediment microbial communities from an aquifer in East River, Colorado, USA - PLM3_30_b1 | ecosystem: Environmental > Terrestrial > Soil > Riparian zone | place: USA: East River... | reverse complement strand
TTGTCCGCAGGCGCCTTGTCCGCAGGCGCCTTGTCCGCAGGCGCCTTGTCCGCAGGCGCCTTGTCCGCAGGCGCCTTGTCCGCAGGCGCCTTGTCCGCAGGCACCTTGTCCGCTGGCGGCTTGTCGACCAGATACGCTTCCCACTCGCCGCGGGTCGGAATCCGCCCGGCCAGATCGAGCATCAGCCGGCGGAAGACCGTCGCATCGTCGGCCGGCGCGGCAGGCGTGATTCCCTGTGCTTGCCAGTGCGCCTCGAGTCGCCGGTCAATCTCCGCGGCCACAGAGGCATAGCCGGCCGCAGGCTGCGGCTCTGCACCGCTGGCGGCCAATGGGGCAGCGGCTGTCGCCGCTACCGCTGCCAGGATCAACGCGACGAGTTTCATGAACAGCTCTGGGGCTATCACAGCGTTACTCTACAGCTCTGCTGCTCTGAAAAACAGTTACTCGCCACGATGACTCACTCGGCCAATTCCGCCCCCATCACCGGTTCTTCAATCTTCGCTTGCAGCGCGGCCAGGGCCTGGGCAAAGTCCTGCGTATCGGCCACGACGCGGCCGTCGCGGAGCACGATCGTGCGGCGGGCGTTGCGGGCTACGTCCTGATCGTGCGTCACCAGGATCACGGTCAGCCCTTGCTTCTCGTTGAGCTGCCGAAACATCGCGATGACGTCGCGACTGGTCTTGCTGTCGAGGTTGCCGGTCGGCTCGTCGGCCATCAGGATCGCCGGGTCGTTGACCAAGGCCCGGGCGATCGCCACGCGCTGCTGCTGGCCGCCCGAGAGCTGGCTGGGATGATGGTCCAGCCGGTCGGCCAGCCCGACCAGCGTCAGCTTGTCGATGGCTCGCCGCCGCCGCTCGCGGGCCGAAACGCCGCGGGCATAAAGCAGCGGCAGCTCGACGTTCTCCAGGGCCGTCGTGCGGGCCAGCAGGTTGAAGTTCTGAAACACGAACCCCAGCCGCTGGTTGCGAAGCCGGGCTCGCTGGTCGCGCGACATCGTGGAGACCTCGTCGCCGGCGAGCTTGTAGCTGCCCTTGGTCGGTCGGTCGAGGCAGCCCAGCGTGTTCATCAGGGTCGATTTGCCGGAACCCGAGGGACCGATGAGCGCGACATATTCGCCCTGCTCGATCTGCAGCGTCGCCTCCTTGAGCGCCTCGACTTTGACCTCGCCCAGGTCGTAGATCTTCCAAACGTCGCGCAGCTCGATGAGGGCCAAAGGGGCGATCCGGCGTTAGCGTGGGGCAGACATTCTTGTCTGCCATACTAACTTGCCGCGCCTCTTGTTGGCAGCGGAACGCCACGGAGGGCGTTCCCTACAGCGCCACATGCCCAAAGAATCGCCTACAGCAGCGGTCGGATCGGCTCGCCGCCCAGGAGCACGCCGGCGACGTCGCGGGGCAGGCTCTGATCCAGCCGCAGCTTGCCCAGGTCGAATAGCGTGTGCATGATCGTCGCCAGCAGGTGGCTCGGCTGATAAGGCTCGGTCGCCGGCTGCGAAGCGTCTTTGTCGGATTGGCCGATCACCTGGCCCATCTTGAGACCGCCGCCATAGACGAGCAGCGGCGTCAGCTCGCCATAGTGGTCGCGGCCGCCGTTCTTGTTGATCCGCGGCGTGCGGCCCATCTCGCCCGTCACCACGAGCAGCACCTTGTCGCGCAGGCCGCGGGCTTCGCAATCGGCGATGAACGCGGCCACCGCATGATCGACTTGCGGCCCAAGCCACTGCATGCCGGCCAAACCCTTGGGGCTGTTGCCATTGCTGTGCATGTCCCAGCCGCAATCGGAGACCGAGACGAAGCCGCAGCCCGATTCGACCAGCCGGCGGGCGAGCAGCATCTGCCGGCCCAGCAGATTCGTCGAGCGGCGCATGTCGCCGAACTTCTGGGCGTCCTCGCTCTTGAAGCAATGGCTCGTGTCGTAGCGGGCGACGACGCGGGGGTCTTCCTTCGCCAGGTCGAAGGCGTCGGCCACGCCACCCGTGATTACATCGAACGCTTGCTGCTGGAGCTTATCCAGGCCGTCGATTTTGCCGCCGGCGTCGAGCTCGCGCCGCAGCCGGTCGAGGCTCGACAGCACGCTGCGGCGGTCGGAGAGCCGCTCGGCCGGAATCGCGAGCTGCATGTTCTGCTGCAGCGGACCGCCGCCGCTGGGGCTGAAGGCGTGATAGTTCGGCCCCAGCGATCCGGGCTGCGTCAGCCCCGGCAAATGCCCCGTCTCGAAATTCGTGCCGATCTTGAAGCCTGGCGGGGCGACTGCCTCGGGCAGAACGAGCGTGTGCCGCGGAGCGCCGGTTTGCGGATTGTTCGTGCCGGCGACACGGGTGTAGAGCGCCCCGAGCGACGCCTTGGTGGGATTGTTCGCGGTCGAAACGGCGTAGTAATCGTGGCCAGAATTCTGCGACTGGAAACTGCGGACGATCGAGAACTTGTCGGCCAAGCGGGCGAGTTGCGGGAAGGTGCCGCCGAAGGTGATGCCTGGATGCACGGTCGGCACTTCGCCCGTGATGCTGCGAATCTCGGCCGGTGCGGTCATCTTTGGGTCGAATAGCTCAATGTGCGACGGCCCGCCGCCCAGGAACAGCAGCACGACCGATTTGCCGGTCGCATAGTCGCGCAGTTCATCGGCCGCCCAGGCGGTCCGGCCCGCCAATCCCGCCAGCGTCAGCCCAAACAGCCCCAGCCCACCCACGCGCAGGAACTCGCGCCGCCGCAATCCCTGGCAATCGCGCGCGGGGCGCGGATCGTAGATCGAGAGCATGACGCCGGCCTCGGCTGCGGGCTTACATCCATCAACGGCTCTTGATTATATCGGCCGGCGAACGCCGAGTGTCAAGCGGAATCGCCGCGAGCTAGCGTGGGCGACCTGGCAACTTAAGCTTGCTGGGAATGAAGATGTCCAGGTGCTTCACCTCGGAGCTGGACAGAAGCTCGTTGGTGCGGACGTTATAGCGGGCCTTGGTCACCTCGGTGGGACTAACGGGCTCGCCGGGGGCGGCTTGCCAGTAGATCCGGGCAGCGGCCCGGCCGTCGCCTTCAATCGTGACGATTTCTGTGGCGCTGGTGTAGCTCAGGCGCCCCGGCGTGTTCACGAGGAATTTCGTGCCTTGCAGAATCGTGCGGCCGGTCGCCTGAATTTCTACCCAGCGCTCGACGGGAGTGATGAATTCCGTGACCGTGAGCAAGTCGCAGGTCATCAGCACGGCCCGCTCGGTCAGGTCGGCGACGTTGACTACGATAATCCGATCGCTAAAGTCCTGTGCCGGCGAATAGGTCGTCCGCACTTCTTCCTTGAACTGAATCTCGCGCTTGTCCAGGTCGCCATCCAACGCCCGGTGGAAGGCAATGTGAACGCTCGTCAGCGGCTGCTCGGCCGTGGGACGCGCCGCGCCAGGGGGCATGAGCGGAGGCGGTGCAGGATTTTGCTGATTAGACGCCGGCGCGCCGGGAGCACCGGGCAGGCCCGCAGAGCGGCGGACCGTGCTGACCCAGCCGGGACCGTCGGCGTGCAGCAGGCCCGTCAGCCGATCCACGGTCAGGTTGGGGACTTGCATCTGCTCGAACGAAACCTGTTCGCCCAGGTCGTTCAGCCCGCGATTCGTCAGAAATACCCCGCCGTCCAGCCGCACTTTGGCCAACTCGGCCTTCTCGCGATTGGCGGGCATGAGAAAGTCGATGCGCCGATTGAGCGTGGCCTCGAGCGACTTCGCGGTGACTGTCTGAGTCGCCGTGCGAGCCTGCACGTCGCCATCCAGACGAATCACGGAGCCGTCGAAATTCAGTTTCTGCTGCCAGACCAGATGCAGCTTCTGGCCTGTAGCAGTCACGCTCCGCGTGACCAGCCCCTTTGGCATGGTAGCGCTACGCGTGCGAGGGGCTTCATCTCGCGGAGCGAGATGGCTACCAATCGCCAGCGACTGCTCCGCCGGCGCGGGCAGCGTGGCTTCGCCGGGGCCGTCGATCCAGAGCCGGTTCTCGCCGCGGTGAACGTTGATCAAGCCGCCCATGAGCAGCATGCCCCGGCCGCCAACCTCCGCCGGGTGCCCGCTGACTTCGATCGTCGCCTCGGGCGACGTGCCGTGCCGCAGCTTCAGCAGGTCGCCCGCAACGTGGATCGGCTCCTGCCCGGGCTCGGGCGTCCGCGTTTCGTCGATCTGGGCCTGGCCGTCGATCATCAGGTCTTCCAGATCGAACTGGCGGCCTTTGATGACGAGCTGCATCTGAATCATCTCGCCGGCAGCGCGGAACTTCTGCAGACTCGGCGGCCGGATGATGTTCTTGATCGTGCCGCCGGGCGTTACGTTTTGCTGAAACGCTGCCGGGGCCACCGGCTCGCGCAGCACGCCGCCGGGCGCGGGCTGACCCGGGCCCGCCGGCGTTTGGCCGGGCTCGGTCGGCAGGTTGATGAACCAGGCCTGCAGCTCGCCTGTCTGGGCATCGAGCTTCGGCGAAGTCAATTGCACGTGGCCCTTGGCCAGCAGCCGATGGGGCACCAGCGTCATTCGCGGCTGCTTATCGGTTGGTTTTTCTGGCGTCTGCTCGCCGACTTTTTCCGCCATTGGCTGCTCGGGCTGGGCAGGGACCTCCAGAACCCACAGGTGCAGCTCGTCGGCGTCGAAACGGCCCAGCGGCTCGGCGATGACGCTCGCCGCCGCGATCAGCGAGATCACCTGGTTCTGCTCCTGCGGCCGCACCCACAGCTCCTTTTCCCAGCGGGCCGTAATCATCTGCTTTGCGGCGCCGCGGCCTTGCAGCAGTCGGACCTCGCCCGGCCCGGCGGCCCACATCGCTCCCAAGCGGCCGGCCGGCGGAATCTCGTATTGCAGTTCGCGGGCGGTGAAGTGCTGCTCGTGCTGCCGCAGGCTGACGCTCGTCACGACTTGCGGCTGCGTTTGAGGATTGTCGGGACGCAGTGTGATCCGCCGCCGGGCCAGGTCGAATTCCATCCAGGCCGCAGAAGCCGAAACGCCGCTGGCGGGCGCTTCGAGCGTCGCCGGTCGGCCCAGAGCCAGAATCCGCTGCAAGCGCCCCGCCAACGGATCGGCCGATTTGCCACCGGCCGGCGGCGCTGTGACGGGTAGCCTGGCTGCTCCTTCTGGCGCGCGGAGCAGGAAGGTCAGCAGCAGCTCGTCGCAAAGCAGCTTGTCGGGCGGCTGGTTCGGCAAAATCCGCAGGACCTCGACTTTGTGTACAAAACGAGCGACTTGGGAAGCCACGTCGAATGTGAACGGGCCGCCGCATTTGACCTCGATCGGCTCGCCGCCGGCTGCGGCCCCCGGCTTGGCATTGGGCAGCGTTTCGCCCAGAAGTCCCTGGCCCTCGGTAACAATCCGCATGAACTCCAGGCGATTCAGAGTCAGCGATTGCATGCCGCCGAAGAGGCCGGATTTTTTCTTCTTGCCATCCGGGCCGAGCTCGGGCTGTTGCAGGATGATTTTCAACCCGCTGCCGCGCCCGCGGCTCTCGCCGAATTGAAAATCGACGGCGTAGTTGGTGACGATCTTATCGCGATCGAGTTGGACGTTGCAGGTCTTAATCCAGAGGGCGTCCCGGCCGCCCGGCTGCGTCGGCGGGCTGGAGATCGTTATCTCGTCCTTCAGCTTGCCGTCGATGAGCCGGCCGAAGGTCGCCTTGGTCACGTCGAGGGCCTTGTCGAACTTCAGCTCCGCCCCGGCCGGCGCTTGCATAACGATGGGCCGACGGCCGGCGGCCGTCTTGGAATAGAAGATCAGCGTGCAGGGATTGAGCTGGAGCCGCCCGTCGGGCGTCGGCAGGTAATCGCGGATGAGCAGCGTGCAGTTATCCGTCTCGACGACTTTGGTCGCCGGATCAAGCTCCCAAGAGCCGGCCGGGAACAGCCGCGCGCGATCTTCCTGCACGTGCGGCGAGGGAGCGACGGGTGATGTTGCTTCAATAGCCCGCGGCGGCGCCAGCCGCGGCGGCGCAATCCACGGCGCAGCCGCCGCCCAGTACGTGCCGCAGAGCAGCGACAGCAGGGCGAGAGCGGCGAAATAGCGGCGGAGGTGAAGCATTACGTCACGTACCGTTGAATCGCATCCTCCCACCTTCCCTTGGCCTTCAGGATCGTCTCGATCAGCTCGCGGACGGCGCCTCGGCCGCCGGGCAGGGTGGTGACGATGGCGGCGGCGGCGCGGACTTCAGCCACGGCGTCGGCGACCGCCGCGCCCAGGCCGGCAAAGCGGATGACCGGCAAGTCAGTCAGGTCGTCGCCGATGTAGCAGACCTGCTCCGGCGTCAGGCCGCAGGTGCGGGCGATTTCTTCCGCGACTGGCAGCTTGTCCTCGAAACCCTGGCGGACGATGTCGATGCCCAACTCGCCCGTCCGCAGCTTGACGATGTGCGAGGTGCGGGCGGTCAGCACGCCGAACCGGAACCCGGCCCGCTGCCAGAGCTTGATCCCCAGGCCGTCGCGAATGTGAAAGCCCTTCAGCTCGACGCCCTGGTTGTCGTACCAGATGCCGCCGTCGGTAAGCACCCCGTCCACGTCGGACAGGATCAGCTCGATGCGGCGGCAGCGGTCGCTTAGTTCCATAGGGCAGGAGTCAGGGGTCAGGAGTCAGGAGTCAGGCTGGTGCAGTTTGACTATTTGATTCTTCGTCCGCCGGCGGCCTGGGACCTTGGACTTTGGACTTTTGACCTTCTCGGATGCTACGCCGAGCACGTCGGTTATGTCGATCAGGCCAAGCGGGCGGCCGTCCGCATCGACGACCGGCAGCTCGCTGAGCTTGCGGCTCGCCAGCAGCTCGCAAGCCGCCGTGAGCAGCGTTCCAGCGACGACCGTCGTGGGCGTGCGGGTCATGACGGCGGCCAGCGGTCCGTCTATTGCCGCGTCGCGGTTGGCTTCCAGCAGCCGGGCCAGGTCGCTATCGGTGAAGATGCCGATCAGCGTGCCCGCGTCGTCGGTCACCATCACCGCGCCGGTGCGGCGGCCGGGGCGGCTCTGAGCGACGAGTGTTTGACGGAGTGTTTGCGACGCGTCAGCCAGGCGGCACTGCGCCAGCGGCCGCATCGCCTCTTCGACGCGCGACAGCTTGCGGCCCAGGCTGCCGCCGGGATGAAACCGGGCAAAATCGGCGGGCGAGAACTGCCGCATTTTGCTGAGCACCAAAGCCAGGGCGTCGCCGAGCGCCAACATGGCCGTCGTGCTGGCCGTCGGAGCAAGTCCCAGCGGACAGGCTTCGCGAATGGCGCCTAAATCCAGAATCACGGCCGCCGCCTTGCCCAGCGCGCTGGTCGGCTGCCCGGTGACGGCGATGATGGGAACACCCAGTTGTGCCAGCGGCGGCAAAATCCGCACGACCTCTTCGGTCTGGCCGCTAAACGAGAGGACCAGGGCCACGTCGTCGGCGTGAACGCGGCCCAGGTCGCCGTGGATGGCTTCGGCCGGATGTACGAAATGGCTGCGAGTGCCGGTGGAGGCCAGCGTCGCGGCGATCTTCTGGCCGATCAGCCCGGCCTTGCCCATGCCGCTAACGATCACGCTGCCGCGAGCCGCTTGAATTTGCGCCACCGCCCGGCAGAACTCTTCGCCCAGCCGCTGGGCCAGAGCGAGCAGCGTTTGCCCTTCGGTGCGGACGATTTGGCGGGCCAGCCGCAGCTGCTCGAACGGGCTGAGCAAGCCGGCGGCCGGCAAGCGGGCGGCAGACATGGGTCGTCATCCTTGACGGGCACTGCTAGCTGTGCGGGCAGCTTCGAGCAGCGCGGGCGGGGAATACGGGGCGAATTGTAGGCGGCGCGGTCTGAGCAGACAACACGAACCGCCGCGTGCGGCGCGAGGCAATCTGCCGCCGCTACAACTGCTAGCACTCCCCGCCCGCCTCGCCGGCCAATACAATCCTCGCCATGCCGCGTTACCAGACCGTCGCGATCGTTGGCGTGGGCCTCATCGGCGGCTCGATTGGTCTGGCGCTGCGTAAACGCAAGTTAGCTCGTGCGGTCGTCGGCATCGGGCGGCGGAGAAGGTCGCTCGCTGCCGCGCTGCAACTGGGCTGCGTCACCGAGACGACGACGAGCATCGCCCGCGGCGTCAAGCAGGCCGATCTGACGATTGTCTGCACGCCCGTCGAGCTGATCGCCGCGCAGGTTGCCGAGGTCGGTCGCCACTGTCCGGACGGCAGTTTGATCACCGACGCTGGCAGCACCAAGCGCGACCTGGTCGAACGGGCGGAGGTCGCGCTGGCCGATCGCTTTGTGCGGCGCATGCCGTTCGTCGGCAGCCACCCCATCGCTGGCAGCGAAAAGACTGGCCCCGAAGCGTCCCGGGCTGACCTGTTCGAAGGCCGCGTGGTCGTAGTGACAGAATCGGAAGTCTCGGACCACGACGTCGTCGCTACGATTGAGGAATTCTGGCAGTCGCTGGGAGCGACGGTCGTCCGCATGTCGCCCGCAGATCACGACGCGGCCCTGGCCCGCACGAGCCACTTGCCGCATTTGGTCGCGTCCGCTTTGGCGGTTGCCACACCGGCGGAGGTTCTGCCGTTAACCGCGGGCGGGTGGCAGGATACAACCCGCATCGCAGCGAGCGACCCCGATTTGTGGCGGCAGATCTTCCTCGCCAACCCGGCCCACACCTTGAAGGCCCTGGCCGATTTTGAGACAGTGCTAAAAAGCCTGCGGGCGGCTGTGGAGCAGGCCGACGCCGACCGATTGACCGCGCTGCTCGCGGAAGGGAAACGCCGCCGTGACGCTGTGGGAAGTTGACATTCATCCGGCCGCCGGACAGCCGGACCTCTTGGCCCGCTCGCTGCTGTCGGAAGCGGCCGATTTGGGGCTGACGCACTTCACGGCCCAGGCGGCCCGTGGATTTCTCGTGCAGGGCGAGATCAGCCAGCCGCAGATTCAACGGATCGCCCGCGAATTGCTGGCCGATCTAGTCGTCGAGCGGCCGGCGATCATGCGTCCCGGCGAGAATGGAAGCCAAACAACTAATGCCGCGGCCCGTACCACGATCCACGTGCTGCCGAAGCCGGGTGTCACCGATCCGGTCGCTGCTAGCACGCTCGCGGCCATCCGCGACTTCGGGATTCCCGCCGAGGCCGTCGTCACACTGCGAAAGTACTGGGTCGGCGGGCTGGACGACAAGGCACTGAAGACGCTCACGACGAAGCTGCTGGCCAATGACTCGATCGAACAAGTCGTCTTCGGCCCGCTGAAGTGGGAGCGGCTGCACGTCGGCTCGCCGTACACATTTCAGCCCATCCACGTTCCCATCCGCGAGCTGAACGCGGACCAACTCGTTGCTCTCAGTAAGCAGCGGACGCTGAGCCTGACGCTGGTCGAGTTGCAGACGATCCAGCGACACTATCGCGATCTGGGCCGCGAGCCGACCGACATCGAGTTGGAGACGATCGCTCAGACGTGGAGTGAACACTGCAGCCACAAGACGCTGACCGGCCGCGTCACCTACACCGACGAGCACGGCACGCGGCAGTTCGGCAACCTGCTCAAGGAGACGATCTTTGCCGCGACGCAGGAGATCAGGAAGCAGCTCGGTAAGGATGACTGGTGCGTCAGCGTGTTCCGCGACAACGCGGGCGTCGTGAAGTTCGACGACGAGCACCACGTCGCCTTCAAGGTCGAAACACACAACCGACCCAGCGCGATCGAGCCCTACGGCGGAGCGAACACGGGCATCGGCGGCGTCATTCGCGACACGCTCGGCACCGGCCTGGGCGCCAAGCCGATCGCCAGCACCGACGTGTTCTGCTTTGCGCCGCCCGATGCACAGCCGTCGGAACTGCCTCCGGGCGTGCTGCACCCGCGACGGATCATGCGCGGCGTGGTGAGCGGCGTCCGCGACTACGGCAACCGCATGGGCATTCCCACGGTCAACGGCGCGATCTATTTCGACCCGCGGTACGTCGGCAACCCGCTCGTGTTTTGCGGCAACATCGGACTGATTCCCAGGGGCAAGGAGTTCAAGGAGGCGCTGGCGGGCGACTTCATCGTGGCCATTGGCGGCCGGACGGGGCGCGACGGCATTCACGGGGCGACGTTTTCGTCGGCCGAGCTGACGCACGAGAGCGAAAAGGTCTCCGGCGGCGCGGTGCAGATCGGCAACGCGATCACCGAGAAGATGGTGCTCGACGTGCTGCTCGCCGCCCGCGACGAAGGGCTGTACTCGGCCGTGACCGACTGCGGCGCGGGTGGCTTCTCCAGCGCCGTCGGCGAAATGGGCGCCGAGATCGGCGCCGAAGTCTGGCTGGAAAAAGCGCCGCTGAAATACGCAGGGCTCTCCTATACCGAAATTTGGATCAGCGAGGCCCAGGAACGCATGGTCCTCGCCGTGCCGGAAGCCAAGTGGCCGCGGCTGAAGCAACTGTGCGACAGCGAAAACGTCGAAGCAGTCGCCATCGGCCGCTTCGTCGCGACCGGCAAGCTGGAGCTGCAATACCACGGCACATCCGTCGGCCAGCTCGACATGCATTTCCTGCACGAAGGACGGCCGAAAGTCGAACGTCAGGCGACGTATCGCGCTGCCGGGAACGCCGACGTTGGCGCTGTAGGGAATGCCCTCCGTGGCATTCCGGGCGCTGGGATGGATGCCGTTTCGCCGGTTCAGGGAACGCCACAGAGGGCGTTCCCTACAGCGCGCGACCGTAACGCTACGCTTTTGAGCCTCCTGTCTTCCCTCAACATCGCCAGCAAGGAATGGGTCATCCGCCAATACGACCACGAGGTGCAGGGCGGCAGCGTGATCAAGCCGCTGACGGGCGCGGCGAACGACGGGCCGAGCGACGCGGCAGTGCTGCGGCCGGTGCTGTCGTCGCGGCGCGGGCTGGTTGTCGCCTGCGGCATGAACCCGCGATTCGGCGACCTCGATCCCTATCACATGGCGGCCTGTGCGATCGACGAGGCGGTGAGGAACTGCATCGCCGTCGGAGCCGATCCACGGCGGATCGCGATCCTCGACAACTTCTGCTGGGGCTACACCGACCGGCCGGAAACCCTCGGGGCGCTCGTGCGGGCGGCCCTCGCCTGCTACGACGTGGCCGTCGCCTGGGGAACTCCCTTCATCAGCGGCAAGGACAGTCTCAACAACGAGTTCAGCTATACCGCTGGAGGCGAGCGGCGCACGATCCAGATTCCGCACACCCTTTTGATCAGTGCCCTGGGCCAGGTCGAAGACGTCCGAGCGTGCGTCACGATGGACCTCAAGACGCCCGGCAATCTGCTCTATCAAATCGGTGCGACGAAGAACGAGTTGGGCGGTTCGCATTGGGAGTTGATAACTCGTGCGCCGCCGGCACACGTGCCGCAGGTCGATCTGCCGACTGCCAAACGCACCTTCGCCGCTCTGCACGACGCAATCCATCAGGGCCTCGTCCGAGCGTGTCACGACCTGAGCGAGGGTGGCCTGGCCGTCGCTCTGGCGGAGATGGCCTTCGCCGGCAACTGCGGCGCTTCGATTCGCCTCGCCAATGTGCCTGCTGCAGACCTGCCCACGAGCAGTCGCGAGGTCGCACTCTTGTTCTCTGAATCCGCCAGCCGCTTCGTCGCCGAAGTGTCCGCGGACAATCGTGCGGCCTTCGAGGCGATCTTTCGGACCGCGGCGGTTCCCTGCGGACAGATCGGCGAAGTCACCGCTTCAGGCCGACTGCAGATCGACGCGCTGATCGACCTGCCGCTGGCTGAACTCAAGGAAGCCTGGCAGAAGCCGCTGCGATGGTAGGGGCGTGGGGCAGGCAAGAATGTCTGCCCCACTAGCCGGCCGCAGCTGGCGGCGGATTGCTGACCGGATATCGCTGGCTGTCGCGCTGCATCTTCTCCATCACCGAGTTCGCGGATGAAAGCGCGAACCGGTTCGGATCGAGCGGTTCGATGGGCTGCGTCGGGTCGAAGCCGGCCGAGTCGCCGCCAGAACCATAGCCCACGATGGGCGCCGCGGCAGGCTGAGCGGGTTGTAGGTCGTCGTCGCCCCTGACCAGGCCGACGAACGCACAAACATCGATGAACGTCTCGGACGTGAAGCGGCCCGGCCCCAGCAGGCAGTGCAGCCGCCACAAAAAGCGATTCACGTTATCCGACGACTTGAACGGATCGTTGCCAACTCCGCCGCCAAAACCCATGTTGTCGGTGTTGGGATCGGGCCGGATGAAATGTGCAATGGCGATATACACGCACATGCCGCCGGCGGTGTAGGCGACGGCCTGCCACAGAGGCAGATCCATTTCCAACATCGTCGGCACCGCGATCGCGGCCCCCACCGCCACCATCGTCGCCACGCCCAACAGCTTCAGGGCGATCAACCACAGCGGCTTCCTGCTGGCCTGATAATCGGACCCGATTCCGACCGAGCCCGTTTGTTCGAACGGGTTCGCCGATTGGTAATTGCCGAATCCAAACATGGTTCTATCTCCGCTGGCAAGCCTAGCACGCGGGCGGAAAGCCGCTGGCAAAACGGCCCTCTCGGTGTGCGCCGACTTCCCACCGATGTTGCCGAAAGGCCACATGTCGCATTGCGGCATCGACTGTGGACATTCGCCCGGTAATGGGCGATGCTAAAGAGATGCTTCCATTCGCACGTTACCTGACGCTCCTCGCCCTCACGCTCTGTGTTGCCACGACCGGCTGCATGGTCTCGGCCGGCGGCCCGGTGAAGATCATTGCTACGTCTCCGGACGGCCGGCCGCGGGAGTTCGCCACCAACGAGGCCGCCACAGCCGCGATGGTTGCCGCACCCTCCCCGGCTGGCCCCACCTGGGCGGTTTCGCAGGCCGCTTACGCCGAAGCCGTTGGCACGCTCCCGCCAATCAAGCCGTTTCCCGAATGGTCCGAACAGGAAGCAGCCGCCGACGCTCTGGGCCGCATCGGCTCTGCGGCTGTCCCGACGCTGATCGACGCGCTGCACAGTCCGGATCGTGCCGTCCGCATCAAAGCCATCGAGGTTCTCGGCCGCATGGGCTCCGACGCCAAAGACGCCGTGCCGCAGCTGGTCAAGCTGCTCGACGATCCCGATGAAGCGGTCCGCAAATCCGCCTCCCGCACGCTCGGCCGCATCGGGCCGCTGGCGGATTCGGCCGTCCCGTCGCTCGTACGAACTCTGTTCCAGCCGAACCAGTTCGAGCCGACTTCTACGTCAGCCGCCCGCGGGCCGTGAGCGGCCAGATATCGACCAGCCGGCCGGCCTGCAGCACGTAAAAGTGGTTGTGCAGCACGGTCGTGAAGTCGCCGTAGCCGGGAATCAGTTCCAGGCGGTCGCCGATCTGCAGGTCCTGTGCAGCGGGGGCGAGGCTGAGCACGCCGTGCTCCGCCGACAGGCTCTGCACCTCGATTCCCTCGCGGTCCCGCACCAGCGGCAAGTGCAGCTCCAGGTTCATCGTCTTGCGGCCGGCGTCGATGATCGCCCGGTCCGGCGCCGGCCGGCTGACGATCGTCGCCAGGATCGACAGGGCATAGTGAAAACCTTCCACATGGCACCGCCGCCGATAAAAGGCGTCCATGAAAATCAAGCCGCCGGCCTGCACTTCGGTAATTCCCGGCTGCTGCACCGCGAACGAGAGCGAGCCCGTGCCGCCGCACGAGACAATCGGGCAGGCGATGCCCGCCCGCTCCAGCCGCTCCTTCGTCTCGACGAGCTGGCCCAACGCGGCGCAAATCCGCGCGGCCTTTTCGCCCTGATCGTCGATCAGCAGCAGGTGGCCCTCGTAACCCATGACGCCGGCCAGCTCGATGCCGGGCAGCTCCGCGACCTGTCGCGCCAGCTCGACGGCCGGTTTGCCGGGCAACACGCCGACCCGCTGCATGCCGATGTCGATCTCCAACAGAGCCCGCACTTTCAATCCCGCCACTTGCATGGCCGAGCTGATCGGCCCCGCCTGATCGATGTGATCTAGGCAGATCAACGGGTTGGTCTTGCGGCGGAGCTCGACGAGCCGGCTGATTTTCTGCGGCCCGGCCAGCAGGTTCGCCACGAGCAAATCCGGAATGCCGGCGGCGGCAAAAACCTCGGCTTCGCTCAGCTTGGCGCAGGTCAGGCCGATCGCCCCGGCGTCGATCAGGCGGTGGGCGACATCGGGCGACTTGTGGCACTTGGCGTGTGGCCGCCAGGCGACGCCGCTATTGCGGCACAGCTCAGCCGCTTCGGAGATGTTCGCTTCCAAGGCGTCCAGGTCGATGCACAACGCCGGCGTATCGAGCTCATCCTTGGGAGTGCCCAGCGGCGGAAAATTCATCATCGAGCGCCCAACCTGCCGAAGCGAGGGTACAGTCGTTGCCCGCGAATCCTTCGCAGGTCCCGCCAAGCGGGCTATTTCCGCGGGCTATGATAGCCTGGGGCGAAATACCTGTCGCTTGATTCTCGGAAATCTTTCATGGCCGTGGAAGTAATCTGGCGTGCCAAACCGCTGGTCAGCCACCTCCATGCGGCCGAGGCGATGACACATTCTACGCCGCTGGCCGACGAGCGATTGGCCGAGGCCCTGGCGGTTCCGGCTGCCCACCTGGCAGCCGAAATTCGCGCAGCGAACGTGCCGCCGGCGCGGTTTTGGTCCCACCTGATCCCGCAAGCCGCCAACACCGACAATCGCCGGCAGCTCGTCCAATCGGTCACCATCAAAACCGCCGGCAGCTCACCCCGCCTCGAGGCGATCGTCTCCAACGTCAGCGCCGCCATCGCCGCAGTCGAAACCGCCGGTCAGGCCGCCCTGCCAAACCTGGCCGATGAGCTAGCCCTTCGCGAGCGTCCCCTGCGCGAACAGTGGGAAGCCCGCGGCCCCGGCCTCTTGCAACAGCTTGCCTGGCTGACCGACGAAGCACTGCTCGTCGAGAGCTGCCCGGTCTGGCTGGTCCATCCGGCACGCGGCGGCGGCGGCGCGGCGCATCTGGCCTATAACTCGGTCCGCTTTGAAGCCGTGCTCGCCAACCCGCACGCCGAGCTGCCGGAAATCCTGCGGCTGGCCTGGCTCATCGCTCAGCTCCACCTCGACCTGCCGCTGTGGAGCGAAGCCATCAACCCCGCCCGCCTGCCGCACGTCGCCCGCTTCGCCATGCTCCCGGCCATCCTCGCCGCCGGCGAACACGTTGAGCTGTCGCGCCTTTCGGTGGACACATTGCGACATGCCGCCCAAGCCTGGCGCTTGCCAGCCCCCGCCGACATCGACGCCCCCGCCCTCGTCCACGACTGGTGGCAAACCTATCAAGCCTCGCGCCCACCCTGGCGCGTCGCCCTCGCCGCCCTCGACCAGCTCTTCGGCTAACGATCCGTCCGTTTCGGCCGGTAGGGAATGCCCTCCGTGGCATTCCTGGATCAACTATGCGCGCATAGTCCGCAAAAATGCTTTTGAGCGAACACAGGACGTAAGTAGTTCTCCCATAATGCCTTGCGTCCAAAACGCGAGCCAGTGATTATGCGCATTATGCGCAAACCACCAATCCGGGGAGCGCTGCGAGCTGCTTGGCCATGCACGAAAGCGAGCCAATTTTTTCGGGACAGCCATTCAGTCGCAACTGCTTCAGCGACAAGCAATTGCGGCAAGAAAAATCGCTCCGCGGATATGCAGAATATGCAGTTTATGCACAAACATCCATTCCAGGGTCGCCGCGCATCGGCTTTCCCTGAAAGGAAAGAGACACATCCGACTTGTCAAAGAACGTCTGCTCACGCGCATCCGCGGCGAGGTGGATATTATTGTACACTATATAGATCGGCGGGACAAGGGTAGCGCGTGATTAAGTGGACCTACTCCGGCGGCGGACGCAGGGCCGGCTTGTCCTCGACGGTAAAAGTTCCACCACCACTCTGGACCATCCCTGCCAGCTTGGTTGCCTCCTCCCAAGATATGGCCGGCTGCCGCCAGCTCTCGTACGCCCACCACGCCCCCGCCAGCACTGGCGGCCCCAGCGCCAAGACGATCAGCAGCGTGCAGAGCTTATAGCGGGGCGTCATGAGCGCGATAGCGGGTAACGGGACACGCGAATTCGTCAAATGGTATCCGCGAGTATGAAATAGCAGACAGCGATCAAGATCACGGGCAGCACTACCAACAGCGTGAGTCCCAGGAATATCGCCGCGACGCGGAAAGCCGACGACAGGGGGCATGGCAGCCGAAACGACAGCACGCAGGCAAAAGCCAAAAAGGACAAAGGAAACGTGGCGAGAGTTGCGATCGCTTCAATATGCTTGTCGTTGGTTGGCATGCCCAACTTAGAGTGGACCCAAAAGGACAGCGGGCCCGCAAGACAGGCGCCAAGGACGAAGTTGGTTACACAGACCATCGCCATCGTGAAGAATGCATACGAATAGGACGGCTCATACACCCTGTGCTCCTGCGCTACAATTCGGTTAAAGAGGTGACACTTGGCTCTAAGAAAGGCGGCCCCGAGAGAGGACTGGAGGATCGCCGCCGCAATGGGCAGGCCAATGAGGACGAGCAACCGAATTGATTGCCGGTCGATCATTCCGCGAGGGAATCGCAGGCCAGTAGCGGCGACCCCAGCGCCAAGGGAAATGCCCAGCGCCGCCAACACGGCAAGCCACATCAGTTCGCGAATCGTGAATCGGAACATGGCCACTCCCGCGCACTTCGTACATCGCCAAGCCGCCAACCGGCGGCTTCCAGCTCGCGTTCGCCGTTGGCGGCACTCCGGGACCAAGTTTGGTCCCGGCTATTTGCCAATCTTCACTTCGCGAAACCCACTCGAATTGGCGGCGGCGCGGGCCATGCCGCCGGTGGAGTAGTCCGTGACGATCGTGCCGTCGGCGGCGAGGGCGATCAGGCCGCCGTCGCCGGGGCGGAGTGTTTTGTGCATGACTTCGGCGACGGCTTCTTTCAGCGGCTGCTTGAGATAGCGCAGGCGGGCGGAGATGTCATAGGCCACGGCGTTGCGAATGTACTGCTCGCCGATGCCGGTGCCGCTCACGCCGCAGGTGGCGTTGTCGGCGTAGGTGCCCGCGCCGACGATCGGCGAATCGCCCACGCGGCCGTACTTCTTGTTGGAGATGCCGCCGGTCGAGGTGCCCGCGGCCAGGTTGCCGGCCGAGTCGAGGGCCACGCAGCCGACGGTGCCGTGGTGGGGGGAGTCGGGGGGAGTGAGTGGTGAGTGGTCGATGGTGAGTGGTGCAGAGGTCGCTGCCTGTTTTTTCGATTCGGCGGCCCGCGTGCGTTCCCAGTCGCGGCGTTCCTTGTCGGTGTCGAACCATTTGTTCTCGACGCGTTCGACTTTCATTTCGTCAGCGAATTTCTCTGCGCCGTCGCTGGCCAGGAGTACGTGCTTCGTCTTCTCCATCACGAGCCGCGCGAGCGAGATCGGATGCCGAACGGTGCGGACGGCCGCGACCGCGCCGCAGGCTTTCGTCTTGCCGTCCATGATCGAAGAATCCAGCTCGTGGCCGCCGGCGGCATTGAACACCGCGCCCTTGCCGGCGTTGAACAGCGGGTCGTCCTCCAGGAAGCGGATCACCTGCTCGACCGCATCCAGGCTCTCGCCGCCGTCTTTCAGCACTTTGACGCCGATATCGAGCGCCTGGCCCAGCGACGCTTCGATCGCCTTCGTTTCCTCGGCGCTAAACCGGTCAGCCGACTTGCCCGCCCCGCCGTGCAACACAATCGCAAACCGTTCGCGGGCTTTGCCTTCCTGAGCGGGCGCTTGGAGACAGATGGCGCTGGAAGCGAGCGCGGACAACTCGAGGAACTTTCGGCGGGTGGGAGCCATACACTAAATCTCCAATCGATGACTCGTGCTAAGACAGATGAGGCAGCGAACAGAAGGTAACGAAGGAAACGAAGAGAAGATAGGATCGGCAAAGAATGTAGCGATTTGGCGGTATCAAGGAGACAACGCAGGATGAACCGCGGATGGCGCGGATAGCGCGGATACTTACGGATCAGTAAGTTGCCGCCAGTGGAAGCGTTCGCCTGCTTCATCCGCGCCCATCCGCGAAATCCGCGGTTATTGAGATTCTGGTTGCCGCTAAGTTGTGACCAAGGATTCCTGTGCCTACCCTTCGTTGCCTTCGTTTCCTTCTGTTCAATTTCCCCCGCCCCTGAGCAACTCCAACACTCCCGCGATGTCTGCCGGCAAGGGCGCCACGAATTCGATCGGCTCGCCTGTTGCCGGGTGAGCGAGCTTGATCCGCTGGGCGTGCAACGCTTGGCGCGACAGAATTAAGGTTTCATTGCCACCGCGCACCAACTCGCGGGCGGTGATCTGGGACCGGCCGCCGTACAGCTTGTCGCAGAGCACGGGGCAGCCGATGTGGGCCAGGTGGACGCGAATCTGGTGCGTGCGGCCGGTCTTCGGCAGCACTCGCACGGCCGCGAAGCCCGCGAACCGCTCGACCACCTCGTAGAAGCTCGTCGCTTCGCGGCTGGTCGAGTGGCCCTGCCGGATGGCCATCTTCTCACGCTGGTGCGGGTGGATGCCGATCGGCTGCTCGATGTTGTCGCGGTCGCGGTCGGGTACGCCCGCGGTGATCGCAAAATACTCCTTCTCGGTCGTCCGGTTTTCGAACTGGGCGGCGAGGGCAAAGTGCATCGGGTCGGTCTTGGCGACGACCAGCACGCCGCTGGTGTCGCGGTCGAGCCGGTGGACGATGCCCGGCCGCGTCGGCCCGCCCACGGAACTGAGCTGCCGAAAGTAAAACGAGAGGGCGCTGGCCAGCGTTCCCGACCAATGCCCGCGGGCCGGATGCACGACCATACCCGGCGGCTTATTGACTGCGATGATGTGCTCGTCCTCGAACAGGATGTCGAGCGGAATCTCTTCGGGGTGCGGGCCGGCCGTGTTCATCGCCGGCAGCACGATGCGAATCCGGTCGCCTGCCGTCAGCCGATGGGCGACCTTCGTCCCTTGCCCGTTGACTAGCACGCCGCCGCCGCCGATCACCTTGCGGAGCTGCACGCGGCTGTACTTGGGCAGCGCGTGGGCCAGAAAAGCGTCCAACCGTTGGCCGGCCGCATCGGGGCCGGCGGTCAATTCGAGGGGCTGGCTTGGGGGTTCAGGGTTCAGGGTTCAGACTTGGGCGCTTCGGTCTTTGGCGCCTCATTTTTGGCAGGCGCGGCCGGAGGCTCGCCGGGTTTTGGTTCTTCCGGCTTCGTCCCCTCGGTCTTGGATTCAGGCGGCGGCGTTGTGGCAGGAGCCGGTGGCGTCGTTGTGCCTGGAGCCGGCGGCGGAGTAGTGCCCGGCGCAGGCGGCGTCGTGCCTGGAGTTGTGCCCGGAGTTGTTGTGCCAGCAACTGGGAAGTCCGGCGCCGGAACCGATGGCACTCCAGTACCGATTTTGTCCAGGCCCAACCCTCCACCGGGCGGACCGAAGCTGGGCACGCTCAGGTCGGGCCGCGCGGGCAGGTCGTTCGGCATACCGGGAAAGCCGCCGCCCATCCCCGGAATCGGCGCGGGCCGCTTGGGCGTCTGATCCACGAACCATGCCAACATGGCGACCTGGTCCGGCTTTTTCAGCCGGGCGGCATCGGCCGCGGCCAACTTGCCAATGGCCGTGCCCTTGAGCCCTTCGGCTGCCAACTCATAATATTTCACCGCCTCGGCCGGACTGCAGAGCGACTCATAAACCTTGCCCAGCCCCAGCCGGGCCCGGCCCTTGAGATTGGGATCGCTGGAGCGCGCCTCGACGTCCTTATAGGCCTCTGCCGCTTTTTTCAGCAGCCTTTGAGCTTCCACGCGATCGGTGAACATCGCCCGGCTGCCCTCTTCGGCGCTCGAATCGCCGATCGACATCTTGGCCCACAGGGCCGCCGGCGTGCCTGGGCTCTTGGTGTTCACCTCTTCGAGGAATTTCTCGCGCTCCCGCGGCTGATTGAGGGCCGAGAAATAGTTGCTCCAATTCCCAGCTGAAACCGCGGTGTCGCCGCGCAGCAGCCAAAATCCGAGCAAAACAGCGACGGCGACCCCCGCGACGGCCAGCGAAATCTGCGTCGCATACGGCTTCACAGCCTCGATGTGCTCGCCAATCCAGTCGGCCAGCTCGTTCTGTTGCAATTCGTGACGGCGTTCCGATTTCATGAGCTTGCCAGCAGTTAATACGCAGCGCTGCGGGAGAAGGTTTGGATCTGGCCCCTAGCGCGCAAGTATAGGAGCGTTCAAAAGATAGCGTCAAGGGCGGCAGTTGGCAGGCGATTCGGAAACGCGGACGAAGCAATGGCTTCGTCCTACGCCGACAGCGGCAGGGCGGGCCGCGAGAATTCCGGCGGAGCGGCCCCGCGCCCTTCGCGCCGCAGGCGTGCGGCCCAGCTCTCGGCCTGCAACGTTAAGGCCAGCAGCCGCTCTTCGACGATTTGCGTCCAGACTTTCAAGCCGCCGCGGTCCAAATCGGCTGGCACCAAGATCGGCTCGCCCATGACGCCGGTCAGCGTGGACCAGGGGCAGGGAACCGCAAACCGGTCCCAGCTTCCCACCCGCCAGGCTCTCGCAAAGCCGATGCCGATCGGAACAATGGCCAGGCCGCTCTGGGAAGCGACCACCACCGCGCCGGGCTTGAGCTGTCGCCGCGGCCCGCGCGGCCCGTCCGGCGTGATTCCCAAATGGCTGTCGCCGCTGCTGCGGATCATCTCCAGCAATGCCTGGCTGCCGCCGCGGGCCGTGGAGCCGCGAATGACGCCAAGGCCCAACCGCTGGCAAATCTGCGCGATCAACTCGCCGTCGGTGTGCTGGCTGATCAGCACGCGAATGCTGGTCGGCGACGTCAGCGGCGCGAGCAGTCCTTCGTGCCAAAAGACATAGATATAGCGCTGCTGGCTCGGATCGCCGGGATGCTCGCGGCCATCCGCGCTGATCTTGCGGACCCGGAGCGTGCGAACCCACCAGCGGATGGCGCAGGCCAACGCAGCAGCCAGATAATCGACGAGCCAGCGGCTCCGAAACGTCATGCCGGGTCACTCACCAAAGGAAAGCGGCGTCCTGCCGCGGGCCGCGCATGGTGACAGGATTGGCCCAGCCTCACAAGGCGACTTGAGGCAACGGTTTATGCTAGCGTGTGTCGCTTGGCTGGCTGGTGCAATTTGCGTCGCTGGTACACGCTACTGAACTATGCCTGATTTAACCGTCGAACACGTTAGCAAGTCCTTTCCCACGCGCGGCGAACCGCTGGTCGTGCTCCGCGATGCGTCGCTGGCGTTGGCCGCGGGGCAGAACGCGGCGATCCTCGGACCCAGCGGCTCGGGCAAGAGCACGCTGCTGTTCATCATCGGCACGCTCGACGCTCCCAGCAGCGGCAGCGTGCGGCTGAATGGCACCGACCCGTTTTCGATGAGCGAGTCGCAGCTCGCCGAGTTCCGCAACCGGCACATCGGCTTCGTATTTCAGGACCATTACCTGCTGCCGCAGTTGACCGTGCTGGAAAACGTGCTGGTCCCCGCGCTGGCCGAGGGTTCGCCGCCGCCAGCAACGATCGAGCGGGCCCGCGAGCTATTATCTCGCGTCGGGCTGGCAGAGCGGCTGGAGCACCGGCCGGCCGAGCTCTCGGGCGGCGAGCGGCAGCGGGTCGGCGTCGCGCGGGCGCTGTTGCTCAAGCCGGCGCTGATCCTGGCCGATGAGCCGACGGGCAACCTCGACCGCGCCAGCGCCGCGTCGATCGGCGAGCTGCTGATCGAGCTGCCGCGGCAGGAGCAAGCGATGCTGCTGGCGGTGACGCACAGCCTGGAGCTGGCCCAGCGGTTCGAGCGGCGGTTTGAGCTGCTCGATGGAAAGCTGCGGGATGCGTGAAATGACGATGTTCGGCCTGATCGCGAGCAGCCTGCGATTCCACTGGCGCATCCACGCCGCGGTGGCCCTCGGCGTGTTGGCGGCGACGGCCGTGCTGACCGGCGCGTTGGCCGTCGGCGATTCCGTCCGCTACAGCCTGCGGCGGTTGACGCTCGATCGCCTGGGCCGGATCGACGAAGTGCTGATCGTCGATCGCTTCTTCCGCCAAGCGTTGGCCGCTGAACTGGCGGCGCAGCCCAAGTTCAAAGAGTTGTACGCCTCGGCGACGCCCGCGATCCTGTTCCCCAGCGCGACGGCAGAAGCGACCGGCCAAACGCGGCGGCTGGCTGCGAACGTGCAAGTGCTCGGCATCGAGGCGGCGTATTGGGACCTCAGCACGACCGCGCGGCCCAGCCGCTCGCCCGGCGAAGGCGAGGTCGTCCTCAACGCGCCGCTGGCCGAGGAGTTGAACGTCAAAGTCGGCGATGCGCTGGTCCTGCGGTTCGGCAAAGCCGATCAGGTTCCCGCCGACAGCCCGCTCGGCCGCCGCGGCGGTCAAGTCGCCAGCCTCGCGGAATTGAAGGTCAGCGAGATCATCCCGGCCGAAGGCCTCGGGCGATTCAGCCTGCAGCCCAGCCAGATCGCCCCGCGCAGCGCCTTCGTCTCACTGGCCGCGCTGCAAGAGGCGCTCGAGGTCGCGGACAAGGCCAACACGATCTTCGTCGGCGGACGAAACCCTACGCAGCCAGCATCAAAGGCGGCGAGCGCCGAGTTGGCGAAACTGCTCACGCCGCAGCTTTCCGACTACGGGCTGTCGCTCAAGCGCGTGACCATGAAATTCGGCAAGGAGCCGGCGGTTCAGACGATCTACGACTACTACAGCCTGAGCAGCGAACGAATGCTGATCGACGCGGCTGCGGAGCGGGCCGTGCAAATGGCCTTGAGCCGCAACCAGCCCCAGCCGGTGCTCACGTATCTGGCGAACACCATCGAGAAAGTCACGCCCGGCGCTGCGACTGAAGAGAAAGGCATTCCCTATTCGACGATCGCCGCGCTCGACCCAGCGGCGGGCGGCCCGCTAATCGACGCCTCCGGTCAGCCGCTGCCGCGACTCGGCGACGACGACATCGTGCTCACAAGTTGGGCGGCGAAGGACCAAGGTGCAGCAGTCGGAGACCGGATTCGCGTGACGTACTTCGAGCCCGAAACGACGCACGGCGAGGAGCGAGAGACGTCGGCCGAGTTTCGCGTCGCCGCGATCGTGCCGTTGACCGAGCCGGCGACCGGTTTCACGCGCCGCGATCCGGCCGTCTATGAGCAGCAGCCGACGTCCGCCAACGATCCCGACCTGACGCCGACGGTGAAGGGCATCACCGACCAGGCGTCAATCGCGAACTGGGATCCGCCCTTTCCCTTCGACCGCGCGCGCCTCCGCGCGCAGGACGACACTTACTGGGAAAACCACCGCACCACGCCCAAGGCTTACGTCTCGCTGCGGACCGGCCAGCGGCTGTGGGGCAGCCGCTTCGGCAACGTGACGAGCTTCCGCATCCCGGCGCGGCCTGAACTGACTGCAGAGCAGTTGGAAAAGCGGCTGCTGGACGAACTAAAAACGAGCGGCGAGCAGCTGGGTCTCGACTTCGTGCCGCTTAAGCGCCAAGGCCTGGAAGCGTCGGCTGGCACGACGCCGTTCGACGTGCTGTTTCTGCTGCTAAGCATGTTCATCATCGCCGCGGCCCTGATGCTGGTCTGGCTGCTGTTCCGACTGGGCGTCGAGCAGCGGGCCGGCGAGATCGGTCTGCTGCTGGCTCTGGGGTGGTCGCGACCAAAATCCCGCCGCCTCTATCTGTTGGAAGGCGGCGTCGTGGCTGCAGTCGGGGCGGCGCTCGGCGTCGCGGGCGGCATCGGCTACGCCTGGGTCATGATTATTGGTCTCAAGACCTGGTGGATCGGCGCCATTGCCTCGCCGTTTTTGGACCTGCACGTCAACTGGCTGACGGCTGTCATCGGCTTCCTGACAGGGTTGGCGGTTTCGCTGGTGACGATCTGGTTCAGTCTGGGGCGAGTCAGAAAGGCCATTGTGCGGAGTTTGTTGGCGGGCGAAATCGTCCCGAGCACGAAATCCCAATCCCAAATTCCAAATTCCAAATCCCAAATCACGCTCGCCATCGCCGGCCTCCTCTTCGTCGCCGCGGTCGCCCTCGCCTGTTACGCCTCCACACTCGGCGGCGAAGCCCAGGCCGGAGCGTTTCTCGGCGCCGGCGCGGCCCTGCTTACGGCTTTGCTATTGCTGACGGCCAATCGGCTCCGTTCGGCCGGCCAGCGGAGCACGTTGCTGGGCGGCGCGGCGCTGGCGCGGCTGGCCTTTCGCAACGCCGGCCGCAACGTGGGCCGCAGCGTAGCGACGATCGCGCTCATGGCCAGTGCGGCCTTTCTGATCGTCGCCGTCAGCGCCTTTCGCATCAGCCCGACCGACCAGGGCGTCGGCGGCTTCGATCTTGTCGCGGAGAGCTCGCAGCCGATCTACGAAGACCTCAATTCCGAGGCCGGCCGCCGCGAGCTGCTGGGCGGCCGCGCCGCGGACCTGACGGGCGGGACGGTCCTGAGCTTGCGGCTGAAGGCCGGCGACGACGCCAGTTGCCGCAATCTCTACAAGCCCTCGCAGCCGCGAGTCTTGGGCGTGACGCCGCAACTGGTCGAGTATTTTGACGATCCCAAGCTGCCGGCCCGCTTCACCTGGTCGGCAACCGCGGCAAAATCGGCGCCCGAACGGGCCAATCCGTGGCGACTGCTTTCGGCCGCGACGCCGCCCAATGAACCGGTGCCGGTGGTGCTGGACCAGAACACGGCGATGTACAGCCTGCGGCTGTATGGCGGCGTGGGGCAAGTGTTTCCGATCACGTATGAAGGCGGCCGCACGGTGCAGTTCCGCGTCGCGGGGCTGCTGTCGAACAGCGTGCTGCAGGGCAACCTGCTGATCGGCGAGCGCGACTTCGAGCGGCTCTTTCCTCAAATCAGCGGCTACCGGTTTTTCCTGGTCCGCGCGCCAGCCGGCAAGACGAAGGAAGTCGCGGGCCTCCTGGAAGACCAGTTGGGCGACCAGGGCTTCGATGCGGCGGATGCCCGCCAGCGGCTGAGCGAGCTGCTCGCCGTACAAAACACCTACATCAGCACGTTCCAGAGCCTGGGCGCGCTGGGCCTGGTGCTGGGCACGTTTGGGCTGGCCGCCGTGCAACTGCGGAGCGTCTTCGAGCGCCGCAAGGAGTTGGCGCTGCTGCGGGCCACCGGGTTTCGCCGCTGGCGGTTGGGCGAAATGGTGCTCTGTGAGAATTTGCTGCTCCTGGTCGGAGGTCTGGCCCTGGGCACGCTAGCTGCACTGGTGGCTGTGCTACCGCAAATGTTCCTGGGCGGCGCGCGAGTGCCCGTGGTGGACTTAGCGGTGACGCTGGGCGTCGTACTGATCGTCGGCATCGCCACCGGGCTGATCGCCGTTCGGGCTACGCTGCGGGCGCCGCTCGTCGCCGCCTTGCGGGGCGAGTAGTGGACTCTTCAGGCACAGACCCCGATAATTCGGAAAAGGGGAAGACCGATGAGGTTCTACCTTTCTCTTCTCGCCGGCATTGGCGCCGCGGCAAGCCTGGCCGCTCAGGATCGTTCTTCAGAAACGGCGCTGGCCGAGATTCGCAAGCTGGGCGCTCAGGTGGTCGTTGATGCAGCCCAGCCCGATGCGCCGGTTGCAGTCACTTTGCTGGGGTCGCGAAATCCGGCAGCGTGCTTGCCGCACCTCAAGGACGTCGCGAACCTGCGCACTTGCGACTTCTGAGGGTCCGGCCTCGGCGACGCCAGTTTGGCGTCCCTCCGCGAGCTGACTTCGCTCCGCAAGTTGAGCCTGGAGACAAACCCGATCACCGACGCGGGACTGAAGTCGATCGCCGGCCTGACCAATCTCGAGGACTTGAACCTCTTCTACACCGACATCGGCGACGCCGGCCTGGTACACCTCAAGGGACTGGTGAAGCTCCGCAGGCTGTCGCTCTGGCAAACGAAAACTACCGATGCCGGCCTCGTGCATCTGACCGGTTTGAAGAATCTCGAGTCGCTGGATTTGACCAGTACCGCCGTGACCGACGCGGGCCTGGTGCATTTGGCGCCGCTGAAACAGCTTCGCGAGCTGAACCTGGAGAGCACCCAGGTCACCGACGCTGGCGTGGAGCGGCTGCAGAAGGCTTTGCCCGAGATCAAGATCCACCGCTGAGCGAAAACGCACGAGCGAAGACGACTGACAGAAAAATGGATGACAGGAAAATGCCGGCAGAGGCAGCATCTACCTCATTTTTCTGCCAGCAATGTTCCTGCCATTACTCGGAGAACGGCCGCAGCTTGTCGGCATAGTAGGCCGGAATCGCGACGGGCTCGGGCGGCGCGCCGGCTCGCATGCGGCAGCAGACGGATGTGATCTCGCCGGCGGCGAGCTGCTGGCCGCCGCGCGTGAAGCGATGGACGAAGGTCACGCTCTTGTTGCCCAGCCGCGCGATCCGCACTTCGATCTCCAGCAGCTCCTCGAATCGGGCCGCCGCTTCAAAGTCGCACTTCGCCGCGGCCCGCGGCCAACTGAGCGTGCCCTCGGCGTCGTGCGTCACCACGCTCAGGCCGACGCTGCGCAAGAGATCGTGCTCCGCCTGCTCCATCATCCGAAAGAAGGCCGCGAAGTGCATGATCCCCGCGGCGTCGGTATCGCTGAACTCAACGCGGCGGGTGGTGACGAAGAAGGTAGGCATGGGCATCGGCAGGACAGAGGGAGGGAGAGACGGAGCGAAGGAGGGACAGAGAGAAAGTCGCTCCTTCTCTCCGTCCCTCGGTCACTCCGTCTCTCCGTCCCTCCCTCGCCGCCCGCTCACTCGCCCACGTACGGCAACAGCGCCATGTGCCGGGCCCGCTTAATGGCCAGGGCGACCGCATGCTGGCTGACCGCGGTGCAGCCGCTCTTGCGGCGGCTGACGATCTTGCCGTGGCGGTTGACGAGCTTCTTCAGCAGCTCGATGTCCTTGTAATCGACGAATAGCGGCCGCGGCCGCACGCCATCGACCCAGATCGGGTCCTTCTTCTTGGTCTTGAGCTTGGGCTTGGGCCGCTTCCGCGGCTTGGCGTCTTTCTTTCCAAAGCGAGAGGGGAAGGGCATGGCCGTCTGGAGCGTGGGTTTGGCTGGTGAGAATCGCACATTTTAGAGCGTTTTCGTCCGCTTGCAAGGCGACGGGGCGAGGCCGGGCCATTTGAAGTGGAGGGCGGCAGGATGAACCGCGGATCACGCGGATATCGCGGATGGATTACTGGCGGCCAGGCGCGCGATTCATTGCCCTCATCCGCGTCATCCGCGAAATCCGCGGTTCTCCATTCGACCAACAGAGGCCTCCCGAAGCCTCCCCGCCCGGCTGGACGAGTCTGGGGGCGATTCGATATATTCTGAAAATTGATAAGCTGTTGTCCGGTCGCGAGTTCAGGAGCCGCTATGGCCCAAAAAGAGGAAGCGTTTGTCGTCAGCGGCACGGTGACGCAAGCACTGGCCAACACACGGTTTCGCGTGCAGCTCGATACGGGGACGGAGGTCCTGGCTCACGTCGCGGGCAAAATGCGCAAAAACTTCATCCGCATCGTTCCGGGCGACAAGGTCAACGTCGAATTGTCGCCCTACGATCTGTCGAAGGGCCGCATTATCTATCGCGAACGGTAATTGCCTGTAGCCGCACTCGCCCGAGAGCGGAAAGGCCCGGATTCGCCGCATTCTGGCGAATGCAGCTACTTGTCCCACTCCAATTTACGCCTGCCCTTCCACGTGCTACCTTCGCCCAGTGTCTAGCCTGGAGAGCGAGACTGAAACCCTGCGGCCGATCGCCGGGTTTATCCCAGGGATGTTTCCGGCCCGGCGTGCGATTTGCAACCGAACGAGCCGCTGGCTCAGCCAATTTTCTGGAGGACTTGCTGTGAAGTTGTTTCCCAAGCTGTGGGCGCCTGCCCTGGCCCTGGCTCTGCTCGCCGCCCCGCTGGCGGCCGTGTGGGCCCAGACCGTCAAGCCGGTGGCCGTCGTCTCGATTGCCAGCGTCAAGGAAAACCTCGCCGACGTGGCCTACCTGTCGGGCATCGCGGGAATGGCCGATGCCGGCAAGTCGGCCATGTTCTTCGGCAACGCCTTCACGGCGGGCATCGACAAGACCCGGCCGATCGGCCTGTACGTCGTGCCCGAAGCCGGCGACTTCCACGGCGTGGCCTTTGTGCCCGTTTCGGATTTGAAGGTGCTGCTGGAAGTCCACAAGGAAACCATCGGCACGCCCAAGGACGTCGGCAACAACATCCTCGAAATCGGCGCGATGGGCCGCACGGCCTTCATCAAGGAGCAGGCCGGCTGGGCGTTCGTCGCCGAGAGCAAGGAGCACCTGGCCGGGCTGCCGCAAGATCCGGTCGCGCTGCTGGGCGACCTGCCGAAGAAGTACAACGTCGCCGGCAAGATCCTGGTGCAGAACATCCCGCAAGAGCTGCGGCGGATGGCGATCGACGAGCTGAAGCTGGGCGTCGAGCGGGCCCTCAACAACGCGCCCGGCGCGCAGAACAACGTCAATCCCGACGAGGTCAAAAAGGCGCTGCAGACGCAGTTGGCCTCGATCGAGAAACTGATCAGCGAATCGGAAGAGGTGACGATCGGTCTGGGCATCAACGCCGAGACCAAGAGCAGCTACCTCGACTTCAGCTTCACCGCCCGCGCGGGCACCTCGCTGGCCCAGCAGATGGCCTCCCAAGTCGGCACGAAGACGAATTTTGCCGGCTTCCTGCTGCCCGAGGCCTCGGTGACGCTGAACTTTGTCAGCGTCGCGTCGAAGGACGACATCGCGCAAGTGGCTGCCGCGCTCAAAATGTATCGGGCGACGGCCGACAAGCGGCTCGACGACATTCCGGAGCTGACGCCCGAGCAGCGCGGTCCGGCCAAGGCCGCCGTGGGCCAAATGTTCGACGTCATTGAGAAGACGATCGCCGCGGGCAAGATTGAGGGCGGCGCCGCTCTGGTGCTGCTTCCCAAGTCGATCTCCTTCGCGGCCGGCGGCGGAGTGGCCGACGGCGCGGCGTTCGAGACCGCCCTGAAGTCGCTGCTGGAGTTGGGCAAGAGCCAGCCCGATTTCCCGAAGGTGGAATACAACGTCGGCACGCAGGGCGACCTGAAGCTGCACCGCCTGACCGCGACCACGCCCAACGGCGAGCCGGAAGCTCGTGAGCTCTTGGGCGAGAAGCTGGAAATCCTGATCGCCATCGGCCCCAAGACCGTGCTGGTGACTGGCGGCAAAGACGCCGCGGCCCTCTTGAAGAAGATCGTCGAGCGCTCGGCAGCCGAGGCCAGCAAGCCCGTGCCGCCGCTGCAGCTCAACGTCGCTCTTATCCCGATTTTGAAGTTCTACAAGTCGGTGGATAACAACCCGATCGTGGCCGGCGTGCTGTCGTCGCTCGAACAGAGCGGCGGCGACCGGATCAGCCTCACCAGCCAGGCGACCCCGCTGAGCAGCACCGGCCGCCTCGAGGTCCAGGAAGGCATCATCAAGGCCGCCGGCGAAGCCGCCAAAGCCTTCGGCGCCGGGTTCAACCCGAATGCCTTGATTGTGAAGCCCTAAGCAGCAACAACTACTGAGCCGGCGCGGACGAATGGTTCGCGCCGGCTTTTTTGTTGCGCTGTGAGATCGCACGAGTCCTGCGACAGGAGCTACTGCGGAGCAGGGATCGCGTCGCCGGTTACTCAGCGTGGAACCTCGTTGTGCCGCAACGCGGCAACCCAATACAGCCTAGGGCAAGAGAGCGCAGCGAACGCCGCCCTAGGTCACGGGTTCCCCAATCGATCGAAGCCCTGAAAGGGCGGCAGAAGGCGCGACGGAATCGCCCAGCCGCATGAACCGTTGAGGCGACACAATTCGCGATCGACGGCAAGGCGGTCCAACCCTCGGCCGCTTGTTGCGCCCTTTCAGGGCTGTGGAATGATTGAGTACACATACCCAGGGCGGCGCTTCGCCTGCGGCTGCGCTTGCCCTGGGCTAGGTTGGGTCGGCCCGTTGGGCCTGCAGGTTTGGGACGCGGACGCGAAAATCAACGCGGAGCCGTAAAGCAATCAGCGCAATCACTTCTTCGTGGAAAGCTCCCAGTTCTTCGGGTTCTTGCCGCTCTTGACCTCGATCGAGAGCTCCGATTGATCGTGGTATTTGGCGGGCAGCGACTCTTCGATTCGGCCGCCGCCGGGACCGGAGCCTGGGCCGCTCTTGCTGCCGGCTGCCTGGCCGGACGCGCGAGGCACGCGAATCTCGACCTTGGCCGGCCCCACCGCGACCTGGGCCGAATACTTGCCGCCATCGATCACCGCGCCGGCGGTCGGCGATTTGCCGTCGGTGGGAATGAACGTAATCGAGGAGCCGGCGGCCGGCGTCTGGCCGTCCACGGTCACGGTCCCGCTAACTTCGCCGGACGAACCCCCGCCGGTACAGCCGATAGTCAACGCCGCTACGCCAACCAGACCGGCCAGTATCCAAGCGCGTCGAACGTGTGTCACAAGTTGCTCCCGCAAGGGCGAAGAGAAGCCGCGGATTTTCGCGGATGACACGGATCGGAACGATCCTCCGCGTCATCCGTGTTCATCCGCGGCCATTGATCCCTGTTCTCAATCCGCGCTGACCGCTTCGCCGCCGGCCATTGAGCCCATCGCGCTCCAGCTCACCAGGGCGACGTTGTTCGAGAACGACCGCACGCTGCCGTCGCAGAGGGCGGCCATCACGCCGCTGGGATGCCGGCTGCGGGCGGCGGCCCGCTGCGGATTGCCCAAGGCGACCGGCATCAGGCGGTCGGTATTCGCGGTGAAAAACGTGGTGCTGCTGATCAGGTCGGCGGCCGACGAGTTCGGCGTGGTCACGGTGTGGAAGCGAAAGATGCCGTCGTCGTTGTGGATGTCGCCCCGCCAATCGTTGTCGGTGGCGACCTTGGCCATCAACGATTCGGAGAGCAGCAGCGTGTTGCTGGTCCCGTCGGTGATGTTCCGCATGTTCACGGTGCCGGGCGTCGCGCGGCTGCCGCCGATGTGATAAAACGGCCCCCAGTTATTGATGTTCGCGGTTCCGCTGGCGGAGGTGTCGTCGTACAGGGCGTTGCCCCAGTTGACCATGTAGTTGCCGCGGGTCCGCTGGTACATGCCGACGTTCTGATCGACGGTCCCGCTCATGTCGCTGGGGCAGCGATAGATCGCCAGCCGCTGGCCGCACAGGCCGTTCATCGTGTTATAGACCGTGTGCGGCGGATCGTAGAACGGAATGTTGGCAACCGTTCTGTCGGCCAGGTTGTTCTGCTCGATGAACGGCCAGACGAACATGATCCAGGTCTTGCGTTTGTTCACGTGCGTGTCGTTGGTCGAGCCGAACGGGAACTGGCCCCGGATGTCGTGCATGTTGTGCATCGCGATCGCCCACTGCCGCAGGTTGTTCGAGCACTTCATCCGCCGCGACGCCTCGCGGGCCGACTGCACGGCCGGCAAGAGCAGCGCGACGAGCACGCCGATGATGGCGATCACGACCAGCAACTCGACGAGCGTGAAGCCGGCGCGCGCCGGCGAGCGCCGAGAAAAAGAATACATGACCGCCTCCGGGAGAAAGACGCGGATAAATGCGGCAATCGCCGCGGCCCAAGCAAACCCCAATCAAGCAAACCCCGATGACCGCAATCGTAATGGAAGCCGCTCTGTGATGCAAATTTCCCACTGAAATTGATACGATCTGCATATCATTTCATGAGGTCGCCATGTCGGCTCGCACGCTGCACTTGTTTCTGGGGCTATTTGCCTGGTCCGGGACGCTGTCGGCTGCCGAGCCGGAGTTCGCCGTCAAGCAAGACGCCGCTGGCTTGACGATCAGCCGTGGCGAGCGGCCCGTGGCGGAATACGTGTTCGCTGACAAGGCCATCCTGCGGCCGTATTTCACGCGTGTCCACGCACCCAGCGGCGAGCAGGTAACGCGGGCCCATCCGCCCCGGCCGGGTATCGACGCGGTCGATCACGATGCGATGCATCCCGGCATCTGGCTGGCGTTTGGCGATTTGGGCGGCGGGGATTTTTGGCGGAACAAGGGCCGCGTGGAGCATGTCGAATTCGCTGAAAAGCCGGCGATCAAAGACAGCGTGCTGTCGTTCGCCGCGAAGAACCGCTACGTCAGCGGCGAGCGCGAGGTTTGCCGCGAGCTGGCCCGGCACACGCTGCGCCTCGTCGGAGACGGCTACTTGCTCACGTTCGACAGCCAGTTCAGCGGCGAGGCAGCCTTTGCCTTCGGCGACCAGGAAGAAATGGGCCTGGGCGTGCGGCTGGCGACGCCGCTGGCCGTCAAAGCCGGCGGGTCGATCACCAATAGCGAGGGACGCAAGAACGAAAAGGAGGTTTGGGGCCGCACCGCCGACTGGTGCGACTACAGCGGCACGCTCAATGGCCGCCGCGCCGGCCTGCTCGTCGTGCCGCACCCCAAGAATCTCCGGCCCTGCTGGTTCCACGCCCGCGACTACGGCTTCGTCGCCGCCAACCCCTTCGGCCAGAAGGCATTTACCAAGGGCGCCGTTAGCCGCGTGGAAGTAAAGCCGGGCGAGACCTTGCGGCTGCGGTACGGAATCTGGATTTACGCCAGCCCGAAGCCGGTGGAACTTCCTGAAATCGCCCGCCAGTACATCCAATTGATGGATGATCGGTAGCGAAAATCTGGTGGTCTGGCGTTGTTGAGACTTCGGGCACTTGTCGGTGTTCGCGCGCCAAAGACTATGCGCGCATACTCCGCAAAATTTCTTCCCAGCCAGATTCTCGCCACAACTGCTTGCCGGGCAATTGGTTGCGCTGGAAATGCAGGCCCTGACAGTATGCGCATTATGCGCGCCAATTGCCTTCGTGGGCATGAAGCGCCTCACCAAACGCCTGTTTCAGTTGTCAAAGAACTTCACTCGCCGCAGCCGCGGCGAGGGCCGACCTTTGCCATGGCCGGCAACCCCGGCTGCGCCGAAATGGCAGTCCGGGAGGCAATGGGGATTAAGCAGCAAATACTGTACCAATATGCACTACAGCGATGGCTGCCGAGAATTCCGCCCTGACGAACCCTTTCGCCCTCGGTGAACCGGGACGCCTGGGGCAGTTGCAAGCCGACCGTGGCCTCGTATATTCAGACGATCTTACGACCGTAATACTAGCCGAGGCCTGGAACAATGAAGATCGCTGTGCAGCGCCGACGGGCGTTTACACTCGTGGAGCTGCTGGTGGTCATTGCGATCATCGGCGTGCTGGTCGCGCTGCTCTTGCCGGCGGTGCAGGCTGCCCGCGAAGCCGCGCGGCGCTCGCAATGCACCAACAATCTGCGGCAAGTGGGACTGGCGATTCACAACTACGAGAGCACGTTCACCCGCCTGCCGACCGCCGGACAAGGGACCGATTTTAGCACGTCGCCAGCCTCGACTACCTTCGACCAGCACTCGTTGTTCACGGTGATCCTGCCCTACCTGGAACAAGGCAATACGTTCCAGCAATTCAATCTGGGTCTGGCCTACAATGCCTCGCCGCAAAACCTGGCTGCCGCGAAGCAGGTGATTCGCACCTTCGTTTGCCCGACGAAGGGCTGGCGGATGCAGGCGGCAGATAGCCAGGGCTTCGGCTGTACCGACTATGGGCCGATTTACTATGTCGATATTGACCCGGCCACCGGCTTGCAAAACAAAGCGATTCGCGCGGAAGGCGGATTGGTCAAGGGCGGGGGCCGAATGGCCGAAGTGACGGACGGATTGAGCAACACGATTCTCGTCGGCGAAGACAACGGCCGCGATGAGCGGATGCAGGCCAACCACGTCTATGTCGATCCGATCGACGGCCAGAAGCGGCGGGTTTGGCGCTGGGCCGACCCCGATTGCGCTTATGGAATTTCCAAGCTAATTAACAACAATCGAACCCCGCGCGGCGGTCCTGCGGCTTGCCTGTGGAACACGAACAATTGCGGCCCGTTTGAAGAGATTTTCAGCTTCCATCCCAGCGGCGCCAACGTACTGCTGGGCGACGGCTCGTGTCGATTCGTGAACGAGGCCCTCGCCGTCGCACCACTACGCGCGATGATCACGCGGGCCGGCGGCGAAGCGGCCACGGAATAAAACCAGCCGCCGACTAGGGTTTACGATCGCCTGCTGCTCGGTGGTCAGCGCAGGGCGAGCGCCTCTCCATGAACGCCGTCAGACAGCTGGAAATCTGCGACAATCTGACGCAGATTTTACCTTTGCCCCTTGAAGTTGGGTCACGTCGAGCGTTAGATTCAACAAACCTCGCAAATTGTTAAGATTCTGTGAGGTTTTCGCGCACCTTGGGAAATCTGCGCGACCAATCGGTCGGGTGAGTGGCGAGTGAGCGAAAGCGGACTCGGATTTTGCCGGTGGAGCATGCGCTGGCTGGCAGTATGCCCATTGGCGGCGTTGTGGCTTTGCGCAAGCGGGGCTTGTTCGTCCCCCTCGCCACACGACATCAAGAACAAGAAGGCAGTTCATCCGGTCGCGGGCAAGGTGTTTGTGTCGGGCAAACCGGCAGCCAAGGCATTCGTCCTGTTCATTCCCCTCAAAGAGCAAACCGAGACTCCCGATCCGCGGCCGCGAGCCGAAGTGAATGACGATGGAACATTTTCCTTATCGACCTATGGGCAAAATGACGGCGCGCCCGCGGGGGATTACAAGGTGACGATCCATTGGCCTGGCGGCACGCGACCCGACGGGAGCGAAGAGCCGCCCGACAAGTTGATGGGGCGTTACAGCGACCCCGCCACAGCGAAGCTGCGAGCGACGGTCAAAGCGGGGCAGAACGACTTGCCCCAGTTCGACCTGAAATGACTTGGGGGACCTGAAATGATCCGGTGGACCTGAAACCCAGTGGAACAATTCCAGTTCTCTACACACGATGGAATCGAGGATTGCTATGCGACATCGAAACGGGACTGGTTCGAGCGGCTTTACTCTGGTGGAGTTGCTGGTGGTCATTGCGATCATCGGAGTGCTGGTCGCGCTGCTGTTGCCTGCGGTTCAGGCTGCCCGCGAGGCAGCGCGCCGCATGCAGTGCACCAACCACCTGCGGCAGCTTGGCCTGGCGTGCCATAATTTCGTGGATACGCGCAACGTGATTCCGCCGTCGCGTGCAGCTTCGGGCGGATTTCCCGCGCTGGGGATTCCGGCCAACGCCTACAACAGCTGGGCGCCGTGGCTCTTGCCCTACATGGAACAAGGCAACCTCTCCAGCATCTACGACCACCAATTGCACTTTGGCCACGCCAACAATCGCCGGGCGATTCAGACGCAAATCAAGATCTTTTATTGCCCGTCCTCGCCCGTGAAGAATCGCGTCTCGCCCAGTTGGACGCACGGCGGCTTTACGATGACCGATGCGGCCGCCACCGACTACGGAGTGATGCGTTGGGTCGAACAAGACCTTTGGACGACCCAAGCGGCCAGCGTTGATAACTACGGCGTACACCATCCGGTGACGGGCATTAACATGGGCCCGTACTCTTACAGCACGGGCAGCGACATTCGCGTGATGCGATGGGCCAACGTGACGGACGGCCTCTCGAATACCGTGTTCTACGTGGAGTGCTCGATGCGGCCGATCGAGTACGTCGCAGGCGGAAGGAAGTCCGGCGCCACCACCGGCGGCAGCGCGTGGTGCGACGAAGCGGCCGAGTTCGGCCTGCACGGTTGCACGCCGCCGAACGACACGCGGCCCGGTCTGCAGCCCATCAATTGCACGAATGACGGCGAAGTCTATTGCTTTCACCCGTCGGGTACGAGCACCGGAATGTGCGACGGTTCCGTTCGATTCATCAGCCAGTCGATTCCGATTCGCACCTATGCCCGCCTGGTTACTGCGACGGCCGGCGAAACGGTCGGTGATTTCTAATGTCAATCGCGAAAAAAGCGATAGTTTTATTCCTGCCTTCTCGCCACAAAATTGTTGACCGCCGCCTGAGGCGCGTTAGCATTAGCGTTGCTGCGTGAGACTCATCTTGACGATTGATGCCGCGGCGGCTCCGTTCTGGGCCGCCGCGATTCACTGGTCCCGGCGAACGCGCCTCCCGCGAGGCTTGGGGTTCTAAGTCGCGGGCGGATGCCGACGCCCCAGCAAAGCTCTTCGCACTCTTATCCGCGGCGAGCTACAAGGAGGTCGTCATGACCGTCCTCACCCAAACGGCGACCGTCACGGTCAACGCCGCGTTCTTGCAGGAGATCAAGGAAGTTAATCAAGAGCTGTGGATGCTCCAGGCCGATTTGCGGCACCGTTTCCAGCGGCCGGTTGCGCCGGGCCACTGCCGATTCCTGGTCGATAAGCTGTGCCTGCTGCGCGATCAGTTGGCCCTGCACTTCTCGCTGGAAGAGGCTTACGGCTATTTCGACGACCCGGTCGATGTCGCCCCCCAGCTCAGCCGGGCGGCCGACCGCTTGCGGAGCGAGCACAAGGGGCTGTACCTGGACCTGTGCGAGCTGGTCGAGCGGTCCGAGCGGATGTTCTACGACGAGCAGCACGCGGCCTTGGCCCTCTGGCTCGGGCCGGAGTTCCAGGAATTCGACGATCACCTGCGACTGCACGAAGAGCGTGAGAACGAGCTGATCGTCGAAGCCTACGACGCCGACATCGGCGTCGGCGATTAGCGGCCGCTCGTCCAGCCGCTGTCGTCGTAACGAGCGGCACTTGGCGTTGGAGCCGGCAAGGCCTTTTCCGTCGCCTTCGTTTGCACGATGGTCCGCGCCGCCCTGTTGGCTTCCGAATTGCTCGGCCAAACCGCCGGCACAACGGCCCACCGCTGATCGCCGCGGGTTGCCGTTTTGTCGCGCGGAAGCAGGAGCTGCGGCGCTCGGTTGAGCGGCGAAACCGGCTGCTTAGCATCGAGATCGGGAACCGTCTGCACGCTCGGGGGCAGCGGCGGGTTCAGCTCCGGCGCGCGAATCACGGGCCGTTCGTTGGTGGTCGTCGGAGACGAAACCGTGCTGCTGCGAGAGCCCCCGCCCTGAATCGAGGTGTTGGGTGAGGTTGGAAAGCCGCCTGGCGATGGCGTCAATGCACCCGGCGTGAAGCTGCCTGGCGGGCTGGGCACCGTGGTCGCGGGAACGGGCCCCGGCTGCAATCGCGGCGCGGTGTCGGCGGGCAGCGAGCGCGTCGGCGGCGAAGGCACGCGCGGCCCCGCCGAGGGTACCGACGGAATCACTGTGCTCGGTCCGGGATACGTATTCAGCGGAATCTGGGGCTGCGCGGGATACGTGGGAATCACGGCCGGCGCGGGCTGCACTTGCACTGGGTAATACGGCTGCGGCGCTTGGCAGGCCGGCTGGCAATAGGCGGTGGTCGGCGGCG
>Ga0184625_10000012_pt1 | contig 37390 bp, 39 predicted proteins | sample PLM3_30_b1_FD_133151 | JGI IMG/M metagenome (GOLD analysis project Ga0184625, IMG submission 133151) | Groundwater sediment microbial communities from an aquifer in East River, Colorado, USA - PLM3_30_b1 | ecosystem: Environmental > Terrestrial > Soil > Riparian zone | place: USA: East River... | reverse complement strand
TCGTTATTATCAATCTATGACCAGCCAATAAGCAGTAGAAGGCGATATTAATTCATAAGGCCAAGTAAAAGCGATAATCGACAAATATTCAATCATTTTATTGTAATTGAAATATGAAAACAACATAACTTTATTCAAAAGTCCAAAATTCTTAAATAGAACAATAGGTGGCTTACCCTTCAAACTCAATCTTAAAGGATCTTACAGGTCAAAATGTAGCAACAGATAACAAGATTCGTTTAGCGCCTGCAGACAAATAATTTTTTATTTTATATTAATACAAACTTGATAAAAAATCCAATCCAAAATCCGCAATTCGCTATGCAATTTATCGGCCTTGAATGTTGAGTGGGTCTGATTTATCTTGAGTACAATTTCGTTTATTCTAGATTCAATAAGATTACAAATCTGAGTATCTGGATTCTTCATATTATCTAAAACCCAATTTATCAATTCGATTCTTTTTCCAAGGTCGCGTTTGTAATACTTTCATCTTTTTCTATATCGAGCCACTTTTTTGACTCTTCGATTTCTTCGAATAGTGTTTGTTCTATACTCATAGATTGAATTAGCGATATGAGGATTTAATATACCCAATGCTTCACTGAGAGGGAAACTCACGGATCACCTGATTAATATCGCTAGTGATATGAAACGCTTATCTACTTTTGCAAATAACGTGTTTTTATGATACAAAGATTTAGCCTTTTTATTGCGCTATTAGTTGTTTGTGCAACATCATTACTGCTGGCCGTTCAAGTTAGTACGGGCCAAACAATTGGTGAAGAGAACGATACATCTTTGGAAGGTAATATAGCAGAAAATAACACGATAATACTTAATGCTGCCGAAGTGGGCGAAGATGAGACGGCCGAACAGGGCGAAGATGAGACCGCCGAACAGGGCGAAGGTGAGACGTATAGGTGGGTGGATAGTACGGGAGCGCAGAACCCTGACCTGAATATAATTTCAAATACCGAGTATACTATAAAAATTGATAATCCCACTGATGAAGAACATGAATTAATAATTGATTCTGAATCTGCTGGAAATACATCTGAAATTGCAGAAAGCGGAGACATAGAGCCAGGAAAAAAAGTTGAATTCAACTTCAAGGCAGATCAAGTGGGGGAATTAGGTTATCATTGTAAGTATCACCCAGACATGATGAACGGAACCATCAATGTGTCCTAAATATACCCGCTCTTTTTCTTGAGATATCATAATGCTAAATTGAGTGTAATGATTATAATTTATTGACCGGATCTCGTTTGAAATAGAATATGCGTTAGATTATTAAAATCTGATGGGCCTATTATAATGAATCGTAGATTGTGGCCCACCAGACGTATGCCTGCTTGCTATCTGATGGGAAAGGTGATCTATACATTGGCTACCGGGTAAGAAGACCAACGAACCCATCATTAGCATTAACAAATATATCGTCCAGAGAATAAATAACAAACGAAAAAGGTATAAATTTCCACGATACTATTTCTACTTTGCAATTTTTGTAAATACTAGAACCTCGACTTCATGGATGGAAGGAGTGTTATTTGGAAGCGAAAACGAGATTAGGCCCTTAATGCCTTCATCGCTCCTCCCCCAACTCAACTATGTTTCCCCAGTAAGAAGGATACAGAAATCTAATTCTTATGTCTGCATTTTCGTAAGTCTGTAATTTTTCGTCTTCATTTACTTGTGCAAATGTGATGTTTATCAGACCTAAGGAAACAGTAGTTAAAGAAACGATAATTTTTATTCAATATTATAACCTTTCAGGGATAATCTAAGAGCGTCCAGTAAATCTGAATATGATGTTTGGTCCTTATCTAAGATAATTCGTTAGCATAAGCAGTTCTAAGACTGGTCAGCAATTATCATATTTTGGATCTATTGCTAAGTAACCCTTTGATACTACGGCGTGTAAATGCGATAACATTGTTTTGTCGTCTGTCATAAAATTAATTGGAACGGCGAAGGAATTACGCTTGATCTTCGAAGTATGTCATAAACTCTCATATAATTAAGAATGGTGGCCTGACATGATTCTCTTCCAAAGTAATCTCTCTTCTTCTAATATGATGGATTTATATCGATAGTATGTTCTTCTTTTCAATCCTAATTCATTCATTATTTGCTTATCAGTATATGAATGATAGAGTAAATCTATGAACTTTCTCTTTGTTATCTCTACTTGATACTTGTCTCTTTTGTCACCCCGACTTCGCTTCATTACTTTAATCTACTCTCCGTCTCTTGTCTGAATGGTGCCACAATATGTCACATAATTTTAAATCAAAATTTAAGGACAGAATACATACATTTTTGAGCATGGACCTGTCCATTAAATGGACAAGTATTATGATTTCTGTTTTATATGCCATGTTTCTTAACGAATAACAAACCATTTTCTAGGACCTACCAATTTCTTATCAAAGTAGTAAAATTACAATCAAGTGTCAATAAAGACGGTTTTAGTATCATTTGTATACATTTTTCCTTCACGAATTGATAGTTTTCCTATCGTTTTACGTTCTTTTGATAACTAATCTCATTTCCTCTTCCTTCTGTTACGAAGTCTATCATATAGTGCCTTACGTGCTCTATTTTCTGGTGTTTTACGTCTATCTGTTTTGATTAACTCTATTTCATCCACAGGTATAGCATATGAGGTTATAAGTGTCCGTCGATGTCTTCCATCAAAAGCCCACCACGTCACATGAACAAATGACTCGGTAATTCTTATACTGAGTACGTCGTCAATATTCTCAAGTGTCCATGTTTCAGTTGTATCTGATCGACCTTTTGTATTTAGTTGAAATGCAACCGATATGTTTTCTTTTTGATTCTGCTTGTCCACTTCAGGTACAAAATGCTGCATGTATATTGTGTCGAATCTTTCACTTTTTTCCTGCGTCAAAATTATTTCTACTTCGTTAACCTCATTACCTAAATATTCGATTTTCATCTTAATTGTTCAAGTCTCTTATTTTGCTTGTAACAAAAATTATCCCTGTGTAATAAATGCTTGGAAGAAAAACTACCCCCTTGTATAGGCATAGTCATTTCTCCCATTCCCTACCTTGTGGAATCCATCCGTGGTATTCTATGTCTACCAAACTAGGTTGACATGGTCCTTTATGGCCCGAAGTTATCCAGTGTCTCTGATAATCACTTAGTGAGTTGGTTTGATAGACAGGGGTCCCATGATTAGCCTTTACACATTCATAACAATTGTAATCATATTTTATAATTGGTGTTTCTTCAATAGTATTACATGGGGGTGTTTTTTCTTCCAAGTTAATGTCATATTTCTTACAGTATTGTTTTATATGGTCGCTATAATCGGTGGGTTTGAAACCCTCGCGTAGATTCTTAAACTCCTCAGTAATAAACCAATCAAATTCTTGTTTTAATTTAATCTGTTTTTCTTCGGTTTCGGTTTCGGTTTCGGTTTCGGTTTCGGTTTCGGTTTCGGATTCTTTAAGATCCACTAATTCAACGGCTTTTAATTCTGCCATTATCCTATGTGCCGTATGATGATTAGTATTTAGGGACTTTATTATTATCGAAGTTGTTAAAGTCCCTTTATGAGCAATTAACAAATCAAAAATATTTACTCTATCAATTGACGCAGTGGATAAAACGGTTTTAATTAATAATGGTAAATCTTGAATTGTTATGAAAGTCCTTCCTTTACTTAGAGCGTGACCCCTTGCCAAATTTCTTAATTGTGTTATTGCTCTTTGTGGCTCCTCTCTTGTGGTAGTTGCATAATTATAATCTAAGCCTTGACTTCCATGAGTCTCCCAAGTGGTAACAACAGCCCTAAGATGCCCTAATAGAACGGCAGTTCTAACAATAACCCGTTTAGTATATTCATCATCCTTGTCGTTATCCCATTGTATTTTAATTAAATTATTTTCTTTAATGACTTTATCATTAGTTTCAGATATAGGACAACGATCAAACCATTCTAGATATTCCATTAATGACGTTCGAATTTTTTTAACTTTAGGAATAAAATCATCTTTATCCATTGCTGCAAGTAATTCGTCTTCATTTTTCTTATTCTTGGGTAGTCTAAAGAAATATAATTTAGGTCCTAAACTACCCATTAATTTATGTACTTTGTTAGGAATATCTACGGCTGCACCTAACCAAGTAAACATTATTTCCTCATCATATCCTCTTTGACCACATGACCCTGTATTTGTTACAAGTCCATGACCGTCTAAAACTCTGGTAATTAGACCGATAATTTCGTTTAATTCTTCTTCCTTCTTTGTGAACATTGGTGATAATTCAGAACATAAAAAGAACGTATTTTTTATCATTGGTAACATATCGATTTTTTTAAGTTGTTCTTCCTTTATTCCAGCATAATGTGATACTAATGATTTAGGACTGAAACTGTCAGTAAAATAACTATTTTTTGATTTTTTAAATAATTCCACTATAATAGTTTTTAGTGAACTTGGAGCACCTAATAGTATACCCGCAAACGGTAAAGTACAATTTTTTATATTTAAAATTGTCTTGATTGATAATGCAAATTCTAAAGGTGTCCATAATTCGGGAATTAATTCATTCACTAATTTATACAAATTTTGATATTTTTCCGATAGTATAGTGCTCCATTCTTCATAACTTGTAGGAAGGGGTGTTAATTCAAATGGTTCTGGTTGTGCTTGTCCTTCTAGAAGTTTCTTATCTTCCTCATCCCATTTCTTAATTTGTTCTATATCACGGGGATTTTTTGATTTATAGAACTCCTTCTCCTCATCCGTTGGTTCTTCAGCCATTTATAAAATCCTCCAGACTTGACAGCATGATTTAAAAACAGGACTGTTGAAAAGTAAGTTACATACTTTCATCGATTTTTTGCTCCTTGATGGACCGATGGTAGTTGAATGCTGAGTTACTTCGGAATGGTCTCTGGTGCTTCAAACAAAAGAGACATTCCAATTTTATTTTTTTAATCATCTTGACTATTACCTAAAGTAGATTTTACAATTCCTTTCAGACAACAATGAGGGCATTGGTCCATATGTTTTTCCAAGGCTTCTATCAACGTGTTCAGTTTACGTAAAACCTGAGTCAATTTTCTATTTAATTCCCTCCGTATCCACCTTGCGTAACAGTATTCCGTCATCACGAGGAATGACAAACAAATGAGCCGGATGTTCAATGTTATATTTCCCCGCTATATCAAAAGGTAGGGCGAATGAGACTGAACGTGATTTTTTTGTATGTCTCCATGATTTGATTATTCTAAATTTCTCAAAGTCTTTTGCTCGTGTTTTCGTATCCATATCTTCAATATTTGTTTGCATTACACTGAGAACTAAAGTGCGGGAGGGATATTTTAATTTTGCCTAAATATTACAATTTTCTGTGGAATTTTATATAATATTAGGTAGATAGGTATATAGATATATTGTATATTTTGTATATATTGTATATTTTGTATAAGGATTATAGTGACTATAATATCACTAGCGATAAAATGATTTAAACGCACTTAAATGAAGTTGAGTTCAGATTTTTAAACAATCGATATCGGTATTTGAATAAAAGTTAAATGTACAAGTTTGATGTATACTCTACAGAAAAATCAGCTTTTCTAATCTATGATGACAGACCTAACTTTATGATTGAAAAAATCATCATTTTCGGCAGACAATGATAACGAGATATTTGGAAGCCTTGGCCGGGATTTGGACCCGGGACCTTTGCCTTACCAAGGCAACGCTCTACCAGGCTGAGCTACCAAGGCAACTTGAAAACAACACATAGAACAAAAGTAGGGTTTCATTAAGATATCTAATAGTAAAGATTTCATCTATAACGTTTAATTACCATCTATTTATCAAATCTGATTGGTTTATGCGGGGGTTGTAGAGCCTGGCCAAATAGCAATATGGTTTGGAAACGCAGGACTTAAGATCTTATAAATTGGGGATCCTGTCCTTCAGGGGTTCGTGGGTTCAAATCCCACCTCCCGCACTCACGTACTAAAAGGTCTATTCACGATATCAGTTTATGATTAGTTCTCTATTCAACTGATTTGTAAACTAATGGTGTCAATGGTAATTCAGCGTTTCAACTAGATGCTATTAGTTCTAGTTAAGTCATGTTCTTTTGATTGATATTCATAAAAAGAACAAGGTTCCTATTCTCTTAATTAGAAATGCTAAAAGTGGCCTTAAGAATATAATAAATAGATTACATTTTTAAAACAATTCTATCCATAGTGTAGAAATAAGTCAAGAGCGCCAGATTCAACATGAAATGTGGATCCTAAATAGACATGATGAATAATTATATATGAAAAAAAAGAACTAGTAAACTATGGAGACAAAAACATCTCTGGATACGATTTCTGCAATTTACAGAAAATTAGAAAATAATGTTAGCAAGTATAAAAAAATCATAGGTAGACCACTTACTGCTTCTGAAAAAATTCTCGTAGGTCATATTCATAATTCAGATATTAAGAGTGAAATTCAATCTGGTTCGGATTACATCTTCCTAGATCCAGATAGAGTTGCATTGCAGGATGTAACAGGTCAAATGACACTATTACAATTCATGCAGTCAGGTCTCAAAAGGGTTATTGTTCCCACTACGGTTCATTGTGATCATTTAATTCAAGCCAGGATTGGTAGCGAGCCCGATACTAAACTGGCACTTTATGAAAATAATGAAGTTTACAAGTTTCTCGAATCATCTTCAAAAAAATATGGGATTGGATTCTGGAAACCAGGTTCTGGAATAATTCACCAGGTAGTACTTGAAAATTATGCCTTTCCAGGAGGTTTGATCATAGGTACTGATTCACATACACCTAATGCAGGGGGCCTTGGGATGATTGCAATAGGTGTCGGAGGGCTTGATGCTGCGGAAGTAATGGCTGGATTGCCCTGGGAACTTTTATGTCCAAAACGCATTGGTGTGTTTCTGACCGGGAAACTTAATGGATGGACATCACCAAAGGATATTATACTTTATGTAGCTTCCAAACTTAAAGTCTACGGAGGAACAAATGCAATAATAGAATACTTTGGTCCTGGTGCAAGGACTATTAGCTGTACAGGAAAGGCGACCATTACAAACATGGGTGCGGAAATTGGTGCTACATGTTCTATATTTTCATATGATAAAAAGATGGATACTTATCTTCGGGCTACAGGACGGGAAGGTATCGCAGATCTCGCAAATAAGTACATAAACTTATTTTCACTGGATCAAGAAATAGAAGATGAGATTTCAAAAGACAGAGATAAAGCGCATAATCATTTTGATCAATTAGTTGAGTTAGACCTCTCTAATCTTGAACCATATATAGTTGGGCCGCATACTCCTGATTTAGCAAGACCCATATCGAAAATCGCAAGTGATGTTGAAAAGAATAACTATCTCGATACGATTTCTGTGGCACTAATTGGAAGCTGTACAAACTCATCATACGAAGATATGTCAAGGGCGACTGATATTGCCGAACAAGCAAAGTCAAAGGGAATAAAAGTGAAGGTTCCTCTGCAAGTTACTCCGGGATCAGAAATGATTCGTGGTACGATCGAAAGGGATGGACAGATGGAAGCTCTAAAGGATATCGGGGCAAATGTACTGGCTAATGCATGTGGTCCATGTATTGGACAATGGAATAGACCCGAGCTTAAGAAAGGTGAACCCAATACTATAGTAACATCTTATAATAGAAATTTTCCGGGTCGTAATGATGGAAGAAGAGAAACAATGAACTTTATTGGCAGTCCTGAATTAGTTATAGCTTTAGCTTTAGGTGGAAGGCTTTCATTTAATCCTTTAATAGATGAATTGGTTGCAAATGATGGTACAAAATTCAAACTAAATCCCCCCAAAACGGCACGAGAGGTCCCAGCTAATGGCTTTGTCTATAATGAAGATGTTTACCTTCCGCCTTCCCAAGAATCGGAAATTGGTGATGTAATAATCGATCCACATAGTTCCAGACTACAAATATTGGAACCTTTCCCTCAATGGGATGGAAATGATTTTGAAAAGTTGCCAATTCTGGTTAAGGTCAAGGGAAAGTGTACCACCGATCATATTTCACCTGCCGGTCCTTGGTTAATGTACAGGGGTCATCTAGACAAGATAAGCGATAATCTTCTTCTGGGTGCAATTAATGCCTTTCACGAAGATCAAGTAGGAAAAGGTAAGAACATTTTCAATCGCAAGATAGAATTATTGGCTCACATAGCACGTGAATACAAATCAAGGGATCTGAAATGGATGATAATTGGCGATAGTAACTATGGTGAAGGAAGTAGTCGAGAACATGCCGCAATGACTCCACGCTATCTAGGTTGCTGTGCAGTAATTGCAAAGAGCTTTGCAAGAATTCACGAGACTAACCTGAAAAAACAGGGAATACTCGCTCTCACGTTTGTAAACCCTACAGACTATGACAAGATATTAGAGGATGATAGATTAAGCTTATTGGACCTTAAAAATCTCCAAGAAGGTAACCCTGTTAAATGCGTTGTACACCATAGTAACGGTACTGATGATGAAATCTTGCTCAAGCATTCATATAACGTTTCACAGATAGAATGGTTTAAAGCTGGTTCAGCGCTCAATTTGATGCGCACTAAATAGCTATTCTTACTCTAAAATTTTTGACGTCATTTATTTGCCTCTTTCCAATTTGTTACCAACTCGATAAAGAATCTATGCATTCTATAATCCCCAGATAATTCAGGATGAAAAGATGTTCCAATTATGTTTTCTTGTTTGACTGCTACTATTTTCTCGTCAAACTTGCTCAGTATTTGCACTCGTGGACCTACCGAAATTACAGCGGGTGCTCGTATAAAAATTCCTTTGTAATCATCTCCTATGCCTGATATATTTAACTTTGATTCAAATGAATCATACTGTCTTCCAAAAGAATTCCTCTCTATTTCAATATCTAATGCACCTAACAATAATTGTCTTTTATTGCCCACAACTTTATCATAGGATTTTTTTGCCAATACAATCATACCAGCACATGTTCCCATCACAGGTAATCCTTCTCGTAGTATTTTCATAATCGCATCTACTAACCCATTCTTTATTGCAATTAGTAATCCCATTACGGTACTTTCACCACCAGGGATTATCAAACCATCAATTTTCAGAATTTCGTCAGGGTAACGAACAGAAAGAACTTTTCCTTTCAGATTCATTTCTTTAATTGCATTAGTTGTGGCTTTGATATTCTCTTCAATATCGCCTTGAAGACCTAATACTCCAATTAGTAACTCATTATTCATATTGTCGGCCCTCTTTCTTGCATCTTTAAATCTAAATTCTTGGTATCAAGCCCAAGCATTGATTTTTTTTCATCGATCATTTTTTGTGCCTCTAGAACTGTTTTAGGATCGTCAAAGTAAGTGGTTGCTATTACAACTGCTTTTGCTCTTTCAAGTGGATCTTCGGCTTTGAATATTCCAGATCCTACAAATATTCCATCACAGCCCAGCTTCATAAGTAGCGCAGCATCTGCGGGTGTCGATATTCCTCCAGCAGCAAAATTTACAACAGGCAACCTCCCGAGCTTCCCAGTTTCTTTAACTATTTCAAAAGAAGATTGTATCTCTCTTGAAATCCTAATTAGTTCTTGATCATCGTTATTATCGTAAATTCCCTTTATTTTTTTGATTTCGTTATTTACCATTCTTATATGAGTTACTGCATGTGAAACATCCCCTGTTCCTGGTTCACCTTTCGTTCTTATCATTGCAGCACCCTCTTCTATCCGCCTTAGTGCTTCTCCTAAATTCTTGGCTCCATTTACAAATGGTGTAGTGTAATTCCACTTCCAAATATGTCTATTTTCATCGGCAGGACTAAGTACTTCGCTCTCATCCACCATATCAACTCCTATTTCTTCAAGGATGCTAGCTTCAGAGGAATGACCTATTCTGCATTTTGCCATTATTGGGATACTCACAGAATCTAAGATTGCTTGAATTACCTTTACGCTAGCAGTTCTAGCAACTCCACCTGCATGTCTTACATCATAAGGAAGTTTATCCAAAACCATGACTGCTACTGCTCCAGCATCTTCGGCTATTTGTGCTTGCTCTACGTTAGTTACATCCATTATTACACCATGTTTTTGCATGTGGGCAAAGCCACGTTTTATCAGGGCTGTTCCACACAAAACTTCTTTAGTATCAACTGTTGAAATTTTGATTCCCTTAGATGAGGGATATGAACCCACTTGTGATATTGTCATCTACTGTTTTTTCTAATTTGCATTATTTAGGTTTAGTCTTTGAACAAAATCAAAGCCTATCAGAGTTTATCAGAGCTGACTATCCTATTTCGACTGTCTAATAACTCCTCGACTCTATATCTTTCTGAATTTGATGAATTATCAATATTCTAAATAATCAACTGTTTAGTTGCCTGAGGTAAAAAGTTTCTTGTTTAAAGAACACCCCTACCATAAATGGAGAATAGAACTAAATAGACACTGATACTTAAATAATGTCGAATTTATGATAGAACCTTTGGACAAAGCTATTCTAACGGCTATTTATGTTTCTTCACTTGATTCAGAAATTTTGCCATTAGAATATCTAAAGAGCAGAACTACTATTCCAGAAGATCTGTTTAGGCAAAAAATTGACAAAATGATAGAAGATGGTTTTGTAGAAAAATCTGATCCACTCAGGTTAACTTTCCTAGGGAGAGGTTTACTAAAAATTGTATTGATTGGCGGAGTATTTGATATTGTGCATCCTGGTCACATTCATACATTAAAAGACGCAAAAAGTCAGGGCGACATATTGATCGTAGTGGTGGCAAGGAGTTCAACTGCACTTAAAATAAACAAACATAGAAAAATATATCATGATGAATATCTTAGGAGAGAGCTAGTTTCGTCCATTAGATATGTAGATTATGCAATCATTGGAAGAGAAGGTACATTATATGATACTGTAGAATTTGTAAAGCCCGATATTATCGCATTAGGATATGATCAGAAACATACTGAAAAAGAAATTGCAGTAAATTGTTCAAAGAGAGGCATAAATACTCAAATAATCCGCTTAAACACCCCAATCCCCAGCTCTAAAAGTACCCAGATTAAGGAAGAATTGGGTCATTCAATTTATGATATATGATTCTGTTCTATTTTTGGATGCCTGTAAGGTTACTTTAACATTATCACCGTTCTTTAGACCCATTACTTGTTTGATATTAACGGGAGCTATGATCTCCAACATGTTCTTATCATGGTGAGTTCGTTCAAGAATCAACAAGTCCGACTGAGTATCTACATTGTCGTTTATAATTACAGAGTAACACTTGACCCAGCCATAAGTTCGTTCGGAATCACTGAAGCCATCAATGAATTGATAACCAAAACTTTCAATTTTTTTTCTATTTTCTAACGACAGTGGATCAAATATTCTAATATTTAGAGTGCCTGGATAAGGTATATAACCAATCTTTTTTTCAAATTGCTTACGATATCCTTCAAGACTCATGTAGTACTTCCCTTCACCCATTCCAGAAACCAGAGTGCCATTAAAATGAATATTTCCTGGAGATGAATTTAGTGCCATATTAAGAAACTCTGACATTTTTTTAACAGATGAGAGACCCTCTTCTGTTACCCTGATCATATAACCGTGTCCTTTCTTGATACGTTCTACATATTTCATTTCTTGCAATTCTAAAATCATTTTTGAGGCTGCTTGCTGTGACTTGTTTATTTCTATTCCAATATCCGTGCTGGTAAATTCAATAAAATTATCCTTGGCACCTTTAAGCAATAGTTTGGCTAGCGTTATTACGTATTCAGACTTTATATCTTGCATCTCATTCTTTAATTGCCAATACCGATCTGTTCAAATGTCCTTACTGTGATTTCTGGTGATTTCTTTAATTCTGCCATCCTATGTCCTACTACGTACTCAATGCCTGCTTTGTATGCGGCATCAATTAGTCGTTGCGTAATAATTCCATCCATCACTAGAAACCTAGCGCCTTCCAAAGAATCCAATCTTTTGATTATTTCTGATACTGGTATCTTTAACAATACCTGCATCGAATTATCCAATATCATAGCCTCCAAAGTTTCATTGATTTGTGGATACACTTCTTTAATAGCTGAAGTGATTTGAGGATCATTTTTTGCTTTTTCACCATTGTCAAAATTGGGAGCGTCCTGATATGCTAAATTATTATTTTCATAAATTTTTGATTTCTTTATGCTCTTCTGATGCTGAACTGGAACCTCATATTGTTCGGTTGTAGGTTCAATTACATCCTTAAGTATATCAGATATCTCCAATGGAGTGCACTCTTCTACTTCTTTACCAGGTGGCGCTCTCAAAACTTTATCAATTTTAACCAGTCCTTGCAATTCTTTTAAGATCAAGTCAGCTGCCCTATCACCATCTAGAAATGCTATAACTTTCTTTCCTGATGTCAAGTTCGTTATAGTTTCATCAATTTTAGCTCCTTCAATAGCAATAGAGTTATCAAAACCTGCTCGCAAAAGGTTAATCACATCGGCCCTCCCTTCAACAAGTATTATGTACGGTGAATCAAATACACCAGTACCACATGCTAGCTGGGCTTTTCCAAATGTGGTTAGTTTTCCCGGTTTGCTTGCATCATATACATCGCGCAGCATTTCTTCTCCTTCACTAATTGTCTTTGTTGCCCATTCTTGAATTATTTTTTTGGCTCTATCTACAATAACTTTTTTCTTAATGGCTCTTATGTCATCAATGCCGACTAACAGAAACTTACCTTGAAAAGGTCCAACCTTATCTATGCTTTCAATTGCAGCAGATATTAATGCAGCGGTGGAAATGTCAGTGCTCATAGGAAGCAAAGCGTCGCCTTTTGTTGTATTCGATTTGGTATCAACATTTACTTCAATTCTACCAACCTTTGATACTTTTTGCAACTCATTCAGATTCATCTCAGGGCCTAGTAATCCCTCTGTCTGGCCGAATATTGCGCCAATTATATCGGCCTTTTCTACTATCCCATCAACTTCGAATTTAAGTTTAACATGATATTTTACTATACCAGTATTAGGCAATTTCAAACCCTCATATTTGTAAATACGATGGTAAGCTTATCTTGCTTGAATATAAGTGCTTTGACATATTATGAAACAGATTTCAATACCATTTTTTTGCCTCAATTCAAATTACAGAGCTCTAGAAATATATCATATTACCTGTCACTCGAATAAAAAATTTGGATCGATTTTTTCTCATTAACTCTAAAGGACTCCAATATCCACAGAGGATATTTCAGGTTCCTAAATATTCTATCTTAGAAATTTATGAAATAATTGAACTTCATCCCAAGAAAAGATTAATTATGTGAGCTTGAGTTCACGTACTAAACAATGACTGATTGGGATCTTATAACTCCAGGTATAGGGCTTACAGTTATTGGTATTGTAGGGGTCGGCGTCTCACTTTCTGGAATTGCTCATACATTTACTGAAGGAATGCATGCCGTTACCCTTCTTACAATGTTTATTGGATTGATCTTCCTGGCTGCTGGAATCTTCAAAGATGGATTCCCAACTTCAGCAAGAGCTAAATCTGCGACTTTTATTACGTTAGGTTTCCTAGTTACCTTTGGATTTGCCGCTGCGATTACTATTGGCAGTAGAATACCTAGTATCTTTGCTTACATTGGACTCATGTTAATAATATCAATACCTGCTACAGTACTCACTGTTGCCTCGTACAAAAGGACTCCTTACTTTAAGGCTATAACAGTAATATTTGTTATTGCGGCAGTAGTTGGTGCATCTACATTTTATGTATTTGGATTAGTTACGCCAAAAGCTCAACAAGAAAACATCGATAGCGCAGGAGCAAAACAGAATGAAACCTCTTCAGTTAGAAATATTACGAATCTCGTGAAATCTACTATTCTTCCCGGTTCTTCTGCAGAGGGAAATCCCGGTTTTGAACCAGTTAGTATAAAAGTTCCAAAGGATGGAGGAATAGAATGGACCAATAATGACAATGTTCCTCATACCGTAACAAGTTTAATAGATGATGGTAAAACATTTGATTCTAAGACTATTAAACCGAACGCCACTTACATTCTTGATGCCATGAACCTTAAGGATGCGCAATATGATTATTTCTGCACTCTACATCCTCATATGAAAGGAAAGATAACAGTAGGCTAAACTGGACCTAAACCTGACAAGTTAAAATACGTTACCAAATAAATATAATATCAAGTCATACATATGTACAGTGATGTCAAATATTTGTGTGGAAAAATTGATCAATAGATGGCTGAAATAACATTACTAATTACTGAAAACCAAGTCAATTCCTTAATACGTTCCACCAGAGAAAACCTTCCTAACGAGTCATGTTCTCTCCTCTTAGGAAATATAGTCGATAGTGAATACCGGGTCAAAATATTAAAAGAAATGAACAACGTAGCCAATTCGGAATACTCGTTTAATATAGATCCCGATGAACTCATGAAAGTTTATCAATGGGCCTCTAAAGAAGAACTGAATTTAATAGGAATCTACCATTCGCATTTAGAAGGTTCAAAACCTTCAGCGACCGATTTGACTTACATGCGAATTAATCCGGTAATATGGCTCATATACGAACTATCTGAATCAATATTCAGAGCGTATATATTGGTGGATAATAACTTGAAAGAAGTAAAAATTAAGTTTTCTACGGGCTAACTCTCTCAGTATCCCTAGGATAAAGCACAACTTCTCTAATGTTTGTGGAATTAGTGATCATCATCATAAACCTGTCAAAACCAAGCCCACATCCAGAATGCGGGGGCATTCCCCATTCAAATGTCTGTAAATGGTCAGAAAAACTCTTAGGGTCCAGTCCTTTTTCAAGTAATTTATTTCGTAGTCTTTCAGAATCGTGCTCTCTGGTTCCACCAGAAACAATTTCTAAATATCCAAACTGCAAGTCAAATGATCTTGAAAGTTCAGGTTTTTTTTCATGTGCAAGTATATAAAATGGTTTTAGTTTTGTGGGCCAATCAATTATGAAATAAAAACTTGGATAAATCTCTCCAAGTTTCTTTAATGCAGGGTCAGAAAGATCGTCATCAAATTCTATTTTTTCTCCTAAACTTTTTAGATCCTCTAGACATTTTTGATATGTAATTCTTGGAATCTTATCAATCAAAATTTCTTGTTTATTTTCAAATAATGCCATCTCTTTGTTGCGATGAACAAATAAATCATTTATTGTAGAAATAACTAATTCTTGTACAATATCCATAATGTCGCCGTAATCAAGAAATGCTGCTTCTAAATCAACGCTTACAAATTCTGAAAGATGTCTTACCGTATGTGAGGGCTCGGCTCTAAAATATGATGAAATTTCAAATACCCTTTCAAGTCCTAGCGTGAGTTGTTCCTTGTATAACTGTGGGCTCTGAGCCAAGTATGCCTTCTTTGAAAAATACTCAAAACCAAAAAGATCCGCACCACCCTCTGTAGCGCTTCCTATTATCTTCGGAGTATTAACCTCAACAAACATTCTTGAATACAGGAAATTACGAATTAAATTAAGAAGATATGATCTAGTTTTAAAAATATTGGAAATTTTATAGTTCCTCAAATCTAGAGCTCTTGAATCTAGTCTCTTGTCCATCGATGATTTGACCCTTCCCGTAGGATCAATTGGGAGTGGGTTTGCTGCTTTTGATAAAAGTTCTACTTTTTCTACCTTGACTTCCACCTGAAAATTTTCAGCTTTAGTCTCTTGAATAGTTCCTTTTACCAGGATAACGCTTTGCCTAGGTACATCTCTAAAGGTAGATAAAAGTTCTGCAGTAAGTACCCCTTGAAAGTTTCCTGTCATATCTCTCACGCTTATGAAACCAATTTTTCCCATATCTCTGAAATCTTCAATCCATCCAATTAATGTCAAATTTTGGCCAATGTGATCTTTACTGATTGAGGAAGCAAATATCCTATTCATAGTATTTTCATTTTGCATAGATTCACTTTCCAGAGATTTCAACAACAAGTTCTATATTTCTTATCACATTGACGATTTTCTTTATTTTTTCAATTATGCTAAAGAATTTTTCATAATCTTTACTTTCTATAGTAACCTGTGTTACCTGGTTTCCATCTGGCAACCAAATCATGTTAGTTTTCAAAATTCTTATAGGAAAAAAAAGATTTTCAAGAAACCTTCTTATCGAACTATTTGCTTCCACAAACCATACTTTCCCGTTAAATTCTTTTTCAACCGAATTTATTAATTTATCATTTGAGTTTATGTGACTTACGTTTGAATCCTTTAAAATAAGTACATAATCCTCGTCTATCTTTTGCGAGCTAATTAAATTGAATTTATCTATATCTTGATTCTTATGGGAAAGTTTGATAAGTTTGATGGAACAGTCGACATCGCTTTTAGATAGTTCCCCATTTTTCAACCTGCTTTCACATTTTGGACATAAAACACCCGTCTTAGCATCAAATATGCAAATGGGTACTTTCAACTAATCATCAATTTGTTTAATATTTTTACCATATATATGTCCAATTGATAATTAGAAAATAAGATTAGATGAAATAGATACTTATACTGTTATGATCGATAAACACTTGTTTGGATCTTGCTCTATCTGTAGATTGTTTAAAAGTTTACTATTTTACCGATCTTGGAATAATTAAGGCCGTTGATGATGTTAGTTTTAGTATTAAAAAAAATGAATCAATCGGAATTGTTGGTGAATCCGGATGTGGAAAAAGTACGTTAGGAACAGCTCTTCTACGATCAGTTCCATATCCAGGCAAAATAGTCAACGGTCGAATTATCCTAGATGGTGAAGATATTACAAAGATGTCAGATGATGAATTTAATAAAAAAGTGAGATGGAAAAAACTTTCAATGATTTTTCAGGGAGCGCTGAATTCTTTAGATCCAGTCTTTACGATTGGTTCACAAATGAAGGAAATTTTGCAACAACACGGTTATTCCAGTGACTATTCTGAAATAATCGCAGATTCTTTGAGCAGTGTGCTATTGGAACCAAGTATCATAAAAAAATATCCACATGAATTGAGTGGTGGCATGAAGCAAAGAGTTTCAATAGCGATGTCGTTGTTATTGAATCCTAAGATATTGGTAGCGGATGAGCCCACTACCTCTTTAGATGTTATGGTTCAATCTCAAATTATTAACCTTTTAAAAAAATTAAAAAAAGATCGAAATATGTCGATAATATTCATTTCCCATGATTTAGGAGTCATTTCAGAAGTATCAGAAATCATAGCTATCATGTATAGAGGACAAATAGTTGAATTGGGAAAAGCGTATGAAATTTATAAAAATCCAAAGCATCCGTATACAGAAAAACTTGTATCATCGATTACGAGTATAAAAAAACAAGGAAACTAAGTTCGAATTTTTGGGCGAAAAATCACTAGGTCTAACAAGAAAAGAATCAGGATGCAAATTCTATGATGGTTGTCCCCAGGCAAAAGAAAAATGTCGAGATGCTCCACCAGTAATAAATTATAAGAATGGATTTATTCGTTGCTGGTTATATGAATAGAATTTAGCCTAATGCTGATACATTATTACTTTTTTTCATCCACTCTAGACTTTTTAAGATCAATGTTAAAACCTGAATCATAAGAATTTTAAACTCCATTTATTTAATAGTCTACCGAATATGAAAGTAACAGTTTCTGCAATAAAGGCGGATATTGGCGCGATCGGTGGCCACACTAGACCTAGCGATAAATTGATAGATGGAGTTAACAAAGTTGTAAATGAAAACTCAAAATTATTACTTGATTATTACATAGGATATACTGGAGACGACATACATATTATTATGACTCATACAAGAGGAACGGACAGTAAAGAGATTCACAAGATGGCATGGGATGCGTTCACGGCAGGCACGAAAATTGCAAAGGGTCAAGGTTTGTATGGAGCTGGACAAGATCTACTGAAAGACGCTTTTTCTGGAAATGTGAGAGGAATGGGTCCAGGGGTAGCTGAGATGGATATGGAAGAAAGACCCAGCGAAGTATTTTGTGTTTTTGCTGCGGATAAGACAGAGCCAGGTGCTTTTAATTTCCCTTTGTGGAGAATGTTTGTAGATGCAAGAAGCAGTACGGGTCTATTGATAAATGAAAGGTTAGCTGAGGGAGTTAAATTTAGGATAATGGATGTTATGACGGGAAAAGTTGCGGGTCTAAAATTATGGGAAGATAAGCCAGAATTGGAAACAGCTTTAATGTATCCTGGTCGATACGTAGTACATTCAATTTTATCATCTGACGGGGAACAGATTGTTTCTGCATCGACTGATAGATTGCACAATATAGCAGGAACATATGTTGGTAAAGATGATCCGATTGCTATCGTGAGGACTCAGAAAAATTTTCCTGCAACCGAAGAAGCAGGAAGTGCTTTTAATAATCCTCATTATGTTGCAGGAAATACAAGAGGAAGTCATCATATGCCATTGATGCCAGTTAAACTCAATTCAGCAGCCAGTTTAAACTATGCAATACCAATCGTATCATGCCTTGTATTCAGTATGCATAATGGACTTCTAACGGGGCCTCATGATGGTTTTGGAACAGCAGATTGGGACCTTCAAAGGTTATGGGCTTCAGAACGAGCAATGATTATGCGCAATCAGGGATTTATTCATCCCGCTACTCTCGTCCCAGAAGAGCTCGAGTACAACAAAGGGTATGAAGCTAGAATGGAAAAACTAAATAGCAAGTTTCAAGATCTCACCTAAAATTTTGTTATGATCACTTTCCATAAGCCATTAGTAATAAATCTCAAAAATTATGGTGAGATATCGGGTGATAATTCAACAAAAATTGTTCAAGATGCACAGAAGGCGTCCATGTTGAACCAAACAGATATCATAATTGCTCCGCCCCCTTCTAGCATCTTTGCCTTATCAAAAATAAAAATTCCGATAATAAGTCAGCATGTAGATGACGTACCTGTAGGAGCAACAACTGGATTTATTGTACCTGAAATTGTAAAATCTTATGGTGCCTTAGGTTCCATAATTAATCATAGTGAACACAAAATAGAACATACGCAAATCAAAAATCTAGTTAAGCGGCTACGTGAATTGGAGATGGTTTCGATTGTATGTGCTACTGATTTGGATGAAGTAAATGCAGTTTCACGATTTTCGCCGGATTTCTTGGCCATTGAACCGCCCGAGCTTATAGGAAAAGGAGTAGCAGTTTCAAAGGCAAATCCCTCAATCATTAAGGATTCTGTAAGAGTAGCAAAAAGAAATTCCTCAGCGGTTCGAGTCCTTTGTGGAGCAGGCATCGTTGATAAATATGATGTCGAAAAAGCTCTTGAACTTGGGGCCGAAGGTATCTTGATTGCTAGTGGAATCGTGAAATCCTCTTCATGGTATAATAAAATTCAGGAATTATCTTCAGTTTTAAAATAAATTAGGAAATAAAGTTTGAAGGAATTGTAGCCTTATACGCCTATTTCCTTTGCTATTTTTACGATTTTTTTGCCATCGTTAGTTAGTCTGTTGAACACTTTATTCTTGACAGTCTTTCGATCTACTAGTCCACGCTTTTGTGCCTTAAGGAGCAGTTTGTGTCCATATCCATAGGCACCCAACTTGGTTAAGAGTTCTCTAGTTGGATATTCTCTTCCGGAGCCAATTGTCTTCAGTAACTTTACTAGTGCCTTTTCTTCAACAAGGATTTTTAACAGTCTTGTGTCTTTCATCGCATATTAATATACATCACTAATTATATAATCGTTACACTTTACTAGATACAAATATCCATATTTTTGACTTCAAAACTGGTCCAACAGTATCAAATTACAGAAATATTTAGGAATTTCTACAATTATAACAAATAAACGTTCTATTTTATCATACGTTTATACTGTAGGTAAAGCAAGTTATTGAGCACAATAGGTAATCAAACAAACTATTAATAGCTCGTAGAATTTTCGAAAACTTGGAAATCATATAAACTTGATGATCTTTTAAATAGTACTGGCCGAAAACAGATACTATCCTAAAAGATAGTATTGAAGGAAACTAAAAGATAGATACTATCCTAAAAGATAGTATTGAAGGGAACACCGTTTTGATCCAAGTTTTATATTAAAAAATTAATTTCCAGTATAATAAATATTCATCTTGAGTTTTAGGATGGATTTTGGTAGTTACTTTTCTGTAGCTGCTAGCTCATCAACGTAAATGATTACTCTTAGGACTATTACCGTATAATTGACCTAACTATCCGCTGAATAGTACCAGAATTGAGTTATCTTACTAAACTAAACATTTATACATTCTTATTTAAGAAACAAAAATACGATTTTTCCTCGAAAATTGGCAAATTTGCATATTTTAATTTTATTTTCTAATATATTAACCCTATTATAAAGACTCTCTGAATTCTAGAAAAACTATTGATAATACAAGAACCTGCTAACATTAGGAGTGAAGATGGTCTTAGAAAATGGTAAACAGATTCAAAATGATGAATCCGTAAAATCAAACGTTGATAATGGAGTACAGTGTAATCAATGTCAAAAGTATACGCTGGTTTTAGATGTAATCTCAAGCGAATATGTTTGTAGTACTTGTGGTTGTGTTTCTAATGAAAAAATCTACAACAATGAGCTGTCAAATTTTGAAAAAAGCGAATATAAGGATAAATCCCGTATTGGTATGCCAGAATCACTAACGGTTAGTCATAAGGGACTGTCTACGCTAATTGGATTAAATGATACTGATGGAAGAGGAAAAATGTTAGATCCTGCACAAAAAGAAACGATTCAAAGATTAAGAACATGGAACAATAGATCTCAACTTAATGATTCGATTTCAAGGAACCTAGATAAAGCCCTAAAATATCTGAACAATTTTGGCGACAAGCTCTATCTGAGTCCTGCCGTAATGGAAAATGCGGCGTATATATATCGTAAAGCGGCAATACGAAAATTAGCGAAGGGAAGGTCTACCATCTCGCTTGTTGCAGCATCTATATATGCAGCTTGTAGAGAGATAGCAATACCAAAAACAATATCAGATATAGCTTATGTGTGCAATCTTCCTACTAAGGAAATCATGTCACATTACAAATTGATCTTGAAAGAACTTTCCTTAAAGATTCCCGTTATTCAAGGAGTTGATTATGTAACACTTATTTCAAATAGATTGAAACTTACTGAAAAAACAAAAAGAGAAGCCCTTAGAATTTTCTCACTAGTTCAACATAGCAGAATTTCAATTGGAAAAAATCCACGTGCTTTTGCTGGAGCTATAATTTACATTGCATCACAAGATTGCAATGAATTTTTGCGACAGGTTGAAGTGTGTCAAGTGGCAGATATTTCTACAGTTTCATTAAGGAAAAGATGCAAGGAAATAAAAACAATTTTAGATAGTCAACAAGTCAGCAATGAGATTTCCTGAAAATTTATTACTGATTTTTCCATAATTATTTTATTTTATTTTTAAAACAAGATTTTTATAAAAAACATTTTACAGTATGCAAACAAAAATGTTATAATATGTATACAATAGAATTCATAATTAAAGAATGCTTCCTGAAAGATGTTCCATAATGGTCAATGGAAAAGTTTGTATCCAGCCTCCTTCACATATTGTATCTGTATTATTTGAAAAAGAAGAGTATATGATAGGTTTGGTTTGCAATGATCACATTTTATTGATGAAGCGGAAAGCAATTTCAATGCAGAAATCTGGAAAAATAAATAAGGGAAAAATAAGATTCCAAAAGATAAAACCCGTAATGACAGATTGTGTTCTTAATATAAAAAATATGGATTAACGACGTAGTGTCTACAAGAATAAAAATCATGTAATTTTTTAGAGCAAAATTTAAACAAACATTAGTTAATCTTATTTTATGGAACATGAATTGGCTAAAAAAATAGAATAAAAAGTTATTCTAAATTTTGTAGTTGAATCTTGCCATTTAAGTTTCTATTTAATAGTTTCACTCCAGTTATATTGCATAACTTCATCTTATGGACAATGAAAAATAGGAGCAAGTATGGAGTCATAGCGGCAATATTGAAATCTGCGATAAGGGAAGAGACTAGAACCAAAATCATGTATAAAGCGATGCTAAGTAATGACCAATGTAGAAACTATATAGATTCCCTTTTGAATTTTGGTCTAATTATGGAACAAAATAATGGATCAAAGATGGTTTATAAGGTTACAAACAAGGGCGCTACTTTTCTAGATTACTATGATCAATTGATGCATCTTTTACCATTGCCATTAGTTGAGAACTCTGATGAAGGATACTACAAAATAGTAAGTTACAAAACATGATCCAGTTGGACCTGTGGGATCGTATTAACAACTCGTACTCCAAATAATGCTGAAGAAGGAGTTGAACACTTTAAGAAAAGAGTTCCGCACTTTAGGATAAATTTTAAATGAACATCTGCTACTGAATAATATTTTTCTAGATCGCCATTTGAAGATTGAATCAAAAGTGAAAGCTCAAATTTTTTCTTAATGAACCTACAATAATCTTCCAAATCGAAATAAGTTGATATGAAATTATTAAAAGAATTTGATTCCATCATCATGACTGTTTTTCCTTTTCCTTCAAATCTAGAAATTACTTTAGTCAAATATTTATAAAAACTATTTTTTTGTTCTATTTTATTTTGAGTTGAATTTTCGTGTGAATCATGAAGTTTATCCAGAGTAAATAATTTGTCATAATTTTGAACATTAGATTTGTATGACGGTATCAATTTGTCTTTTAAAGTAGAATCTAAAAGTAAATGGTAATGCCTTCTTGAAAAATTATGCAACAGATCGTTTAAAAATAATAGGAATATATCGTTTGACAAAATGTTATCCTTTTCAATTGTTACTAATCCATTCTGTGGTAAAGTACCTCCGACGTAATTGTCAAGATCGTTATATCCTGTTTTCAATATTTGTTTAGAAAAGATTGCTTCTCTTGGAATTTTTTCACTTGTGTTATGGATCTTAAATTCTCTTGGATCATAGCTATCAAAACATCGCAAAATTCTATCTTTCAGAGAAAAGAAATACAAGGATCTCTTGATTGGAATTCCCCTTAATTTTTTGAGAAATAGGCTTCTAATTCGTATTTCCTCCATAAATTGATAATTCAATTCCACAACTCCGTCTACTATGTATTCTAAACTGGATTCCACTGATTCTTCACTAGTAAAAATCAATTTTGCCTTAGCTCTTTCTCTCCAAGTTTGAAGTACTCTTTCGTTGTTTAATCGTGCTTCTCTATCCATTAGTGAAGCAACAGAATCCCAACTATCAATTATTATGACAGGATTCTTAACGTCCATCAACTGATTTGTTACCCTCTCAAAAAGCGATTCAGGTTCGTCCAGACGCGCATCTTCAAAGGAGGAAAGATTTTGTCTAACCTCCTGATTGTCAATATCCTTATCCGGTTCTTTAATGAATTTTCGCAACCAAGGGTAGTGTTCAACTAATTGTTTTGGAGACGATCTGGTAGAAATGTAGAAGAAATTGTTTTTTTCTTTTAAGGAACGTAATATACTAAGTGCAAGAGTAGTCTTACCACTACCCGACCTACCCTTAACTAGTAAGGAATAAGTGTCATTTTTCATAAATTCTCTAAGTTCAAATGGAATATCAAGAAATTTATGATAAGATCTATTAACTATATTGGCCATTTTTGTTCTACATCGATCTGACATTATTCACACTTACAGATATTTAATAAATTTCCTAGAATCTTATTCTTGATTTTTACACATTTATCGATTTGATATCTACGTGAGATTATTCTCACGATCTTTATGGTTTTTTTATCATCGAAATTCCAATATACAATTGCCAGTACACTAACGTATTATCACAACATAGGATCAACTACAAGTATGTTTTCGTTCAAATTTCTGATAAATTTTTTCTTGAAGCTTTTTTAGTTTTTGTTTTTTATCGTTCAGTGTTCTTAAAACTGATTTGTAAGCCTTTTGCTAAGTCCTTCAATACTTTAAAATAAAGTATACTGGTGATTTTGAACATGGTAATTATTGAGGCTGAGAATAATACTTCATCTTTGAAAACTCAACTATTGGTAGATTGTGTCTTTATCGACGAAGTTTCATCCTTGTCACTATCAGAGATTACCTCAGACTTTGATCCACTAATTCGAGAGATTATTGCAACAAAAGAATTTACCGCTAAGGATGGTACAATATGCATCATTCATAATAACGCAGGATCCAGTATAAAACGGGCTTTACTGTTAGGAATGGGCGATAAAAAAAATTTTGAGCCAGAAAGAACCAGAAATTTGATTGGAAAAGTTGTTAATAAATCTAAGGAATTAGGGATAAACGAATTTGTATTAATTCCATTTATAAATATGGATAAAGAACATCTATCGGCGACGGTAGAGGGAATCAAGTTATCGGACTATTTGTTTAATAACTACAAAAGCGATGAAGATAAAAATGATTTAAATCAAGTGAGGATCTTAATAAAAAATGATTTAAAAAATAATCAGAATCTTATTCACGATTCGTCTATAGTATCTGACGCAGTAATATTTTCTCGCAACATAAGTAATTTGCCCCCAAATGATTGTTCACCAAAAGATCTTGCAAATTTTTCAGGCACCCTGTCAAAAAATCACAAGATCAAAGTAAGAGTCATTGAGAAGGAGGAGATGGAGCCCTACGGATTAGGAGGTATTCTGGCTGTCGGCAAAGGAAGTTCTAGTTCGCCAAAACTAATAATAATAGAATATTCAGGTTCAACAAAAAATGAGAAGCCAATAGTAATTGTTGGTAAGGCAGTTACCTTTGACACAGGAGGGATTTCAATTAAACCTTCTGAAAAAATGGACGAAATGAAATATGACAAATGTGGAGGATGTAATGTATTAGGAATCATGAAAGCTGTATCTGATCTCAATCTTAATACTAACGTAATTGGGATCATACCAGCAGTAGAGAACATGCCTTCAGGAAATTCATACAGACCAGGCGATATAATTAAGATGTATAACAGAAAAACTGTAGAGGTGTTGAACACTGATGCAGAGGGTAGAATAATCCTGGCAGATGCACTGGCGTTTGCCGTAAAAACTTTTGCCCCCAAAGCTATTATTGATATGGCAACCTTAACAGGTGCCGCAATAATTGCTCTGGGTACAAATGTAGCAGCATTGGTTGGGAATAATAAGGAATTAGTAACGAAAATGATTGACTTTTCAAATCAAACTGGTGAAAAAATTTGGGAACTACCGTTATATGATGAATACAAGGAACAATTGAAAAGCTCAACTGCAGATATGAAAAATATTGGAGGTAGATCGGCAGGAGCTATCACTGCCGCGGCATTCTTATCCAACTTTGTGGAGGATACTCCTTGGATACATTTGGACATTGCAGGTACAGCGTGGAATCAAGAGGGAACTAAGGAAAAAACATACAACCCTAAAGGAGCTACTGGTTTTGGGATTAGAACAATTGTAAAATATATCATGAATGATAACTTGGAGTGAAAATAAGGTCAAAGACACTCCTATAACTACTATTGTTGATGTCCTTGCCAATTCTTCAAATTAAAGAAATTGTCGATTTATTAAGTTTGGAGGATATCAAGTGCAGAATTGGATGCTTTGATTTTGATATAGCTCCCTTATACAAGCCTTACTTTGAAAAATGGTTGGCAAATAGAGATGGCTTCATTTGTATGCTGTCTGGTAACATAGACTACGTTGGTTCAGAAGATATTGTAAGAATGGGTCCGTTTCATAATGTTTATTGTCTAGTCCAAAATCGGTATTTGATTGAAAACGATCTTAATCACCAAAATCTTTTGAATTCTAGACTTTACTACAGTTTAACTGATGGGGTCGTCGATGAAGTAGGCTGGAGTGGTAGCATATTAGCATCCAAATTAACTAATAACCAGCATGTTAGGAATTTCTTATTTCAGAACTTGCTGTCTGAAGTGACGAGAACTATATCTGTTCGCGTAGTTAATCTTGCTTGTCTAATAGAGTGTAGAATCTGGCATCCCAGAGAATTTGTCTTTCTTTATGGAATTTTAGACAATATAGCCATGAATATACAAGATTTACTTACAGATATACATGTAGGAGAAAATATCAATCGCTAACCAATTATTGATATTAACAAATCGCAAAGTTTATGGGATATCAAGATGCCAGCACTGCTGCTTCCCAACCACTCACGTAGATCAGTAACACAGCAGCGATAACAGGTTTGACTTCCGGGTTCGGAATGGGACCGGGTCGCACCCTATTACTATGGCCGGCTTGAACATTTTAAGCATTAAGGGATAATTTAATGTTGCCTTGCTTATGCTGACTAATAAGTTTTAATATAAAATGAAAATCGACATTCAATGGTCACTTACCCTTCTTGACCTCTTTTAAACCCTTTGCATATATTCCTTGAAGTTTTCCTCATCGATTGAAGGGTGAACTCCACTGCTCTCGGTTAGATCATGCGCCTTATTCTTGAGATCTTTCATTATTCCTGACACTAACGATGCAACCACCTACAATTCTATTCACTGCTATCTTTTGTTGCGGAATTCTAAAATTCTTTTATAAATTACTGATTGAGCCGAATCGAGATTTTGGTCGAAATCCACAATAATAATTTGGTCATCAAAATCATCTCTGAACCGAATGATAGTGTAGATATGATTCTTTTTCCACAAAGCGCCAACTATAGCAAGAGGAACAAAAATTAAGCCAAGAGCGACTACTCTCAAGGTCGAAATTCTCTTTTCAACCATGTTTTCGATGTTTTTCATAGAACCAAATGGGATAACTAGTTTGGGATTGTCAACCTCTATTCTGTCTTCGTAAAAGTGCATTCTAGTAGCGGTAGGACTCGGATATGCTTTGTGTCCACCCATATATTTAATATAATAAGAATCTGGATTGTCTGAAGAATGCGGTCTATGTATCTCTCCGTCCCTGTTTGTCTGGCACCTTGGGTCATTACAGTATGTGTCTCCTTCAGTAGTATCAGAGAACTTTTCAACAGTCGTTTCTTTCGAAATGATTCTCTCAATATGTGCTTCATGTTTCTCTCCATCCCTGTTTCTCTGGCACCGTGGGTCATTACAATAATTTTCGCCAACGTAGTGGCTCGCTAGTTTTTCACCTGTTATGTGTGCCTTATGTCTCTCTCCATTCCTGTTTCTCTGGCACCGTGGGTCATTACAGTATGTTTCACCCATCGTAATTTTGTCAATAATCGGATACTTTTTAGTATTTCTAGAAATTTAAGCTTACTTTACGAAAATCAGCCTGGAAACAAGAAAACAAGTTTGCAAATAGTTTGCTCCTCAACAATTATAATGTATTCTTTCATAGTTATAGGTGCAATAACCTATGAACTCTAATTCTACTCACAGAGTAGCCGTATTGGACGAAGAACTCTGTCAGCCAAAGAAATGTGGACTGGAATGTATTGTATATTGTCCGGTTAACAAAACTGGTGGCGAATGTATTGTCCAAAGAACTGAAGATGGAAAAGCGGTTATTTCTGAAGAACTATGTACAGGGTGCGGAATTTGTATTAAAAAATGCCCATTTGATGCAATAGTAATCGTTAATCTAGCTAAAGAAATTGGAGAGCACAAAATACACCAGTATGGTATAAATTCATTCAGACTTTATCATATACCTTTACTTAAAAAAGGTTCAGTTATAGGACTTTTAGGACGAAATGGAATTGGAAAATCCACACTTTTGAATATATTATCTGGAAATATCAAACCGAATCTTGGAAATTATGATTCTGAAGTAGAATGGGATGAGATTATAAAAAACTTTCAAGGGACAGAGTTAAAGCCTCACTTTGAAAAAATCTCTTCCGGGACTTTACGAACATCAATCAAGCCTCAAATGGTTCAATTAATTCCTAAAGCATTCAAAGGAACAGCACAAGAGCTATTGAAAAAGTATGATGAAAGAGGAATGGTCGATTCGGTTATCGACCAGTTATCTCTCAATAAGTCTTTGGATCGTTCAGTATCCGAACTCAGTGGAGGAGAATTACAGCGTTTAGCAGTGGCGGTAGCAGTTAATAAAGATGCAGACTATTATTTCTTCGATGAACCTTCATCTTATAATGATATTTATCAGCGTCTAGCAGTAGCAAGAACAATAAAACAACTTGCAAGTGAAGGCAAAAGTGTAATGGTTGTTGAACATGATTTAACGATTCTTGACTATCTCTCTGACTATATCCACATATTGTATGGTGAACCAGGTGCATATGGAATTGTTGCACCAATACAAGGTACAAGAGTAGGTATAAACGGTTTTTTGGATGGCTATATTCCTGCAGAAAACATCAGGTTTAGAGAGAAATCGTTTAAATTTGATGGTTCGAATAAAAATGAAGAATTAATAGCAGATAGGCATTTGACAAAGTTTTCAGATTTAACTAAATCATTTCCTTCTTTCAAGCTAAATGTTTCTTCTGGACAGATTAGAGAAGGAGAAATAGTAGGATTGGTGGGAGCTAATGCGCTAGGAAAGACAACGTTTATGAAAATGATTGCAGGTATAGAAAAAGCAGATACAGGACAAATAGATATTCAGGCTAGTCTATCGTATAAACCACAATACTTGCAAAATGACTATGATGGTAACATTGGATCTCTTTTGAGTGTTGCATATCAAGGACCAATTGAAGGTTCTACAGTTGAACAACAAATTATAGTCCCAATGGGTATCAAAAAACTTTATGATAAGAAGGTAGATACTCTGAGTGGTGGGGAGCTGCAAAAAGTAGCCGTTTGTTGCTCCCTCATAAGACCTGCAGACATTTATGCTTTAGATGAACCTTCTGCCTTCTTAGATGTAGAGGATAGGATTAATATTGCAAAATTTCTTCACAGATTTGTAAAATCCCAGGGCAAATCCGCAATAATAGTGGATCATGATATGCAACTAATAGATTTGGTTGCCGATTCCTTAATGATCTTTTCAGGAAATCCGGGAGAGGAAGGATTTGCTGGTTCCCCAACAAAGAAAGATATTGGAATGAATAAGTTTCTTGAGACGCTGTCCATAACATACAGACGTGATGAAAGTACAGGACGTCCAAGAATAAATAAAATGGGCGGAAGATTAGACAGAGCTCAGAAAAATTCTGGAGATTATTATAAGAGGACTTGACTGATTAATCGAAATATGGCAAAAATGTTGAAACAAGTATTGCAAGAAAGACTTGAGATTGTGGAGCTGGATAAGCTATGTTCTTCTTTTGATATCATAGGAAACATTGCGATTATCAAAATTCCAGAAACATTATCCTCAAAAAAGAAACTAATCGCAGATACATTAATTGAAGAAATTAAGGCAATTAAAACAGTATTCTGTCAGGTATCAGGAATAGAAGGCGATTATAGATTGCGCAAATTGGAATTATTATCCGGTGAAAATACTTCAATTACCATCTATAAGGAACATGGATGTACTTTTAAAGTAGATGTAATAAATGCATACTTTTCGCCAAGGCTATCTACTGAACGATTGAGGATATCGAAGCTGATTAAACCAAATGAAGTAATCGTAAATATGTTTGGAGGGGTGGGAACATTTTCGATTATAATGTCGCATAATAACAAGACATCTAGAATTTATTCAATAGATTCCAATCCAATAGCTCATGATTTATGTAAAGAGAATATAGAGATCAATAAATTGACGAGAAATGTTTTTCCAGTTCTTGGTGATGCAAAATTGGAAATAACGAATAAACTTAAAGGAATTGCCACCAGGGTTCTAATGCCGTTACCAGAAAAAGCAAGAGAATTTGTAGACACTGCCGTAAGTTCACTTGCAAATAATAGAGGTATTGTACATTATTTTGCGCATGTGGGTGCAGACAATAGGAAAATTGCAATCCAGAGTGGAATTAAGGATACAGCTGATTCATTCAGTAGATTTAATCACATAATTAGAAATATTAGAATTGTAAGAGAGGTCGGACCTAGATTTTATCAAATAGTTTCCGACGTTGAAATAATTTAATAAAAAATTCACTTATCGCGAGGTGCAGTAGCCATTGTGTAACCCATCCAAACAAGCACGGTCATCAGAATTCCTACAATAATTATCAAGGTTGTTTTTATGACAAGAATATCCCATCCTGTAAATAATAACAAATATGAAAAGAGTATGAAAAAAAATGATGGAACTACAAGCAATATCAATCCAATTAGTTTATTTTGTCTCATACCACTGTTCGCACTATTGTTAACTTCACTCATAATAATTCTAATGCCATCAGGTAAGCATCTTCACCATCTCTATAGTATGATTTTAGTCTCGATCTTACTTTAAAATTGAGTTTTTCGTACATCTTTATTGCTGGAGAATTGCTTACCCTTACTTCTAGGTAGATCTCTTCAGTCCTCCTGGATACAAGTCCATTTATTGCTTCTTCCATTAGGATGGTTCCAACTTTCTTGCCTCTATGTTCCTCCAAGATGGCAATTGAGACAACATGTCCTTTCTTTACAAAACCTAATTTTCTGAAATTTGAAAATCCAAATTCAATCTTACACATAGCATATCCAATTATTTTTCCATCAGATTCTGCTACAATAAATGCTTCAGGTAACTCTTTGAGAATTGAGTCAAAAAAATACTCCGTATAGTGTTCAGGAAGTGAATTTAAGTTTATTTCTATAACAGAATGTAAATTTTCTTGGCCACATCTATAGAAAATATAATCTCCATTTTTTCGTAAGCAGCTTTGCAAATCATCAAATAGATGATGTTTAATTATTTTAACTTTAGGGTTTCAAGGTATGTGATTTCTCTTTATAAGCACGCTACCCATCTTTTTTAAATATTGCAACGTTTGGATCTTGAATGATTGAAATCCTATGACCCTTGCCATTAGTATCAAGTATGTTTTCAGCAGCTGCTTGAATATTTGAAAATATTTTAAATCCAAATATATCTTTCAAGTAATACCGCGGTAACGAAGAAAGAATTGCGATACTGTACTTTTCTTTCAATTCATTGATAAACATAACATGCTCCAAACCTTGAATATAACTAGATTTTTTATAATCCTCCAATTTTATTTCTCCATATGCAAATTTCTCTATCGCTTTACTTCCAAACCCTTTGTTATTTTCAGAAATAATTACAACAGTAGCATTTCTTTTAAGAACATGGATTGAATTCCATAGTAAATCCAATGAAGTTGATAATGTTAAACTTGAATTCGAATCGATATTTGTCCCTACTATTAGAGATTTTAATTCCTGTTGATTTGTTATTGAAAGGTTATTTAGATTTTCAGTAGCATTTTGAAAAGATTGAATTATTTCTCCATAAAAAAAATTGTTTATGCCATAATTATTTGAAATAATTTCAATAGACTTTGCTTCCATACTTTGACAGATAATCTTCGCAATTTCAGACGGAGGTCCTTTTTCTCCTGGATGAGGCAGATCATCTACTCTTGAATGAAATGCTTCGTTCATCTTGTCTTGTTCAAATTCACGTAAGAGATTCGTAGGAGTGCCACTATATCCAAAAAAAGGATCAATGTTTGCTTTTGAAATGAAGATGGTGCTTTTTTCTTTTGTACGCTTAAGAAAATGATCACTATTTTTTTCAAATAGAGCAATATTTTGGCCTTGTATTTTATTTGATAGGAGTCTGCGCGTTTGTGCAGAAGATTCGATAGTTATCGTAACACCCTTACTCTCTGCTGAAGAAACTAATCTAGAAATGATTTGAATTGTAGAATTTGAAGCGTCCAAAGGAATAAATGTTGTATTTTCAGCGAGCGGAATAGATTCAATCTCTTGATCTAAACTTTCATTGTTACGTATATCAAATTTTGAGTTTTCAATAAGTGAAAGATTCTCTACCTTGAGATCTACTATAATGTCTGTACTCCCATAATTTAACCATAATTCAGGCATGTTCGAATCGGATTAGAAAAATATACAATTGTCTGAAAAATAGACTAACCTTCATAAATCATTAAATTCTTTTCTTCAAGCAAATCATGCAAATTATGAACTGCTCTATATACTTCTGATTCTTTCTTAGCCCCGGTACAAACCAATTTTCCACTCGCAAAAAGAAGAATAACAGTTTTTGGATCAAGCATCCTGTGAATTAAGCCAGGAAATTGTTCTGGTTCATACATACTGCGAGGTAAGACTCTTGCAGCTAATTCTAAATGAATCTTGCCACCCAAACTTGCTGAGGCTACGATATTTTGTATTTCTATTTGTGGTTCATTTTCAATAGGTATGCTGCCTTTTCTCAATTTTTGAACTACGTTCTTTACAGCTTTAATTGCCTGTTCTTCAGATTTTGCTCCAGTACAAACCATTTTTCCAGAACTGAAAATCAAAGTTGCTGTCTTTGGTGATTTTAGTCTAAACACAAGTCCTGGAAACTGGTCCGGGTGGTATTCCACGTCTGGAAATATTTGAGTTATTAAATTAAGATTTACAGTTTGATTGACAGTCGCAGAAGCAACAACATTCTCAATGCTGACAATGGGCTTGGTTTCAGGCATACTAGGTTGGCTTTATAAATGGAAGTATATATACATGTTTGGGACAATGGCCAGATTGCCATAACAAATAACGACTGTGAGCTGAATGAATTGAAAATAATGCTTTCAGGATGATTAAAGTAGTTTAAGTTCTGAAGTTACCTTATCTATAATATCCGAGGGGGCAGGACCGATTCCAATACATGTCACTGTTCCTGTTGGAATCTGTGTCAGACCTCTATCTTGTACGATAACCAGAGGAATCATGAATTTTTCAGCTTCGTATTGTATTTTAAGTAATTCTTGTAAACTGTTTACTTTTACAATTATCTTAGGTTGCCCTTCGTTGAACCAATCACTCAGCCACAATTTATTCAATTTTCTAGAACGTTCAACTCCAAGTACTGCGGCGTGACCAACTTGAGATGCTATTTTTCCAACACCCATACGTAGATCTTTTCTTACAACAATGACCTGTTTAAATTCCACTACAGTTTAGTTAATAAAATGATGAATTAATTGTTTCCTTGTTGGTAATTGAATATTATGATGTTTTAGTTGCAGGTGGAAGCATTGCAGGACTGACAACAGCTAGGGAATGTTCCTCTAATGGAGCGTCTACAATTGTAATAGAAGAAGATCATGAAATTGGAACTCCAGAACATTGTGGAGGAATGGTCAGTCTACGTGGACTCCAGAAATTGGGCGTTATACTTGATTCAAATAATTTCCAAAATGCCATCTCAAAAGCAAGAATTTGCTCCAGATCTACTAGTTTTGAATTGCCTGCTGAAAAACAAAATGTAATTGTATTGGATCGTAGGGGGTTAGACAAACAAATTGCCAAGCAAGCAGAAAACGCAGGTGCTGAAATTCGTACAAGATGTAAATTCAAATCCCTTTCTAAGAATCAATCTAGATACACCGTAAAGTCCTCAGAAGGAGAAATCGAATGTAAATACTTTGTTGATGCAAAAGGACTAGGCTCATTGAGGGATACGGGTAAAAATGGGATTTTAGCTTCTGCTCAATTTGAAATTTATGCCACATGGATTGATGGCAAAACCGTAGAGATTTTTTTTGATTCGGAAAGATATCCTGGTTTTTTTGTTTGGATAATCCCATCCGGAGAGGGAAAAGGCAAAATTGGTGTTGCAGGAAGAGGAATCAACACTTCATTGGCATTAAACGAATTCATAAACTCCAGGGGTAAGAAATATTCAATAATAAGGAAAATTTTTGCTCCGATTTGGATTGGAGGGCCAAGACCACCATTCATTGTTGATAGAACGTTGGTGGTAGGTGATGCTGCAGGTCAAACTAAACCAACAACGGCAGGGGGAATTTTTACCTGCGGAATGGCAGGTATTCTAGCAGGTAAAGCAATTTCCAAAGCAATTGATAAAGATGATAATCGGTCATTATACGAATATGAAAAAAACTGGAAATCAATGTTTCAAAAGGAATTCAACTCTATGTTATTTGCAAGGAAATTATTAGAGAGGTTGGATAATAAATCCATTGACGAGATCTTCTCTTCATTGTCAAAAAAAACGATTAAGGATGTATCTAATTTTTCTGATTTTGATTTCCATTCTAGTGCGCTGAATATTTTTCTTAAAACAAAAATAGCTACTAATTTGACAAAAATATTATTTGAGAATGAATTTCGTAGAGTTTTCAGTAGTAAAAAGGCAATTGAGTAGACAAAACATGCCTGAATTTAACATCGAGATAATCTTTGCATAGATAATGAATTATCAGGCATAAGGTCCTTCAAGCAAGATATAAATTCGGATTCATTGGATGTGCTCTTTGTGTCAAAATCATTACAATTGCCAGTTTGTACATCTTGCAGTAGACCAATAATTGCAAATGATGAATGCGTAAAATATTACTGTCCTAATTGTGGTTATGTATTAATTTGGAGATGTCAAAGTTGCAGACAATTTGCCAGGTCTTACAAGTGCATAGGCTGTGGGTTTGAAGGTCCATAATTATGACAAAGTTAGTTGCCAGAATTAAGATTCTTCCATCTGAATCAGAAACGGATATCATGTCGATACCCAAAATTCTAAGTGAGACACTTCCAGAAGAGTTGAAACTAATAGCCCATACAAAAGAACCAATTGCTTTTGGATTATATTGCATTTTGGCTGATTTTACATTGGACGATTCAGAAGGCCAAATGGATTTATTAGAAGAATCAATAAGAAAAATAAAGGGTGTTGGTCAAATAGAAGTAATAAATGTGAGTAGGCAATCGGTTAAGATAAAATGACCATGAAATAATTGATTTTACTGTTCTAAATATGCATTAATGATAATAGCCTGATGTTATTTGAGAAGTTGGCCTAGAACCTATAGTAGAATAATGAATCAAAAGCAAGTGAAATGAAAATAACGACGAGATACGGTGCTGTAATCTTGTATGCTTTCCATGCAAAATTGGGGGTCGGAGATTTTGTTAATTTATAATGATATACAAGCATCAATGTTCCTGAAATTGCCGCCGTAATAAAATACAAAATACCTAAACCAAGAAAATATAATGACAACGAATATGGTACCAGAATTGCGGTGTTTGCAAAGATATATCCCGCAGTCTTTTCGTTGCCTATAAGTACAGGTAACATGGGAACCTTTACACTTTCGTACTCCTCTCTTGACTTTATAGCAAAAGACCAAAAATGCGGAGGTGTCCATAAAAATACTAAGCATCCAATTAGAAAGCCTAGGACATCTATTGATCCAGTGGCAGTGGCCCATCCGGCCATTGACGCCGCGCTGCCTGCAAAGCCTCCCACAACAATATTTGAAACATTTGAGCGCTTAAGCCATAAAGTGTAAACAAATACATAAAAAAATATTCCAAGGGCAATCATTCCTGTAGCTATTAAATTTAAAGTCAAAAAAGATATTATTATAGAGCTTGCGCATAATATGTTACCATAAATAAACACATTTCTAGGATTTAATCTTCCCGATGGTATTGGTCGATTTATCGTTCTAGACATGATTTTATCAATATCACGATCAAAATAATGATTTAGGGCGCTGGAACCCATTGAAGCTAAGCAGCCGGATATTCCAAGAAATAAAAGATGATAGAAAGATATGTCCCATGCAGTTGATGGAGTTGAATCAAACCTTGTTGCGGCTAAGGAGCTTGTTATTGCTGTAAGAACCAGTACGACTACTATCCTTGGTTTTGATACTTCGATGTAATCAGATAACATTCACAGCTAAAGTAATGTCTTATCTGTAGCATTTAACTTATTCGCTGCTCGATTCATGTTTGTAATATCAGAGTGACATGCAAACGCTGAATCTTGTAGTGCTAGCCTCAAAATAATGATTGAGGTGAAATAAAGGTTAGAACAGATGCATCTAAATTTTACAATGTCCAATGTAATTTATAAATCAGTTAATTGTTATTCAATGTGGACCATGGGAAGAAGAAAGACTACATCAAGACCGCATAAAACTAGAAGAACAGTGGAAGGAAGATGTCCTAAGTGTACCACAATTGTTAGATTTAATGTGAGCGGATCCGTTGGAAATGAAATTTATGAATGTATGGGATGTAGATCCAAATTCCACATTGATGAATTATAACTCGAATCAGATTTAGATAAGGATTTATCACATATACAACTCTCGATAAATAGAAATGGATTCTAAGATAGATTACGTTGATAAAGTTTATCTTTATAGTAGTGGGATGTCTGCAGAGCTAGTGCAAAGGAGTATAACAGTTCTGAATGAACATGCCGTAAATCCTAATGATATAGTAATCATAGAATCTCCAGAGGGAGTTCCAGAGGGTTCAATTATTATTACCATATGGCCACATTATCTCTCGGTGGCAAGAGTAAAGAAAGTAAGAGAAGGTTCGATATATGCGCCGCAATTATTCAATATTGATATATAATATTTAATTGACATAAATTATGCAAGCGAATTCCAAATAATATTGTTACTACTTGAGTGAAATTATTATGTTAAAAAATTGTAATTAACATAATATTATGTCTATTTCAGATGTACCAATAAGTGAAACAAGAGTATCATAAATTTTTCAAAATTTAATCTAATCTAGATGCATTTTTACCATTTCATCTATTTTATTTTTAGATACGGATCCAATGACCTTATTTACCTCTTTACCTCTCTTAAATAAGATTAATGTCGGTATACTAGATATACTAAATTGTCTTCCAATCAATGGATTTTCATCAACATTCATTTTTCCTACAACCAGTTTCCCTAGATAATCTTTACCAATCTGATCAATGATTGGAGTCATCATCCTGCATGGGCCACACCAAGGAGCCCAGAAATCTACCAACATTAGTGGGAATTTGTTAATTGTTTGAAAGAATGTATTATCACCTAGATTTAGGGGCTCTTTAATATTTTTTAAAAGTTCCTTTTCATTTATTAATTGTTGCAACTTTTTCATTCTTTTTTCGTTTATCAGCCTTAGTTCTTCATCTTCCAATTTATTATATATTAAAAAGGATCCATGATTAGGTTTATTATGTTTTTTGATTTATTAATTCAAGTAAACGATATCTAATTATCTGAGATGACTCAAAACATTTTCAATCTTGTGCGAAAAAACGGATAATGGGGATGATAGCCTCAATTCCGAAATTACGGAGAATGAGGTTTTGAATAAGGACAACAATGGGGATGATAGCCTCAATTCCGAAATTACGGAGAATGAGGTTTTGAATAAGGACAACAAT
>Ga0184625_10000011_pt1 | contig 40697 bp, 40 predicted proteins | sample PLM3_30_b1_FD_133151 | JGI IMG/M metagenome (GOLD analysis project Ga0184625, IMG submission 133151) | Groundwater sediment microbial communities from an aquifer in East River, Colorado, USA - PLM3_30_b1 | ecosystem: Environmental > Terrestrial > Soil > Riparian zone | place: USA: East River... | reverse complement strand
GTTGGATCGTCTTCTGAATCAAATCGTCAACCAGCGCCTCGAACTTGGCGCGGGTGAGTTTCATCGTCAGGTGCTTGGGGCCGGCAGCGTCCGCCGTGATGAACGGCAGATTGATCTCGGTCTGCGTCGTCGACGAGAGTTCGATTTTCGCTTTTTCGGCTGCTTCCTTTAACCGCTGCAGCGCGAGCTTGTCGCGGCGCAGATCAATGCCCTGCTCCTTCTGGAATTCGTCGGCGAGATAGTTGACCAGCCGCATATCGAAGTCTTCGCCGCCCAGGAACGTATCGCCGTTCGTGGACTTCACTTCGAACACACCGTCGCCGATCTCGAGAATAGAAATGTCGAAGGTGCCGCCGCCGAGGTCATAGACTGCGATCGTCCCCGTCTTCTGCTTATCGAGACCGTAGGCGAGCGCGGCTGCCGTGGGCTCGTTGATGATGCGCAGCACTTCAAGGCCGGCGATCTTGCCGGCGTCCTTGGTGGCCTGTCGTTGCGCATCGTTGAAATACGCGGGAACGGTGATGACGGCCTGCTCGACCTTTTGCCCGAGATTGGCTTCCGCCGTCTCCTTCATCTTCTGAAGAATGAAGGCGGAGATCTGCGAGGGCGAATAGGTCTTGCCGTCGGCTTCCACCCAGGCGTCGCCATTCGAGGCCTTGGTGATTTTGTAGGGGACGAGCTTTTTGTCCTTTTCGACCATCGGGTCGTCGTAGCGCCTGCCGATCAGGCGCTTGACCGCAAAGATAGTCTTTTCCGGATTGGTAACCGCCTGGCGCTTGGCCGGCTGGCCGACGAGTCGCTCGCCGTCGTCGGTAAAGGCAACAATCGAAGGCGTCGTCCGCATGCCTTCGGCGTTTTCGATAACTCTTGGGGTCTTGCCTTCCATGACGGCGACGCACGAATTGGTGGTGCCGAGGTCGATGCCGATGACCTTACCCATGGTTCTTCCTCTCAAATTGCGGCAGGCCGGCCGGGCCGCTTGGCGCCCGAGTGGGAATTCAGCGGCTCATCCGCAGACCCCCCGATCCAGCCCCCTGGACACGCGATTCGCCGCATTTTCGCGGCTTACTCGCTCATATAGGAGGGCCCCCGTGCCCCGCAAGGCAGTCGGTCACGAAATCGCGAGCATTGAGCTAGACGGCTGCCTCGATGGTTAGCGGGCCATTGCCGTCGCAGGCGGGCCCGGTTAGGCAAGCCTTCGATCCGACGTCTTTTGGAAAGTCCAGTGGCATGTACCGTCGCGTATTCGTTTCCCTCTTGGCGGCCTTGGCCGGACTGGTCAGTACCCTGCCTATCGCACGTGCCGAGCCGGTTTTCCCTCCGGGCCTGCGGATTGGCCTGGAGCCGGCCGGAGATCTGAAGCTCAGCACGCGCTTTCCAGGTTTTGAGGACAGTGAGCGCAAGGTCGTCGTCGTAATCCTCGACCTCCCCGCCAGCGCCTACCGCGAGCTCGAAACCGCGGCTTTCGACACGACCCAGAACAATCTCCAGCAGCTAAAGCGAGAAAGCTTCCCGTTCGGCAGTGGTATCGGCTTTCTGATCAGCGGCACCACGCAACAAAACGACGTGACAGTGCATCGCTGGTCCTTGCTGGCGATGGCCGTGGGTGAATCCGTCCCGAATCTCACAACGCTGGTGAATGTGGAGGTGCCGGAAACCGCCCTCTCCGTCTATTCCGATGCGGTAGTCCGCAAGTTGCTTGCGAGCGTAACATTCCGGCCGGCACCGATCGCGGAGCAACTTGGCCTGCTTCCTTTCAAGCTCGGCGACCTGTCCGGTTTCCAGGTGGCCCAGGTGTCGCCGGCAGGGTCCGTCATCCTTGCCGATGGCCCATCCGGCAATAACGAACGTCAGCCTTTCATGATCGTTTCAATCGAGCGCGGCGGACCGGCTGAAACCGCCGATCGAGGCCAATTCGCCCGGAACCTTTTGGCGAGCGCTCCGGTACGCGATCTCGCCATGCAGTCGGCTGAGGCGATGCGGATTGGCGGCGCACCGGGGCACGAAATCCGCGCAAACGGCAAGGGACCTGCCGGTGATCCGGTGTCGCTCGTGCAATGGCTGCGCTTTGGCAGTGGCGCCTTTTTGCGGGTGACAGGCGTGAGCCCTGCTGAAAAATGGGATCAGTCGTTCACACGCTTTCGAACGGTGCGCGACGGTATCTTGATGCGCTGATAGATCAGCGTCAGTTGTCGTTGGCGGAGGCCGGCGACTTGGGGGCCGCCTTGCTGACCGCCACAAGCGCGGGGCGCAGGACGCGGTCGCCAATCATGTAGCCCGCCTGAATGACCTGAGCCACCTGACCCGGAGGCTGGTCGGAGGTCGGCACTTCATACATTGCCTGATGCAGGTTCGGATCGAACTTCTCGCCCTGCGGTGAGAATTTATTGACGCCGTTTCGTTCCAGAATTTTCATGAGCTCTCGCTCGGTGAGCTCAACGCCTTCGATCAGCGCCTTGACCTTGGCATCGGCCCCTTCCCGCAAATCCGGACCGATCGCTTCCAGGGCGCGATGCATGTTGTCGGCCACGGCCAGCACATCGCGGGCAAAGCCGGCAATGCCATAGACGCGCGCATCGAGAACTTCGCGCTCGGTGCGTTTGCGCAGGTTCTCCATCTCGGCAAGGGTGCGCAGCAGCTTATCCTTGAATCCCGCAGCTTCACGCGTTGCCTCGAGCAACGGATCGGCCGCTTCGGGGGCCGCCGTGTCGTCGGTCTCAGCGGCCATAGTTTCGGGCTGGCGGGCGGTAGGGTCCGTCATCGTGCTCAAATCCATCCTCAACGTATCCGGATGCCCGGCATATCAGGGTTCCGGCGGTAAAAATCAAGCGCTTAAGGCGCCAGCAAGCGGCTTACGACCCGCGCCGTATAGTCAACCATCGGAATAACGCGAGCATAATTAAGCCTGGTGGGCCCAATCACGCCGATCACCCCGATGATGCGACCTTTGCTGTCGTGATAGGGGGCGATGATGGTCGAGGAACCCGAGAGCGAGAACAGCTTGTTCTCCGAGCCGATAAAAATGCGTACGCCCTCGGCGCGCTCGGCCCGGCCGAGCAAGTCGATCACTCCGCGTTTGGTTTCCAGCGCATCGAACAGCGACCGCACGCGTTCCAGATCTTCAAGTGCATGCAGATCTTCCAACAGATTGGCATGGCCGCGCACAATCAACTGACGGTCTTCGCTTTCCCCGCCTGACCAGCTAGCGAGGCCGGTCGAGATGACTTTTTGGGTCAGTTGGTCGAGTTCCGCCTGGCCTTCCGCCACGGCTTTTTCGATCTCGCTGCACAATTCCGCCAGTGTCTTGCCGCGTATGCGAGCATTGAGAAAATTGCCAGCCTCTGTCAGCGATGACGTTGGCAGTCCCGCCGGAACATTGAGCACACGGTTTTCGACCTGCCCGTCTTCGGCAACCAGCACTGCCAGCGCCCGCTGCGGCTCAAGCCGCACGAATTCGACGTGCTTGAGCCGAACGTTGATCTTCGCGGTCAGCACGACACCTGCCGAACGGGTGAGCCCCGACAGCATTTGTGAGGCTTCAGTCAGTAGGGCTTCCATCGATTTGGCCGTATGGCTGCCGGCCACCTGCGCCTCGATGGAGCGACGATCCTGTTCGGTCAAGTCCCCGACTTGCATCAACGCATCGACGAAGAAGCGAAGGCCAAGTTCGGTGGGCAGCCGGCCGGCCGAGGTATGCGGAGCGTAGATCAGGCCGAGCTGTTCCAGATCCGACATCACATTGCGCACGGAGGCCGGCGATAACGTAATGGGCAATATTCTGGACAGATTACGCGAACCGACCGGTTCGCCGGTGGCAAGATAACTTTCGACGATCTGGCGAAAAATTTCGCGCGAACGCTCGTTGAGCGCCGCCAGACTCACTTGTGTCGCTCCAATCGGAATGTCGTGTGACGCCAAGACGCGACTCCTTGAAACCAGCCAAGATTGACCATTAGGGCGGTCTTGTTCAAGCCGGGCGTATGAGTATGGTGTGCAAGCATTATCAAGGAGCTCCCCGATGCGGCCGAGCCGTCGACAAACCGATGAACTTCGCGCGGTTTCGCTTGAGCGCGGGGTGGTTAAATACGCGGAGGGCTCCTGCTTCGTTAAATTCGGCGATACCCACGTCCTGGTGACTGCCAGCCTGGAGGAGCGGCTGCCACCTTGGCTGAAGGGGCAGGGGCGAGGCTGGGTCACCGCGGAGTACGGCATGTTGCCACGCGCCACTTCGGAGCGCACGCGACGCGAGGCGAGCGCCGGCAAGCAGGGCGGTCGCACCGTCGAAATTCAGCGGCTGATCGGCCGCAGCTTGCGTTCGGTAGTCGATTTGCCCGCGCTTGGTGAGCGCCAGATTACACTCGATTGCGATGTGATCCAGGCCGACGGCGGCACCAGGACCGCCTCGATTACCGGCGCGTGGGTTGCGCTTGCCGATTGCCTCAATTGGATGAAGGCGCGAGACATGATCAAGGCCAATGTGTTGCGCGACCACATCGCTGCTGTTTCCTGTGGCGTATGCAAGGGGACCGCGGTGCTCGATCTCGATTATGCGGAAGATTCGGAAGCGGACACCGATGCAAACTTTGTGATGACGGGCTCCGGCAACATTGTGGAGATCCAGGCGACCGCCGAAAAAATCCCGTTCAGCGAAGATCAATTCGCCGCGCTGCTCGCGCTCGCACGTAAGGGCATCGAAAAACTGGTGGGCTTGCAGAAGTTGGCTGTAGCGTGAGTTTCTTTGGCGTGCCTGGAACCCGTAATGGGTAGAAAACTGACAAGCCCGGTGGTGATCGCCACCCACAACCCAGGCAAGCTTCGGGAGATGCGCGACTTGCTCGCGCCGTACGGCATTGCCACGGAGGCCGCCGGCGAGCTCGGCCTTCCTGAACCGCAGGAAACCGGAAAAACCTTTGAAGCCAATGCGCGCATCAAGGCGGTTGCCTCGGCGCGCGCCAGCGGCAAGCCGGCATTCGCCGACGACTCCGGCCTGGTGGTTGATGCGCTCGATGGCAAACCCGGTATTCATTCCGCGCGTTGGGCCGGGCCCGACAAAGATTTCCGCGCCGCCATGAATCGCATTCAGACGCTGCTGATCGAGCGGGGCGCCAGGACGCCGGAGCAGCGGCGCGCGCACTTCGTGGCCGCACTATGTCTCGCCTGGCCAGACGGTCACGTTGAGAATTTCGAGGGTCGCGTCGATGGGGTCGCAGTATGGCCCCCGCGTGGCGACAAGGGCTTCGGGTACGATCCGCTTTTCCGCCCTGATGGTTTCGATCGCACTTTTGGGCAAATGAGTGCGGAAGAAAAGCACGGGTTGCCGCCGCAAGGCCAAGGACTGTCGCATCGCGCCCGTGCGTTTCTGAAGCTGGCGAGTGCGTGTCTGGTGAAGGCTTGAGTTTGCTCCCGATCATTACAAGTTTAATCAACTGTTGTTGGTGACATCGCCGCACGCTAGCTGGCATGCGCGACACCGCCTATGATGCTCAACATGACCTTAAACACGCCCTTCGCAGTCTATGTGCACTGGCCGTTCTGCCTCTCGAAATGCCCCTATTGCGACTTCAACAGCCACGTGCGTCACGGCGGCATCGACGAAGCGCGGTTCGTGCGCGCCTACGAAACAGAAATCGCAACGATCGCTGCACGCGTGCCCGATCGTACGGTATCGAGCATTTTTTTTGGCGGCGGCACACCGTCACTGATGCAGCCGTCCTCCGTGCAGACGATTCTCGATTGCATCGGCAAGCACTGGGCCATCGCACCAGACGTCGAGGTGACGTTGGAGGCAAATCCGACCAGTGTTGAAGCTACGCGCTTTCGCGGCTTTCGCGCCGCCGGCGTCAATCGCGTGTCGCTTGGCGTGCAATCGCTCGACGATGCGGCGCTTAAAGAGTTGGGTCGGCTGCACACGGCCAACGAAGCGCTCGAGGCCGTGGCGGTCGCCCGCGCAATTTTCGACCGCTATTCATTTGACCTAATTTATGCTCGGCCCCGACAGACGCTCGATGAATGGGCGGATGAACTCAAGCGTGCGATTGTCGAGGCTGCCGAACATCTTTCGCTCTATCAATTGACCATCGAACCCGACACGCCGTTCTTCGGCCTGCACAAGTCCGGCAAACTCGTCATGCCCGATGAAGATCGGGCGCGCGACCTTTACGACCTGACACAGGCAGTTTGCGCCGATGCCGGCTTACCGGCCTATGAAGTTTCCAATCACGCGCGGCAAGGTGCGGAATGCCGGCACAACCTCGTCTATTGGCGCGGGCACGACTATGCGGGCGTTGGCCCCGGCGCGCACGGGAGACTCACAATCGACGGCCGCCGTATCGCGACCGCAACCGAGAGGCGGCCCGAGGCTTGGCTCATGAAAGTGGAGGATCGCGGCAGCGGTCTTACCGTGGAAGAGCGGCTGACCGCGGGCGAGGCTGCCGACGAATATCTCCTGATGGGATTGCGGCTTGCCGAAGGCATCGATCCCGCGCGCTACACAGCACTGGCCGGCCGCGCGCTTGATCCCAAGCGCATTTCGATCCTGCGAGAGGAAGGCGCCGTGGAAACGACAGCGGACGGCCGTCTGCGCGTGACACAGAGCGGCTTCCCATTGCTTGATGCAGTGGTCGCCGATCTCGCCGCCTAGTTTACGTTCCTGGCTGGAATGAGCGCGGTGCCGGGCTCACAACCTGGCCGCCGGAGGGCGTAACGCGCAACACAGCCAGACCACGCTCGTTGGGGCCATCCGGACGGAAACGGAACACACCATCGATTCCCGAAAAGCCCGATGGATTGGTCAGCACCTGTTCGCTGAAGCGCTGAGGTCCTTGTGTCTTAACAAGGGCCGCAACCAGCGCCACGGCGTCATAGGCGAGGGTTGCAGTGCGCACCGGATCTTGTCCATAGCGCGCCCGATAGCGGCCGGAGAAATTGCGGAATCCGGACGCATCCGGCGCCGCATACCATCCGCCCTCGAGCGCCTGGGTGGAGAAAACGCGCGGGTCGTCCCAGAGTCCGGTGCCGAGCAATTGCACTTGCTTGAGATTCACATTATTGGCGGAAAGCGCCTGTACAACCTGCGGCACGGCGTCGGCGCCATCGGGAATAAAAATGGCGTCGACCTGGCTTGCAGCCTGACTCACGCGACGCACCGCTTCAGCCAACCTCCCTGCATCAGTTGGATATTTTTCCAGCGCGAGCACGCGTCCACCTCGGCGTGACACCTCCTGTTGGAACGCCGCCTCGACCACCGTGCCGTAGGCGTTATCCGGCAAAAGCGCTGCAAATGACCGTTTGCCGCGCGTGATCGCAAAATCGACGATACGGTGGACATCTGTCTCCGGCAGGAAGCTCAGCAGGTAGATCCCGCGCGACGCAACGCTGGCATCGGTAGAAAAAGCGATCACCGGAATGTTGCGCGCGCGCGCCGCTTGCCCGACTGCGCTGACCGATTGCGCGAAGAGAGGACCGATAATGATTTCTGCACCCTCGGAGATGGCCTGCTGGGCCCCGCTTTGTGCTCCCTGCGGTGTACCGGCGTCATCCTTCACAAGCAGCTGAATGTTCGGGCTCTTGAACTCGGCGAGCGCCATTTCGGCGGCGTTCTTCATCGACTGCGCCGCGACGCCAGCATTGCCTTGGGCGGAAAGCGGAAGGATCAGAGCGACACGAACTTGGCCGTCGCCGACAGTAGCACTCGCGGCCGCCTCTGCGCCCGGCTGTGGCGTTGGCGCGCCGCCACCCAATTGGGTCGTGCAGGCCGCAACAACCGCCGCCGTGGCAGCAATTGATAGGCTCGCGCGAATGCGCCTCCACGCATGCGTTAACGTCCCCCCTTTACGCGACATAGCCGCCATCGCGCTCCCCGTGCGAGTTGTGTGCCAGTCGTATCCGGTATCGGCGAGTTTGTCGCGCAAAACTTAAGGATATGAAAGGTAGGATTTATCACCATGACGCGCCCAAAACGGCCGTTTAATGTTCCGTCCATGGCAAACGAAAGCAAGGTGCGACCGCGACGCTATGCTCCCTTCGGGAGTCCGATCGAGGTGGCCAGGGCCGTACCCGGCCTTTATGTGGTCGCCACGCCGATCGGAAATCTTGGCGACATCACGTTGCGCGCATTGGAGTTGCTTGCCGGCGCCGATGTCATCGCGTGTGAGGATACTCGTGTCACGCGCAAGCTCACGGAACGTTACGGAATCGCGACACCGCTCACGCCGTATCACGAACACAACGCGGCAGAAGCGCGTCCGAAGCTGCTGGCCCGACTTGCTGACGGACAGGCGGTGGCCTTGGTGTCGGACGCGGGAACGCCATTGATCTCTGACCCAGGCTACAAGCTTGTGTGCGCGGCATGCGAGGCCGGTCACGCCGTGACCGCAATTCCGGGCCCGTCGTCCGTGCTCGCTGCACTGTCGGTCGCGGGCCTGCCGACCGACCGTTTTTTCTTCGAGGGCTTTTTGCCGGCGAAGCAAGCCGCGCGCCAAAAGCGCGCAGCAGCGCTTGCCAGCATCCCGGCGACGCTGGTTCTGTTCGAGAGCGGCTCACGCCTCCCCGCTACGCTCACCGATCTTTCTACTGCATTCGGCGCCCGCGCCGCAGCGATCTGCCGCGAGCTGACAAAACTGCATGAGGAAGTGAGACGTGGCGACCTTGAAACGCTGGCGCATGAATATGCCGGAGGGGCGGAGAAGCGAGGCGAGTTTGTTATCGTGGTGGCGCCGCCCGCTGACAACAATGAAAAACCCGGCGATATCGACGATTTGCTGCGCCGAGCGCTGATGCGCGTTTCAGTAAAGGATGCGGTCGGCGAGGTTGCGCTCGTTACCGGGCGGCCGCGACGTGAGGTCTACGAGCGCGCGCTCGTCCTCTCCAGGGACGCGAACAATGACGACGCGTGATGAAGCACCCCGCAAACCTAGCCCACGACCCGAGCGGCAGGCAGCGTTTCGCGTCGGAATCTCGGCCGAGAGCCGCGCCGCCGCTTTCCTGATCGCAAAGGGCTTCCGTATACTGGCGCGACGATGGCGAAGCCCGCTGGGTGAAATCGATATCGTCGCGCGCCGGCGTCAGCTTCTTGTTTTTGCAGAGGTAAAAGCGCGCGCCAGCCTCGATGAAGCTGCCGAGTCGGTCAATGAGCGGCAACGTCGGCGAATTGCCGCGGCCGCGGAAATCTGGCTTGCCGCAAACCCGGACAAGACGGTTCTTGATATCCGATTCGACGCAATCCTGGTTGCGCCCGGCAGAATCCCGCGCCACGTCCCGGCAGCTTTCGAAACAGGCTGATCAGGCGCTCAGTCGCTCGAAGAATTGGTCGACCTGCGACCGAATCCGGCTGGCCACACTGCCCAGGTCGTCCGCGACCGCCTTGACTGCGGCGGCACTCGAGCGGGTGTCGTTCGTTGCCGCGCCCATCAGATTGACTTCTTTGGCGGTCTCTACAGTGCGTTCCGCCGCGACTTCCACACCGCGTGCGATTTCCTGCGTGGCCGCGCCCTGTTCGGTGACCGCCGCGGCGATGGCACTGCTGATATTGCCGATTTCACGGATCGTATGTTCGATGCCGGTGATCGCAGCAATCGATCGCTGTGTTGCACGCTGCATGCCGGCGATCTGCGCACCGATTTCCTCGGTCGCCCGGCTGGTCTGCCCAGCAAGCGCCTTCACTTCGCCGGCGACCACGGCAAATCCGCGTCCGGCTTCGCCAGCGCGTGCTGCTTCGATGGTGGCGTTGAGCGCAAGCAGATTGGTTTGCTCTGCGATATCGGTGATGAGCTTAACTACGTCGCCAATGCGGGCGGCCGCCTCGTCGAGCTCTTTGACGGCAAGATTCGTTGATTCGATTTCGTTGACAGCCTTGCTGGCGATCGCATTTGACTGCGCCACTTGCCGGTCAATCTCATTGACCGATGCCGACAATTCGTCGGCCGCCGAAGCGATGTCACGTACGTTGGCGGATGCCTCTGCCGATGACTCTTCGGCCTTTTCAGTCTTGGCCGATGCGTTGTCGGCGGAAGCTGCAAGTTGCGTGGATGCAGCAAGCATTTCGTCGGAAATTCGTCCAAGCTGGGCAAGCGTCGCTTCTACCTCTGCAGAGAAGAGAGAAATCTCGTTCGACATCTGCTGTTGGCGCCGTGACCGTAGTTCGGCATCGTTAAGCACTGTGCGGTTGAGGTCCGCGTTTGTACGCATGGCGGTCTGGAATACGCCGATTGAACGCGCAAGCGCGCCGATTTCGTCGCGGCGATCGCTGAACGGGATCGCGATGGAGCTATCGCCTGCGGCTACCGCTTCGGTAATGCCGGTGATGGCGGAAATCGGCTTGGTCACGCTGCGCGCGATTATTGCGACGCCGGCTAGCGCGAGGGCAACCGCACTGCAGGCGAGCACGCTCAATAACAAAGCGGTACGGTCGATGCCCTGATCGATTTGCGTGTAGATCTGGCTGGCGCGGTCGGTGTAATGCTGGCTAAGCGCTGACAGATCTTTGCTGAGCACCGCGCGAATTTCTGCGGGCTGATTCTTGTCGGCCCATTCGCGCGCCGTCTGTGCTCCCGACTGTTTTGCGAGGGGCGCGAGCTTATATAGCGAATCCTGGTAGTCGTTGAGCCGAACGGCAAAGTTGCTGAATGCAAGTGCGTCGTTGTTGCGAACGCCGCGTTGCCAATCCGCAACAACTGCGCTGATCTGGTCGGTATCCTTGACCAAGGCGTCGGCGTATTTGGCAACCTCGGCCTTGTCGGCCGTCATATAGATGCCGCGCGTGTCCATGACTGTGGCATAGATCAGTCCGTTGATACGCTCGACATTCCAGCTGCCGGAATTTGCAGACTCGAATTCCTCGGTAAGAGCCGCGTGGTAACGCGCGTTCGACACCGAAACCACCGACAGCGCTATGGTAGAGGCAGCCATCAATGCGAAGATCGCATAGAGCCTGGCAGCGATCGAAAGCTTTGGCAGAGTCACACTAAGGGCCCCCCGGCCGTGCAACATCGGTCCCGAAGCGGCTATAGTGCGGGTAATATGTTAACGCTTTATTCGTCTAAAGGTGGTCATGAGCCTCAAAATCGCGGTGCAAATGGATCCGATCCAACGGATCAATATTAAAGGCGACTCAACCTTCGCCCTGCTGTTGGAAGCGCAGAAACGCGGTCACCAGCTTACATATTATACACCGGACCGGCTGGCCTTGCTTGACGGTCGCGTGTTCGCCCATGTCGAGTCCCTCAGCGTCCGTGACAAGGCTGGCGACTACTTCACGTTGGACCGACCGAGGCGAATCGAACTCGGGGAGCAGGACGTGGTTTTGCTCCGCCAGGACCCTCCTTTTGATCTTGCCTATGTGACGACCACACACCTGCTTGAGCGCATCCATCCCAAGACACTGGTGGTCAACGATCCCGCGCATGTACGGAATGCGCCGGAAAAAGTCTTCGTCACTGAATTTGCCAATCTCATGCCGCCGACCCTGATTTCGCGCGACCTGACCGAGATCAAGGCGTTTCGGGCCGAGCATGGCGACATCGTGATGAAGCCGCTTTACGGCAGAGGAGGCGAAGCGGTCTTCCGGCTTGAGCGTGAGGATCTCAATTTCGGCTCGCTCTACGATCTGTTCGCGAGCACGTTCAAGGAGCAATGGGTTGTTCAGAAGTTCCTCCCCAATATCAGAAACGGCGACAAGCGCATCATTCTGGTGGGCGGCGACTATGCCGGCGCGGTCAACCGCGTCCCGGCAGCTGACGATCTGCGCTCCAACATGGTGCGGGGCGGCGCGCCGATGGCGACAGAATTGACCAAGCGCGAGGTTGAGATCTGCAAGCGCATCGGCCCAGCACTGCGGGAGCGTGGCTTGTTGTTCGTCGGAATCGACGTGATCGACGGCTACCTTACAGAAATCAATGTCACCTCGCCGACCGGAATTCGCGCGATCAAAGATCTTGGCGGGCCGGACGTGGCGGCGCTGATCTGGGACAAGATCGAGGCGAAGCGAAGATCAGGGTGAGACCATGAGCGTCGCTCTCACCATCGCCACCACCGATTACGATCACTTCCGTGATTTTCGGCTCGGTCTGATCCGTGCCGAAGGCATCGAGGTGAACTGGCTCACCCTTGGTCATCACGAAATTTTTTCTCGCTTTACCTTCAACCGGGAATGGGACGTTTCCGAGCTCTCCTTTGCCAAGTTCCTGGCGCAGGTGACCCGAAAGGATTCCGATATCATCGGCCTGCCGGTTTACGCTTCGCGATTGTTCAGATTCGCTTCGTTCTACGTGAATCGAAAGTCGGGCATCAAAACAATCCAGGACTTGCGCAGAAAGCGCGTCGGCGTGCCGGAATGGGCACACACGGCCGCGGTCTACATGCGCGGCTGGCTGATGCACGAGGGCGGTGTCGCGCTGTCCGAGATTGAATGGGTGCAGGCCGGCACCAATGAGGCCGGGCGTGTCGAAAAGGTCGAGCTGTCGCTGCCAAAAGGTGTGCGCGTTACCAGCATGGCGGAAAAGACCTTGAGCGGCATGATTGCCTCAGGCGAAATCGACTGCGCCATCATCGCCCGGCCGCCGAATTCATTTCGCGAAAACCATCCGGATGTTGTGCGTTTGTTTCCCGACTATGAGGCGTTGGAACAGCGCTACTACCAACAAACCCGCGTCTACCCGATCATGCATGTCATCGCTATGCGAAAATCGCTTCTCGACCCCCAACCTTGGATCGCGCGCAATCTCTATAACGCGTTCGAGGAATCCAAGCGCCGCAGTCTCGAGCGAATTCTTGATCCTGCCGTTTCGCGCTATCCGATCCCGTGGCTGACCAGCTACGCCCTGCGCATGCAGCAGATGTTCGGCGGCGACCCTTTTCCTTATGGAATCGAGTCGAACCGACCTACACTCGAACTATTTCTCCGCTATGCGCACGAGCAAGGCATTGCACACCGCCTCGCCTCGCCGGAAGAGATTTTCCCGCCCGGAATTATGGCTTCGGTAAAAATCTGACTATTTCCCTATCCGCTTTATCGCCTCGGCGCGGATTTCAGTATCGACGATCTTTGCGAGATCGACTGGCGCTTTGAGGTTACCGGCCCTTACCAACTCGTTTTGCATCCAGTTCAACTTGTCGAGCGGCAGTCGGGCTTCCGGGTCAATGGCGTTCTGCTTCAGTGTGTCGTCAAATGCATAGGCCGGACGCGGATCGTCGGGCTTTGCCTGTATCGCATCCCGCGTGAGCCTGATCGTTTCATCCCGGTGGCTGACCGCGAACTTCAGCGCTTCCATTTCAGCGGCGACAAATTTGACGGTGTCTTCGCGACGCGCGGCAATGGTTTTGCCGGTGACGGTCAGGCACAGCCGAACATAGTTCGGCAATACTTCATGTCCGGTGACCAGCATCTTCACGTCGTCGGGCGCAACGGCCATAAACTCGGCTGCGACAATTCCTCCATCGGCGACGCCGGCTACCACCGCCTTGAAGCGTTCGAGGTCACCACCAAGGTTTGCGAAACGAACTTCGGTCGGCAGAATTTTGTGTTGCTCGAGGATGGCGTTGACCAGCAGATTGGGCAGCGAACCGGGCGCTGCCACTGCAATTGTCTTGCCTTTCAGATCTTCGACCTTGCGGATGGCCGATTTCACCATGAGGCCGTGCGGCACGCCGGGCCAGTCACATCCGAGAATCTTGATATCCGCGCCATGGGCACCGGCGAGAATAGTCGCGCCGGGGCTGGACTCGATACTGTCGAGTTCGCCTGCGAGCAGCGCCTTGTGCGCCGTGGCGCCGTTCTTGAGCGGCACGGTCTCGATCTTAAGTCCGTGCCGTGCCCCGAAGTCACGCTGACCCACCATCAGCATGAATCCGGCGTCACCTTTCGGCTCGATCACGCCGTGCTTCCAGGTCTTGAGGGCCTGCGCCGACGCCGGGGCGTTGAGTGCTGCCAGCAGCAGGAGGGCGAACAGACGGCAGCGCCTGACGGACATTTGAATTGCTCTCGCTTTGCGGCCCATGATCAAGGGGGGAAAGTCCGAGATCAATCAGGTTCTTGCATCACAATCCTTGAATTTGTTCCTGAATCGTTCTTGTGCATCCGGCCCCCTTCGGGTACTACTTTTACGAGTATCAGGCGAGGTCCGGTTGTATGGTCCAACGGGTTGCCACTGTTGCATTCGAGGGGATCGAGGCGCGGGCTGTCGACGTGCAGGTGCAGGTCGCGCCCGGTTTGCCCGCTTTCAACATAGTCGGTCTGCCCGACAAGGCGGTGTCGGAAGCCAAGGAGCGCGTGCGTGCCGCACTCATCGCCTCCGGCCTCGCGCTTCCCGCCCGCCGCATCACCGTCAACCTCGCTCCGGCCGACGTGCCGAAGGAAGGCAGTCATTATGATCTGCCGATCGCACTCGGCCTTATGGCGGCGATCGGTGCCATTCCACACGATGCGTTGAACAGCTTCACCGTTTTGGGCGAGTTAGGTCTCGACGGCTCAATTGCGCCAGTTGCGGGGGTATTGCCCGCCGCGATCGGCGCCAACGGACGCGGCCAGGGCCTGATCTGTCCTGGCGCCTGCGGCCCCGAAGCAGCCTGGGCCAGCCCGGAAATCGAGATCATTGGCGCACAATCGCTGATTCAACTCGCCAATCATTTCAAGGGCACGCAGGTTCTCGCGCGCCCTCAGCCGAAAATTCGCGAGCGTGAGGACGCGGCGCTCGATCTCGCCGACATCAAAGGGCAGGAAAGCGCCAAGCGCGCGCTCGAGGTCGCCGCCGCTGGCGGACACAATCTCCTCATGATCGGCCCGCCCGGATCCGGCAAATCGATGCTCGCCGCACGGCTCCCGACGATCCTGCCCCCGCTTTCGCCGACCGAACTGCTCGAAGTATCGATGATCGCATCGATCGCAGGCGAGATCGAAGGTGGTGCGCTGACCAATCGCCGTCCGTTTCGCTCACCGCATCACTCGGCGTCGATGCCGGCGCTGGTCGGCGGTGGTTTGCGGGCACGCCCGGGCGAAATATCGCTCGCGCATAATGGTGTCCTGTTCCTCGATGAGTTGCCGGAATTTTCAGGCCAGGTCCTCGATTCCTTGCGTCAGCCGCTCGAAACGGGCGAAGTCGCAATCTCACGCGCCAATCATCGCATCACCTACCCGGCAAGGTTCATGCTGGTGGCAGCGATGAACCCCTGCCGCTGCGGACGCGCCAACGATGCCGGCTTCATCTGCAAGCGCGGTCAAAATACGCATTGTGCTGCGGAGTATCAGGGTCGGTTGTCCGGCCCACTGCTCGACCGGATTGATCTGCATATCGAAGTCCCGGCTGTGACGGCTGCGGATCTCATCCTGCCGCCACCGAGCGAAGGCAGTCGTGAAGTTGCCGCACGCGTGGCCCGTGCCCGCGACATCCAGGCCGAGCGCTACGCCGCACTGGGCCTGAGCCATCTGCGCATCAATGCGCAGGTAAGCGGACCTGTTCTTGAAGAAGTAGCGCTGGCAGATTCCGCCGGCATGACGCTGCTGCGCGAGGCTGCAGACTCCATGCGGCTTACAGCACGCGGATATCATCGGGTGTTGCGCGTCGCGCGCACCCTTGCCGACCTCGACGCCGCCAAGTGTGTCGCGCGCGTGCATCTTGCGGAGGCCTTGTCCTACCGCGCGCTCGCCGACGAAGTCCGTCGGGCGGCATAAGTGGCGTGCTGATACCGCACACTTTACCTTGCATTAACTACGTTCGCGCGAACGACCGACACGCGGTTAACGTGGAATAAAATCGCAAGGTTCAGGGCGCCAAATGGCGCTCTCTCGGGTGCCGGCGATTCCCGCCATGCCCCGGTCCCGACGGTGCTGGAGCTATGCAACGCCGAGCCCGACCGACAGATGAATTGTCCATGATGTCGTTACGCAGTCGGGCCGGACGACTATTTGCCACTTTGAGCGCACTGTCGATCGTTTGCGCAATCGGTTTTCTGGCCGCCCTGTTCTTCCAGACTCGAAGCCATGATCTCAGTTATGCCGTCGGCGGCTGTACACTGATCGTCTGCGCTTTGATTGCATTGATCTACTTGCAACGGCGCGAGAACGAAGCGGCTATGCGTGCATTGCAGACGCGCAATGACGAGCTTTCCGATCGCATCTGGGAGCTGCGCGAGGCGGAAGAGCGGGCGCGCGGCTTGCTGGAAGCGCACGGCGACATCATCGTCCGTCGAGACAACTCCGGTCGCGTCGCTTACGCGAATGATGCGTTTTGCGCACTCGCCGGGAAATCGCGTGAGGTCCTGCTTGGCAGTGATGTGCCGGTTCCGGTTCTTGAGCAGGGAACCGTTACTGTCCAACCTGACGGGACGCGCGTGCATGATCAAAAAATTGCTCACGGCAACGCTCCGCGCTGGATCGCGTGGCGAGAGGCCGCCGTCCGTGGCGAAACGGGCACGGAAGTTCAGAGCGTCGGCCGAGACGTCACGGTCCGAGTCGCGGCCGAGCATGCGCTGGGCCTTGCCCGCGATCTGGCCGAAACCGCAAATCGTGCCAAATCTCGTTTCCTCGCCACGGTCAGCCACGAGATCCGCACACCGCTTAACGGCATGCTTGGAATGGCCGATTTGCTGCTCGACACGGTGCTCACACCGGAACAGCTCACATATGCAAAGGCAGCGAAGACCTCGGGTGAAGCATTGTTGTCGCTGATCGAAGAGATTCTCGATTTCTCGAAGATCGAAGCGGGAAAGCTCGATCTCGAGGCACGTCCCTTCACGCTGGCAACTCTGGTCGAAGAAGCGGTCGAGCTCATGGCGCCGCGGGCGCAAGCGAAAGGAATCGAGATCGCCTCGTTTGTTGACGAACGACTGCCGCTTGCCGTGGTCGGCGATGTTGCTCGCTTGCGGCAGGTTCTGCTCAACCTCGTCGGTAATGCAATCAAGTTTACCGAGAAAGGCGGCGTCGCAGTCATCGCCGAGCCGGGCGTGGGCGAGAATGAGATTCGATTTGAGGTGCGCGACACGGGAATCGGTTTAAAGGAAGCAGACTTGGCACGCATCTTTCTTGACTTCGAACAGGCGGACGGTTCTTCCACCCGCAAATTCGGCGGCACCGGACTAGGTCTTGCGATCTCGAAACGCATTGTCGAGCGCATGGACGGACGCATCAGCGTGAGCAGCAAGGAGGGTGAAGGCTCGACCTTTGCAGCCAGCGTCCCACTGCTGCCGGCACCGGATACGACGGGGGAGATCTTTACTCAGCCTGATCTCAGCCACGCGACGGTGATGATCGTCGCAGCGGCCGAAGTCGAGGCATCATTGCTGGCGCGGCGCCTTGGCCGTTGGGGGGCCAGGACCTGCGCTGTCATCGATGAAAAAATTGCTTTGGCATTGCTGCCGGAGCGCGCCTGGGGCGCGCTGGTGATCGACTATCCGAGCGCATCGTCTTTCATTGCGGACGGCTCACTCGCAAAGGTTGGCGTCCCAAAACGTATCGTGCTGATCCGACCGACCGAGCGCGATCAACTCCCGGCCCTAAAGGCGGCCGGATTCACTGGGTACTTGGTCAAACCCGTGCGCGCCGTCTCGCTTGCAGCGCGGTTCGCCGCCGAAGACAACTTCGAGCATTCGTCAGGCGAAGTCGCGGACGAATCGGCTGAAGGTCCCTCTCCCGCCGACAAAAAGGGGCTGTCTATCCTCGTAGCCGAAGACAATGACATCAATGCGCTGCTGGCGCGGGCCCTGCTTTCACGTCTCGGTCACCGTCCAACCATCGCGGGCAACGGAGAAGCCGCTGTCGAATCCTGGCTGGCGGCGCGCGCCGCGGGTGCTCCCTATGACCTGGTGCTGATGGATATTCAGATGCCGGGAATGGACGGACTGGAGGCGGCACGCCGTATCCGCGTCGCAGAAATAGAAGCGGGCATTGCACGGACCCGCATCATTGCACTGACCGCCAACGCCCAGGAAGAAGACCGCGATGCGGCGCTTGCCGCAGGGCTCGACGGCTTGCTGGTAAAACCGCTCGATCGCGAGCGGCTGCGCGAGGTGTTGGACGCCGCTTCAGCCGGTGCCTGCAACCCGCTTGCAGCTTGAGACGGGTTTCCCCACACTGTCATAATTCCGTGGTCGGTCCGTGATGTACGGGGACACTGGCAGTCCTTCGATGATTCGCCAGTTAGGAATGACGCCAGACATAGGGTTTTCGCGCATTCACGCCGAAAGGACCTAATTGCCCATGGCCACCCGCGCAGCTTTCCACCCCCAGCGCAGCCTCTTTGAGCGATTTCGCCCGACACCCGGTGGTCTTGGCGTCCCTGGCATAATTCCGGCGCTGCAAGCCTATGGTGGATTGCAAGCGTGGGCCGCCCGCGCACACCGGCCTTCGCAAACCCTCGGTCGCGTCGGCTCGCTGGAAGTCCGGCTGGCGCAGACCGCCGCCGAAGTACGCCAAGCGCAAAAACTGCGGTATCACGTCTTCTACGAGGAGGGCGCGGCCATCCCCAATCCCGGGCGGTTGTTCGCGCGCCGGGATATCGATGGCTATGACGCAATCTGCGACCATTTGCTTGTGATCGACCACAACACACGCGACCGCAGCGCGCTGAACCGACCGACTGTGGTCGGTACATATCGGTTGCTGCGGCAGCCGCTGGCCGAGGAGTACGGCGGTTTTTACACCGCAGGCGAATTTGACATCGGAGCGCTCATCGCGCGCCACGGCAATCTCCAATTCCTCGAGCTCGGCCGGTCGTGCGTGCTCGCGCCTTACCGCAACAAACGGACGGTCGAGCTTCTCTGGCATGGCATCCATGCGTACATCCTTCAGAATCGCTGCGATGTGATGTTTGGGTGCGCAAGCCTCGACGGTACCGATCCCAAGCGTCTCGCCATGCCTCTTTCGTTCTTGCACCACTATGCAGCGGCGCCGGAGCCGTGGCGAGCGCGCGCATTGCCCGAGCGCTATGTCGAGATGAACCGGGCGTCGAAGGAAGCGATCGATGCCAAGGAGGCACTGCGCGCGCTGCCGCCGCTGATCAAAGGATATCTGCGCCTTGGTGCGTATATCGGCGATGGTGCGGTGGTCGACTATGAATTCGGCACTACCGACGTGCTAATCGTTCTTCCTGTTTCGGCGATCAAGAAACGTTATTTTGAGCATTTCGATCTCAGCCGCCGCGCGGCGTGATGCAGGCGCTCATCCTGCCGCTCACAATCTCCTGAGTGAAACGTTTTCGACCAGGTGGCTTTCATTCTTCTTCAAGATGAGACCGGCGCGTTGCCGCGTCGGCAGAATGTTTTCGTGCAGGTTGACCAGATTGATGCGCGACCAGATGGAAGACGCGGTCTCGATCGCCTCCTGATCGGATAGACTTGAATAGCGATGAAAGTAGGATTTTGGATCGCGGAAGGCAGTGCCGCGCAAGGTCAAGAAACGATCCACGTACCAGGACTTGAGCACATCCTCGTCGGCGTCGAGATAGACCGAGAAGTCAAAAAAATCCGAAACGAACGGGATCGCCTTGCCGTCCTTCGGCAGCCGCCCGGTCTGTAGCACATTGAGTCCTTCAACGATGAGTATGTCCGGCCTGTCGACCTCGATGGACTGGTTCGGCATGACGTCGTAGATCAAATGCGAATAGATCGGTGCCCGTGCCGGACGCCGGCCGGCCTTCACGTCGGACAGGAAACGCAGCAGCGCCGGCAGGTCATAACTTTCCGGAAAGCCCTTCTTTTCCATCAGGCCTTCACGTTCCAGAACCGCGTTCGGATAAAGAAAGCCATCGGTGGTGATCAGATCGACCTTCGGCACATTCGGCCAGCGCGCCAACAAGGCCTGCAGGACGCGCGCCGTGGTCGATTTTCCTACTGCAACAGAACCAGCGACGCCGATGATGTAGGGCATCTTCGCATCCTCGGTGCCGAGGAAACGCTGTTGTGCACGGAAAAGCCGCTGGGTGGCCGCCACATACATTGAAAGCAACCGCGACAACGGCAGATAAATCTCCTCGACTTCAGCCATATCGAGGCGATCGTGGAGCGAACGCAGGCGCGTGACCTCTTCCGAGGACAGCGTCATCGGCGTGTCCTCGCGGAGCATTGCCCACTGCGCCCGCGAAAAGGTGCGGTAGGGGGATAGATTTTCTTCGGTACGCTGTTCCATCATTGTTAGCTGCGCGGACGCGAAGCCTTTTCTTCGTGTCCGGTTTGTGCCGTGCGCTTTTCGAGCGCGGCTTCAACCTCCGAGAGCGAGACGCCGCGCGCTTCAAGCAGCACCAGCAAATGATAAAGCAAATCGGCCGCCTCGGCGATCAGCCGCCCTTTGTCTTCCTGGACGGCGGCAAGGCCGGTTTCGATTGCCTCCTCTCCCAGTTTCTTCGCGCAATGAGCTACGCCCTTGTCTATCAGCGCGCGCGTATAGGACTCCGTCGCGCTCGCCTTGGCGCGCTCCTGGATCCGTCTCTCCAGGTCGGACAGGGTAAATTTGCTCATGGACGCCTCTTTTGGCGGGTCAATAGCATTGTTGCGGTTAGGGATCGAGCCGCATCGGCAGGCCCGCTTTCGCCATATAGGCCTTGGCCTCACGTACGCTGTGCTCGCCGAAGTGAAATATCGAGGCCGCCAGAACCGCTGTGGCATGGCCGTCCCGGATCCCCTCAACCATATGCTCGAGGTTGCCCACTCCACCCGAGGCAATAACCGGCACGGAAATCGCGTCGGCGATCGCCCGCGTCAGAGCAATGTCGTAACCCTTTTTGGTGCCGTCGCGATCCATCGAGGTCAGCAGGATCTCTCCGGCCCCCAAGGCAACGACTTCTTTTGCATAGGCGACGGCATCGAGGCCAGTTGGGTTACGTCCACCATGCGTGAAGATTTCCCAGCGATCACTTTCACCTGTCTTTGATACCTTTTTCGCATCGATCGCCACCACGATGCATTGATCGCCGAATTTCTCCGCCGCCTCTTTGACGAAGGCTCGCCGATTGACCGCGGCTGTGTTGATCGACACTTTGTCAGCGCCGCAGGTGAGGAGCCTGCGAATATCATCAACCGTGCGCACCCCGCCGCCAACGGTGAGCGGCATGAAGCACGCTTCCGCCGTGCGGGTCACGACATCGTAGATTGTTTCGCGCTTTTCGTGGCTCGCAGTGATATCCAGAAAGCAAAGCTCGTCTGCACCAGCTGCGTCATAGGCCACTGCCGCCTCCACCGGATCGCCGGCATCACGGAGATTGACGAAATTAATGCCTTTGACCACACGGCCATCTTTCACGTCGAGGCAAGGGATGACTCGGACTTTGAACATCAGACGGTGGTCCCGGCGGCCCGGATCAGTCTGAGGGCTTCTTTAGCGTCGAGCCGCCCGTCATAGAGAGCGCGGCCGGCAATTGCCCCTTCGAGGTGTCCTGCGCGCGGCGCCAGAAGCGCCTTGATGTCTTCGATTGATGCAAGGCCCCCGGACGCGATTACCGGAATTGAAACCGCATCGGCAAGCGCAATGGTCGCTTCGAGGTTGAGACCCTGCAGCATGCCGTCCCGCGCAATGTCGGTGTAGACGATCGCCGCCACGCCGACATCCTCGAAGCGCCGCGCGATATCGAGCGCCGACAACTCCGATGTTTCCGCCCAGCCTTCGACGGCAACCTTGCCGTCCCGGGCATCGAGCCCGACGGCAATGCAACCGGGGAAGTCACGCGCCACCTGTTTGACGAACGGCGGATCGCGAACTGCTGCAGTGCCAATAATGACGCGCGTAACGCCTTTTTCCAGCCAAGCCTCGACGGTTGCCGTGTCGCGTACCCCACCGCCGAGTTGCACCGGAACGCTTACGCTTTCGAGAATACGATCGACTGCCGCGGCATTTACCGGCTTGCCGGCAAAGGCGCCGTCAAGGTCAACAATATGCAGGTATTCAAAACCCTGCTGCTCGAACGTGCGCGCCTGCGCGGCCGGATCGCGATGGAAAATGGTTGCACGCGTCATGTCGCCCTGTTCGAGTCGAACGGCGATTCCTTCTTTGAGGTCGATCGCAGGAAACAGGATCACGGCTTCCACTTCAAAAAATTAGCGATCAGCGCGAGACCCAGACGCTGACTCTTCTCCGGATGGAACTGCGTGCCGATCATGTTGTCGCGGCCGACGACGGCCGTAAGCGGGCCGCCATAGTCCGCCTGCGCCACAAGATCACCACGCTGCGCGGTTTTTAGCTCATATGAATGGACGAAATATGCATGCAGCCCATCCGGCCCAAGGGGTATCTCCTCGAGCAGCGGGTGAGCCCTGAGCATATTGATCGTGTTCCAGCCCATGTGAGGAATCTTCAGGTCGCGGTCCGACGGCGCGATGCGATCGACTTCGCCGGAGATCCAGCCGAGGCCCGGAGTCACCTGATATTCGCGTCCGTGCTCTGCCATCAGTTGCATGCCGACGCAAATACCGAAGAACGGCCTGCCCTTCTTGCGGACACTCTGCTCGAGCGCCTCGACCATGCCCGGAATCTTGTCGAGACCGTGACGACAGTCGGCGAATGCCCCGACTCCAGGCAACACAATGCGGTCCGCGCGCGCCACCACATCGGGATCGCCGGTGACAGCAATTCGTTGCTCATGTCTGCTTTCACGGGCGGCGCGCTCGAAAGCCTTCGCAGCCGAATGCAGATTCCCCGAACCATAGTCGACGATCGCAACGCTCACCGTTGAGCTCCCGGCTCGGGGAATAATCCGATGACATCGGATGGCGAGGGAGGCCCACGCCGTACCGGCGCCGAATATTTTGTTTCAGGTGATTTCGGAGCCGCGGGCGGCGGGGTCGCCGCGCGTTTCGTCCATTCGATGAAAAAACGTTGTTCGGCGATTTCAGCGTCCTCCGCTACGACGAAGCCGAGCGTTGCCCAGCCGCGACGCGCGAGAGTCCAACGCCATATGCTTGGCGCCTCGAAACCCACCAACAGGGCAATCAGCAGCCAGGCCAGAACTTGTGCGCTAGCCGGCGCACGCAGCACGGAGAGCCCGACGCCGATCAGCCCGCAAGCTATGACATAGATCACGAAGGCCAGCCACAAGCGGTGCAAAAGCAGCCATAGCGGCGCGAGCGCAAAGGCCCAGAAATGAAATCCGTCGCGCACGAACGCGAAGCGCTCAGGAGCGCTCGTTGTCTCACCTTGACGCGGCGGCGGTGCATGAACGGTGTAGGTGGGCATCGTGTCGGTCCTGTGCCGATCCTCACATATTGCTGTCATGCCCGGCAAAAGCGGCTTCCAGTAACCCCGAAACCCGGCAAATTCGCAGCAGCGGTTACCGGCTCACCCGCCGAGCGAGCCCTTCGTGGAGGGCACTTCGTCCTTTGCTCGCGGATCAATGGCAACGGCTGCCCGCAAGGCGCGCGCCAAGCCTTTAAAGCATGACTCCGCAATATGGTGATCGTTGGTGCCGTACAAAGTTTCGGCATGCAACGTAACACCCGCATTCATGGCGAAGGCTTGGAACCATTCCTGCACCAGCTCGGTATCAAATTGGCCAACTTTGTCGCGCACGAATTCGGCCTTGAAAACAAGGAACGGGCGGCCGGAAATATCGATCGCGACGCGCGTCAACGCCTCATCCATCGGGACGTGCACATCGGCGTAACGTGTAATGCCCTTCATATCGCCAAGAGCCTGCTTCACCGCCTGACCGAGCGCAATGCCGACGTCCTCGGTGGTGTGATGATGATCGATATGCAGGTCGCCTTTTGCCTTGACCTTAATGTCGATGCGCGAATGACGCGCCAGCAGGTCCAGCATATGGTCAAGGAAGCCGATACCGGTCGCGACAGACGCGCGACCTGCCCCATCGAGATCGACTTCAACCTCGACGTCGGTTTCCTTCGTCTTGCGCGTCACCGCTCCTTTGCGCATGTGCGTATATCCTTATTCGCGCGCCTTTTATCAGGGGTTTGTCGGATTCGCCACAGGCGTTGCGAGCCATTGCGAATTGTTGGCAAATACCTCGCACCATGCCTAGATGATGTCGGTCGCAGGATTTTAACCGTATGTCACCGAACGACCTTCCTTCCTGGCACGGCACCACCGTTCTCACCGTCCGCAAGGGCGGCAGTGTGGTTATCGGCGGTGACGGCCAGGTTTCGATTGGGCAGACCATCATCAAATCTAATGCCAAGAAGGTGCGCCGCCTTGGCAAGGGCGATGTGATCGGCGGATTCGCCGGCGCGACTGCAGATGCCTTCACGTTATTTGAGCGCCTGGAAACCAAGCTGGAGCAGTATCCAGGGCAGCTCACGCGCGCCGCCGTCGAACTTGCCAAGGACTGGCGCACTGACCGCTACCTGCGTCGTCTCGAAGCAATGATGATCGTCGCCGATGCAAAGGTATCGTTGGTACTCACCGGTACGGGCGACGTGCTGGATCCGGAAAACGGCGTTATGGGCATTGGCTCCGGCGGCAACTATGCGCTCGCCTCGGCGCGCGCACTTCTCGACGGGCCTCTCGATGCGGAAAGTATTGTCCGCAAGTCGCTTGATATCGCTGCCGATATCTGTGTCTTCACCAACCGCAACGTCACGATCGAGACGTTGAAAAGCGACTGACGTCATAATCACATGTACGAGTTCCGCCCTATGACCGCCGACAACCTTCCGCTGGTTCGGCGTTGGCTCGCCGAGCCTCATGTTGCCCAGTGGTGGGGAGAACCCCACGAGCAATTCGATCTCGTCAGCGACGATCTTGAGCAGCCGGCGATGGACCAGTTCATCGTCGTGCGCGATGAAAGGCCGTTCGCCTATCTGCAGTGCTACGACCCCGCCGCCTGGGACAACGACGGCTTTGGCGTGCAGCCGGCAGGCACGCGCGGGATCGATCAATTCATCGGTGAAGCAGACATGCTCGATCGCGGACATGGTTCCGCGCTCATTCGTGACTTCATCAACCGGTTATTGATGGCAGGCACGCCGCGCGTTGTCACAGATCCCGATCCTGCCAATGCCCGTGCGATTCGAGCGTACGAAAAAGCCGGCTTTCAAAAAGATCGCCTGGTCGACACGCCGGATGGCAAGGCTCTCTTGATGGTATGCAACGCATGACCGACTTTTCTCCCCGCGAGATTGTTTCCGAACTTGACCGCTACATTGTCGGCCAGGGTGATGCCAAGCGTGCGGTCGCGATCGCGCTGCGAAACCGTTGGCGAAGATTGCAGCTGGACGAAAGGCTGCGCGAGGAAGTTCTTCCAAAGAATATCCTGATGATCGGCCCGACCGGCGTCGGCAAAACCGAGATTTCTCGAAGGCTTGCCAGACTTGCCGGCGCTCCCTTCCTCAAGGTCGAAGCGACCAAATTCACCGAAGTCGGTTACGTTGGGCGCGACGTCGAGCAGATCGTTCGCGACCTGGTCGAGATTGGAATAACGCTCGTGCGCGAGAGGAAGCGAAAGGACGTCCAGGCCCGCGCCGAACAATCGGCTGAAGAGCGGGTGCTCAACGCACTGGTCGGTCCGGGCGCGAGCCCGGCCACGCGCGAAAGTTTCCGCAAGAAGCTGCGCGACGGGGAGCTCAACGGTAAAGAAATCGAGATAGAGGTGCAGGCAGGCGGCGCGAGCATGCCGATGTTCGAAATTCCGGGGATGCCGGGGGCGCAGATGGGCGCCATCAATATCGGCGACATTTTTGGAAAGCTTGGCGGTGGCCGCACCAAGACGCGCCGCGTCACGGTTGAGGAATCGCACGGTATTCTGGTCAACGAGGAGTCCGATAAGCTGCTCGACGACGAACAGCTTGTGCAGGAATCAATCCGCGCGGTCGAACAGAACGGTATCGTTTTTCTTGACGAAATCGACAAAATTGCCGGCCGGGAGGGCCTGCGCGGCGCCGACGTATCGCGCGAAGGCGTGCAACGCGACCTCCTGCCGCTGATCGAAGGAACCACCGTCAATACAAAACATGGGCAGGTAAAGACCGACCACATTTTGTTCATCGCCTCCGGTGCATTCCATATCTCCAAGCCGTCCGATCTGTTGCCCGAACTGCAAGGCCGCCTGCCGATCCGCGTGGAGCTTAAGGCGCTCACCCGCGACGATCTCCGACGCATCCTCACCGAGCCGGAAGCGTCGCTGATCAAGCAGTATGTTGCCTTGATGAACACCGAAGGCGTGACGCTCGAGTTCACTGAGGACGCGATTGACGCCATCGCTGACATCGCGGTTGCGGTAAATGCCAGCGTCGAGAATATTGGTGCCCGGCGTCTTCAAACGGTGATGGAGCGGGTTCTCGATGAGGTGTCGTTCGCGGCTCCCGACCGCTCCGGCGATACGGTCAAGATCGATGCGGCCTATGTCCAGAAGCACATTGGCGATCTCGCCAGTAACACGGATCTCAGTCGGTTCATCCTTTGATTCGTCCGCCGTTAGCCGCCGCGTGTCCGGCGTATGCGGATATAAAGCGCGCCCTCCCCGCCGTGGGCCACGTGCGCATTCTCGAAGCCGACGACCAGCACGCGGAATTCCGGCAAGCTTAGCCACTGCGGTACCCTGCGCTTGAGAACACCGCGCTCGCCTTCGCTTTCGCGAGCACCTTTGCCTGTGATCACCAGCACCAGGCGCGCGTCGCGCGCGCTGGCAGTCCGGAGGAACCGCAGCAGCGTGCCGTGCGCTTCGCTTTGCGTCAGTCCGTGCAGGTCGAGGCGACCATCGATCTTTTCCTTGCCGCGCGCCACTCGCTGCTTCATGCGGCGCCCGAGCGGCGCCAGCGGAGGCAGCTTCTTTTCTGGTGGAGCAGGCGCGGCCCGGACAGATTTCGCAACAGGAGCAACCGGTCGCGTCGGGACGTCGGTTTTCGTCCCCTCAGCCTCATCTGCTGCCGGGAATTCCCGCAACGGCGCGATTGACTTGGTAACAGCCGCCCATAGCACCCGTTCTTCCGAAGAAAGAACGCGACGCCGCCTGCCGTCGCCAGAGCTCATGGTGTCAGTGGCGCGGCCTGGGCCTGGGCGCCGGTACGCTGCCAGTCGCTTCAGTGGCCGACCGGGCAGCCGCAGTAACAGTCATCCCTGGTCGCGGCTTTGGAAGCGGAATATTCGTGGTCGCGACCGCGGCACGCCCGACAGACACATTCTGCGGGACCAGCATCACGAACTGCCCATTTTGCTTGATGCGGCCTGCGACATGAGGAATTTCCCCGCCATGCCCGAAATAGATGTCGGCGCGTGCGGGCCCGATAATCGCGGAGCCGGTATCTTGCGCAAACAACAAACGGCGGAACCTGGTTTCCGGCTTCTCGCTCTCGATTGGAAGTTGAGCTTCCACCCAGATCGGCGTGCCATAGACGTGGATACGTTTGTCCACTGCCAGCGAACGTCCGGCCGTCAGCGCCACGCCTTGCGCCCCGATACATTCGTCGTGTTCGCTCAATGGCGTTTCCTGGAAAAACACGAAGGATCGATTCTTGCGGCGCAGTGCTTTGCCCTCTTCCGGATTGGCCTCCATGAACTCGCGGATCTTGTCCATCGACATCTCTTCCTTGGACACAATGCCGCGGTCGATCAGGAATTTTCCGACCGGTGTGTAGGGCATCCCGTTGCTTGCAATATAGTTGAGGCGCAGCAGCTGGCCGCTATCGAGCTTGACCCGCGTGGAGCCCTGGATCTGCGCGAAAAATACGTCGATCGCGCTCTTGACGTAACAAATCTCCAATTGCTTGCCGACCAATGCCCCATCTTCGATCTTGGTGCGATCGAGATCAGCAAACACTTTGCTCTGCTTGCGTCTTACGGTTTCAGCCGGCGCGGCATAAATTGGCACAGTATATTCGTCGCTTGGAAAGCGAGAGCCGTCTACTTCGGTTTCGTAGTACCCCGTGAAGAAACCTTCGGCTTGACCGGCAGGCTTCACCCGCACCGGTTTAAAATTGTTCTCGAAAAAGGCCCGTGCTTGCTCCCGATCGACCTCTCCTACCGCCGCCGCACGCTCACACGCCTTGAACAATCCACCCAGGACCGGCCGCGCCGTACGCATCGTCCTGTTTGAGTTGAGAATAGGGCGGCAGCTTTTCAGAAACGTGGCAAAGGCGGCGGCGTGATCGTCATCTTTCCAGCCATCCAGTGCCGCAAATGAAAGCCCGTCCAGCTGAGCGTTGCGAAGACTCAGGGAATCCGCCGGTGTGGTCGCCGCCGTGATCAACCAGAACCCAATCGCGAATTTAGCAAGAGGATGGAAGCTCGTCAGTCGCATGCGCTACTGCCCGGCCTCCGTGGCAAGCAGTTTCCAATTCGGGTCGCGTGAGCTTACATCGCGCGCAAATGTCCAGATATCGGTAATGTCGGTCACCCGGTCGGCATTACCATCAATGACATTCCCGTTTTTGTCGCGCGTCACCGATACAAGCTTTGACTGGAAACGAACCGTGACCTGTGCGTTGCGCCCGCGCAATTCGGCAGCGGTGATATCGGCGTTGTCGATCGAGACAAAGCGGCTCTCCACTGTCTCGCCGCGCTTTTCACGCTCGCTGATGGCGCTCTCAAAACCGTCATACACTTCGCGGGCAAGCAAATTCTTCAATGTGCGGCGGTCGCCTTCCGCGTAAGCGTTCACGATCATCTCGTACGCCGCGCGTGCACCGGTCAAAAAATGTTGGGCGTCGAAGTTGGCGTCCGCGGCCGCGACCGTATCCAGGCCGCTCGCGATGCTTGAACCCGGCTCCGCAATTCCCTTCCAGCGTTCGGTCGGGACTTCGGTCTGCTCCGCCGGCTTCGGGACCGCCGCCTCCGTGGCGCGATTGGGCAGCGAGACGACTTTTTCTGTTGCGGGCCGCACAGGCTCGCGCGCGGAATAGGGATCATACGGCGGACGTTCCCGCCCGGTGCGCTGCCCAAGCACGCTACGCAATCGCAGGAAAATGAATACTGCGAGTGCCAAGAAAATGATGGTGTAGATATCGAACACGTCTCGTATGCTTTCGGCTACCGTAGCGGCACGTCGGCCGGATCAGCGTTTCGGCCCTCGCCTGCCGGGCGGCGGAGCGGGTGGCCTCACCGCTCTTGCATCGGCCGGTGGCGGCACCAATCCTTAGCACTGGATCTGGCGCCACAAGCTCGGCACAACTCAACACTCACAGCCGAACCTTAGACGATCAGGGAGCCCAGGCCAACATCGCCAAACCAGAGAAACGCTGATGAATGTGGCAAAATGGGTGTTATGCGTTCTGCTGGCGGTACCTTTTCTGGAACTCGCGGCATTCTTTGCGGTCACCGCGGCCTTTGGATTTGGCTGGGCTTTGGGCCTGGTGCTGGCGGGGTCGCTTGCGGGGCTGCTCGTTTTACGCCGTGCAGCGCTAACCATGTTGCACGAATGCGAATCGCGCTGGCGCAGGGAGACCTCGCTGCCATTCATGCGGCAAGTTCCGGTGGCGTGATCCTTTTTGCAGGGATTCTACTGTTAATTCCGGGATTTATAACCGATCTGGTGGCCTTGGCTCTGTTTGTGACGCCGATAAGACGGGCTGTGAGTGCAGCGTTCAACACTCGGATGAATCGGCGTGACGATGGGATTGTCGATCTTGCCCCCGAGCAATGGCATCAGGTGCCGGATCCGTCATTGCCCGACCGGCGCCAGAAGGAGCGCCCGCCGTAAGCGGCGGAATGACTCTGAGACCGATCTCATCCGGCTGGGGGACTGCTTTTGAAAAAAGTCATGCGGCGCAACACCATACCGTCCTTGTTCGTTTAGGGACCCTATGTTAGCCAACCGCCGCGTAAGCAAGCACGCAGCGCGTGGGAGTTTTTATGACGACGACGAATGGCGGCCCAGGACAGCCCGCTTCGCAGGAGATGCAACCGCAGCTCACTGTGGTATCTCAATATGTGAAGGATTTTTCCTTCGAGAACCCAAACGCGCCGCAGTCGCTCGTGCCGCGACAGGAGCAGCCGCAAATCGGTATTCAGATAAATGTTAGCGCGACGCCGTTGTCGGAAACCGACATCGAAGTTGTGATCAAGCTTGAAGGCAAGGCCGAAGCGGCCACCACCGTCCTTTTCCGCTTCGAATTGGAATTTGCTGGCGTATTCCGGATTCGCAATGTCCCGCAGGAGAGCTTGAACCCAGTGGTGCTGATCGAGTGTCCGCGACTGCTATTCCCGTTCGCGCGTGAAATTATTGCCACCGCAGTTCGCAATGGCGGCTTCCCGCCACTTCTGCTCGATCCAGTGGATTTCGTCAGCCTCTATCGCCAGAAAATGGCGCAGGCTCAGCCGGCGCCTGCTTCTGCGGCACATAGCTAAGCCATAACGCATTCTCGCCGAGCCCCGATATGAACTCGCGATGCGCCGCGAGTTCCGTTTCGCGTAGGCGCGAAGTGAGTGGTACGAGGCGCGCGCGAATGACAATGACACCTTCGGTTCCATTTGCGTGAAGTTCGCCGCTTTCGGCAAGACCGAGCTGCGCCTGACGCGCGCCGATCAGTTCGACATAGACCTCGGCGAGAATTTCAGCATCGAGCAGCGCACCGTGCTTCGTCCTCCGCGAATTGTCGATGCCATATCTCGCACACAGATCGTCGAGCCGGTTGGGCCCGGCCGGATGCTTGCGACGCGCCAGTAACAGCGTGTCGATCAGCCGTTCGCGCGCAATCAAGCTGCGTTCCGCGCGCTTCAGCTCGGCGCACAGAAAAGCATGATCAAAGCCGGCGTTGTGGATCACCAGCGGCGCGTCACCGATGAACGCAAGAAATTCATCGGCAATATCGGCAAAACGTTTGTGTCCCTTCAAAAAATCAGCTGAAAGACCATGGATCGCGAAAGCCTCGTCGGGCACATCGCGTCCGGGATCGAGATAGGCGTGGAAAGTCGATCCGGTCGGGATCCGGTTCAAAAGTTCAACGCATCCCAATTCGACGAGACGGTGACCCTGACCCGGATCGAGTCCGGTAGTTTCGGTATCGAGAACGATTTCGCGCATAAAGGGGCTTGCGGTAGAATCACTTTTGTCGTTTCGGCATTGTAGCAACGCGTACGAGAATATCACGCACCTGACCCCGCGCGGCGTCAAAACCTTTCGATGTATCCACTACGAAATCCGCCCGCGCGCGCTTTTCCGCGTCCGGCATCTGTTTCGCAACAAGGGCGGCGAATTTGCCTTCGGTCATGTCAGGACGCTCAAACGCACGCGCACGCTGGATGTCGGCTGGCGCCGAAACCACGATCACCGCATCGCACCGCATTTCGCCGCCGGTCTCGAAAAGGAGCGGAATGTCCAGCAGGGCCACGGATGCACCCGTGCGGGCCGCCTGTTCAAGAAAACGTTCTTCGGCGCGCCGCACCAGCGGATGCACGATCTCCTCGAGCTTTTTGACAGCCGCGGCATCCCCAAGCACGCGCCGGGCGAGCTTATCGCGATCGACCTTGCCGGCGGCGGTCGTACCCGGGAAAGCCTTCTCAATCAGCGGTGTCGCTTCGCCTTGATAGAGCCGATGCACGGCGGCATCCGCATCATGCACGGGGACACCCTCCTCGGCGAACATTTTCGCCGTAGCAGACTTACCCATGCCAAGCGAACCGGTGAGACCAAGGACAAACATTGGCTAGCCGTCGACGAACTTGTGTAGTCGCAGAAAAGCCAGCAACGGCAAAAGCGGCAAGCCAAGGATTGTGAAATAGTCGCCCTCGACTCGTTCGAAAAGGTGGATTCCGATGCCCTCGAGCTGGTAGCCGCCCACGCTGCTCGTCACAACGTCGCCCGCCATATCAAGGTAGTCATCGAGGAAGCGATCAGAAAAATCGCGCATAGTCAGCCGCGCGGTATCGATGCAGCTAAACAGCATTTCCTCATCGCGCATCAAGGCAAGCGCCGAATGAAGTTCGTGCGTACTGCCGCGCAATATCCGCAATTGGTCGGCGGCTTCGGCCCGGCCTGCCGGCTTGCGCAGACGCGTTGCACCAAGCGCAAGCGTCTGGTCGGCGCCAAGGATCAGCCGCCCGGGCAAAGCGGCCGCCACCGTTTCGGCCTTGGCGCGCGCCAAATGGCGCGCGACGGAAGACACATCGGTAACACCGGATTGAGCTTCGACGGCGCGCTCGTCGATTTGCGACGGCCTGATATCAAATCGCAAGCCAACGGCCGCAAGGATCTTTCCACGGATGTCGCTCCTGGAGGCAAGAACAAGCGGCTGAGGGGCAAGCCAAAGGGCCATGGGTTACGTTACCGGCTGCCGGCGCCGTTCGCTCAAAAGCCGCATAACAGCCGCGGCCGTCTCCTCGATCGAGCGCCGCGTCACATCAATCGTCGGCCAATTGTGCTTGGCGCATAGCCGGCGCGAAAAAGAGACTTCTTCTGCAACCGCTGTCTTGTCGATGTATTGATCGTCGTCACGGTGGGCTTTGAGGCCAAGCAACCGGTTTTCACGGATTTGCACGACGCGCTCAGGGCTTGCATACAAGCCCACCACCAGCGGCCGCGTAAGTACTTCTACTGCCGGCGCGAGCGGCACGCTAGGAACAAGCGGTACATTGCCCGTCTTGATCCCGCGATTTGCCAAATAGATGGACGTCGGAGTTTTTGAAGTCCGCGAAACTCCTACCAGAACCACATCGGCCTCTTCAAGACCTTCAACATGCTGGCCGTCATCATGGAGCATGGTGAAATTGAGCGCGTCAATGCGCTGGAAATATTCGGCATTGAGTACGTGCTGGGCCCCGGCACGATGAATGGTTTCGGTGCCCAGGTATGACTGGAACAACCGCAAGACTGGCCCGAGCACAGACATGCATGGCAGACCCAGCTCACGGCATTTCTTCTCCAAAGCTTCAATTAGGTCCTCTTCAAGCAAAGTGTAGAGAACCAAGCCCGGCGATTCGGAGATTTCCGCCAACGCGCTATCGAGCTGCTTTTTCGACCGCACCATTGGATAGAGATGTTCGACCGGCGACACGTTCGCGTACTGCGCAGCAGCGGCACGGGCGACCGTAATAAGAGTTTCACCGGTGGCGTCGGAAACCAGGTGGAGGTGGAAATAACCGGTCTCAGTCATCTGAATAACGGTCGTACAGTATGTGGATATCAGGGGACGAAGCCACGACCTGACGCTACAGGCAAGTCATTGATGGTTTGAAGTCCAACATCCATCCACACGACTGGCAATGGGAGAGGAATGAGCCTTCGGCAGATGAGCGTCAGTGTCATGTGGATATGCGCCTGGGGAAGCTAGGGGATAGGGGCATAAAAAGCCTCTAAAATCAGCATTTCCACTGTGGACGGTACGACGATGAATTGGGTGTGATTCTGGATGAAACCTCTCCATGCAGTGGACAGAATGTTGACTGGCAGGCATGAGTCCAATCAACGCCCTAACTAACACTACAGATTCTAAGAAGAGTCTTTGATGCAAGAAGCCGGATCGGCCAGTGCTGTGGGGAAAAAGCTCTTACGGGTTCTCGCTGGAAAGCATGAGGCAATCCCGCCGATCTGGTTGATGCGTCAGGCGGGACGTTATCTGCCGGAATACCGGGCTGTGCGTGAGAGGGCGGGCGGTTTTCTCGAGCTCTGTTTTAATTCTGAGCTCGCGGCGGAAGTGACCTTGCAGCCGGTGCGTCGCTTTGGGTTCGATGCCGCAATCTTATTTTCTGATATTCTCGTTGTGGCACTTGCGCTTGGGCGCAAAGTCGAATTTCTAGCGGGCGAAGGGCCGAAGCTTGAGCCGCTTAGAGACGCTGCAGGACTTGTAGGTCTTCGGCAAACTGTCGATCAGAATGTGGTGGCGCCGGTCTACGAGACGGTAAGCCGGGTAAGAGCGTCACTCGACGATAGAACGGCTTTAATCGGCTTTTGCGGTGCTCCCTGGACCGTTGCGACGTATATGGTGGCTGGCGAGGCGACGCCTGATCAGGCACCTGCCCGGCAATTTGCCTACCGTGACCCGGATAATTTTTCGCGGCTGATCGATCAGCTTGTTGAGGCTTCGATCGACTATTTGGTCGGCCAACTTGAGGCAGGTGTGGAAGTTGTCCAGATTTTCGACACTTGGGCTGGGGTATTGGGCCCGGATCAATTCGATCGGTGGTGCATCTTGCCGACACAAAGAATCGTGGAAGGCGTGCGCCGGCAAATACCGCAGGCGAAGATTATCGGCTTTCCCCGCGGTGCAGGCGCGATGGCACTCCCCTACCTGGAGATGACCGGCGTGAACGCCATTGGAATCGACTGGACTTTCGAGCGCTCGATCGCCCGCGACATGCTGCAGTCGCGCGCTCCGGTACAAGGAAACGTTGATCCGCTCGCGTTGCTGGCCGGCGGCGCCGCGCTCGACCACGAGGTTGACGATGTCCTGAAAGAACTTGGCGACGGCCCGCTGGTTTTCAACCTTGGCCACGGCATTCTGCCGGAAACGCCAATCGCCCATGTCGAGCGTATGCTCAAGCGCGTACGCGGATAGCTGAGGTCATGTATCTTTGGCTAAAGGCATTGCACATCATCGCGGTCATCGCCTGGATGGCCGGCATGCTCTATCTGCCGCGGTTGTTCGTCTATCACGCGGCAGCCAAGCCGGACTCCGAGCTCTCGGCGACTTTCAAGACGATGGAGCGTCGGCTGCTCAACTTCATCATGCTGCCGGCAATGATCGTGACATGGCTCGTTGGCATTGTGTTGCTGTTCCAAGGCCAATGGATCGGTGCCGGTTGGTTTCACGCCAAATTTGTAGCCGTGGTCCTGATGACCCTCCTGCACGGATTATTTGCGCATTGGGTAAACGAATTCAGTTTTGACCGAAATCGACACTCGGAAAAATTCTTTCGTGTTATCAATGAGGTACCGACCATTTTACTGATCCTCATTGTCATACTTGTGGTGGCAAAGCCGTTCTAAGGTTGATTTTGACAATTGCACAGACCGCATCTCACCTCTTGCACGAACAGCCGGCCCAACATATCTTGGCGCAATCCCACCGAACGCAGGCGGATGCGGTCGCGTTCCGGCTCCCAGTGGTTTGGGCCGGTCGCAGCATCGGGTTCCGGGCTCTTTCCCAAGCTTTCTCGTCACCCAAGACCTGCGATCTCCCCTAAGTCACACGGCGCAAGTCTTTTTCCATTTTAAATGCTTCGCCGTAACGCTCCCAAGGACGTAAGCCCCCAATGCGGGAAATGAAACTCCAGGACCTCAAGTCCAAAACACCTGCCGAACTCGTCGCTTTCGCTGAAGAACACCAGGTCGAAAACGCCAGCACCATGCGTAAGCAGGAGCTGATGTTCGCGATCCTAAAACAACTCGCCACGCAGGAAGTCGATATCATCGGCGAAGGCGTGGTCGAGGTTCTTTCCGACGGATTTGGTTTTTTGCGTTCCCCGGAATCAAATTACCTGTCCGGGCCCGACGACATTTATGTCTCTCCAAGCCAGATCCGGCGCTTCGGCCTTCGCACCGGTGACACCGTCGAAGGTCATATCCGCTCACCAAAAGAAGGCGAGCGTTATTTTGCCTTGCTCAAGGTCAATACGATCAATTTCGAGGACCCCGAGAAGGCGCGCCACAAGGTCAATTTCGACAATCTGACGCCGCTTTATCCCGACGAGCGGCTCAAGATGGAATACGAGGATCCAACCAAGAAGGATCTCTCGGCACGGGTCATCGACATCGTCGCACCGATAGGTAAGGGGCAGCGCGCATTGATTGTCTCGCCGCCGCGCACCGGCAAAACGGTTCTGCTGCAGAACATTGCGCACTCGATCACCGCCAATCATCCGGAAACGTACCTGATCGTTCTGCTCATCGACGAGCGGCCGGAGGAAGTCACCGACATGCAGCGCTCGGTGAAGGGCGAAGTGATTTCATCGACCTTCGATGAACCGGCTTCACGCCACGTTCAGGTCGCGGAAATGGTGATCGAGAAGGCCAAACGCCTGGTCGAACATCAACGCGACGTCGTCATCCTGCTTGACTCGATTACGCGTCTCGGCCGCGCCTACAACACGGTCGTCCCCTCCTCGGGCAAGGTGCTGACCGGTGGTGTCGACGCCAATGCGCTTCAGCGGCCAAAGCGCTTCTTCGGTGCGGCACGAAACATCGAGGAAGGCGGCTCGCTCACCATCATCGCGACTGCGTTGATTGATACCGGCAGCCGCATGGATGAAGTGATTTTCGAAGAATTCAAAGGCACAGGCAACTCCGAGCTTATTCTCGACCGGAAAGTGGCCGACAAGCGTACGTTCCCTGCGATTGACATCACGCGCTCCGGCACGCGCAAGGAAGAGCTGCTCACCGATCCTGCAATCCTGAAAAAGATGTATGTTCTGCGCCGGATCCTCAATCCGATGGGCACAATGGACGCGATCGATTTTCTGCTCGACAAGCTGCGCAACACGAAGAGCAATTCCGAGTTCTTCGAGAGCATGAACACGTGATCGTCGCGCCTGAGCGGGCGCGATTGCTCAGTCTCACTCAATAAAAATGGCCGGGTAGAAGCCCGGCCATTTCTCTTCGGGTGAAGATCGCGTCAGAGGGTGTTCAAGAAGTTGACGAGATCCGCCTTCTCCTTGTGAGTAAAGCCAATTCCGAAGCGCTGATCATAGAAGTTGACCACATCCCGCAAGGTTGCCGCCGAGCCGTTGTGGAAATACGGCGCGCGTGCAGCGAGCCCACGCAGAATCGGTCCCTTGAATCTGCCGATATCCTTGCACTTGCCGCTGATCATTGCGCGGCCTGGATCAGTGACCTTGTAGACCTTACCCGCGAGCGGACCCTGCGTGCAGGTCAGCGTGAACACGGGCAATCCCGAAATGTCGAGGACCGGCGGCGCCTTGTCGCCGGCATCGGGCACCCCAATGTCGAGGGGCGCCTTGACCGAGTGGTTGCCGATATTCGGAGTGTCATGACAAGTGCCGCAGAAGCCTCCAATGCTCGGCACATTGAGTTCATCATTAAGGCCGGAGACGCCCGCGATGTTGATCTTGGTGTTGTTAAACAATTCCTCACCCCGCGCGATTGACCGGCGGTGCTCATTGACCATGCCGCGTTCATGGTCATTGTGCTGCCAATCGTTGGAGGCGCTGACGTTCTTGAAAAGCTCGTGGGCGTTCACCACTGGCAGGCCATGGTCGCGGTAGTCATGGCGGCCGCCGGCGTTAAGCCACGGGCGATACAGGTCGAAAATCTGCGAAGTAAATGGCGTTCCTTTGGGGTTGAGCCCGAGCGGATCGTTTATGCCAATGAAGAAGTTTGCCAATTCCAAAGAGAGGGCAATCGGACCGCCTTTAACATTGTTGCCGGTCAGAAACTTTGCCCTTTTGTCGAACACCTGGGCGGTGAAAATACCCTTTTGGAAGGCGACAATTTCCGCCACCTGAGCGGCAGTGGGCGGAGCGGCGGCCTGCGCATGCACGAAGGTGGCATCGACCGCCTGATTTTCAAGGCTGGGCTCCCGTCCGTCCCACATGATGGCGCTCAGGAAACCGATATTGGTGGTCGGCAATGGGTGTCGATAAACGGAAAGGATCCCAGATGGGATACCGGTTGCAGGATTGGTATTGCACCCATGCGGATCGTCAACTGCGGTAACGACGAATTCCGCAACCGGCGAAACCCCTAATCCGACTCGAATCAGGCCCTTGTCTGTCAGCAATTTATAGGCGCGCCGTCTTGCGCGAAGCGTCGAGACATCGGCATTTGGACAAGTTGCACCGTCAACCAGACGAAAGATCGGATCGGTGCCGGCAGTTTTCTCGAAGCGTTCGGCGACATCATCCGCGCTCACAGCCCAGGCATTCTGGGGCTGATGGCAGGTGAAGCAGGTCCTGCCATTGGTACCGAGGTCCTTGAAGAAAGCATTGTTTGAAGTGATCGTTGCGCCATTCGGCTGAAATGACGCGATTGCGCCGGCGTGGTTCCGGTCCGTGCTGAAAAGCTCGATAACCGGTGGAGTGTGTTGTCGGCTATGCTCGGGGTCCTTGTACCGGCGCATCTTGTGCGCATGGTCGATCATGGCGGGTGCGAAAGCCGGCACGCTTTTGTTCTCGGGAGCCGTCTGCGATATCGCAACTTGCGGCGCGCCCGCCATCAAGCTGGCAAATGCGATTCCGAAAACGAAATGCTTCGAAGCTCTGTGTATGCTGGAGGTGACACAGGCGTTGGTGCGCATGGTGTAGTCCCTGCAGGTTGATGTCGAAAATGATCGCTCGAACGAAAATTCAGGCGGTCAGATTATGGCTGCAGGAACTCTGAAGCGCGTCGTCTGATCGGGTGGAGCTCCGAATTAATTTTAATATTTGTTCATCGAGCGATTGACCGATCGACCGAACGAACGACATCAATTGTTCAGTGGACCAACTAAGAAATACGTATCGCAGCGACAGTTACAGAAATGTCATTTGGCTCAGTAACAGGGAGTGAGCACCGTTCGCCGACACACACAAAGGCGGCACTCAATGCTGCATCCTTTAATTTACCATGCGCCGGGTGTGATTTCGGCAGGCCAGCTACGCTGGCGGCGCGCACAACAATTCGCTCGACGAATGGCACTTTCAGAGCGGCCTGCGCGAACCGTTCTATGTCTTTTCCAGTGGCCACGATCTCTGCAGCCCTTAAACGCAAATCCAGCGCATTGAGCAGCGCCACGTGGCCGAACAGATTGCGCTCGGCCGCCGAAAGAATTCCATCGATCAGCTGGTCAGCTTTTTCCCGCCATTTGTCGTCCCCTGCCATTACAGCAAGCCGGACAAGATTCTGCGCGGCGACCGCGTTGGGGTTCGGTGTAGCGTCGTCCTGCGTAGAATGTGGCCGTAGCAGCAAGTCTGAAGCATCATCTGAGGAAAGATAGTAGCCGCCTGTATCCGAATCCGCGTAGTGCGCGTCGAACACGCGTTGCCAATTGAGCGCTCGCTCAAGATACGCGCGCTCACCGGTCGCCTCGTGGAGCGCCAGTGCGGCACGGATCATGGCCGTAAAATCCGACGCAAGGCCCGGAAAGAGCAACCTTCCCTCGCGCCACGAATGTCCCAGCCGCTCACCCTTAGTCATATTTTTCTGAATAAAATCGAAGGCGCGCTTGGCCATCTCCAGCCATGACGGCTCGTTCAGAACTATGCCGGCATTGACAAGCGCGGCGATCATCAGGCCGTTCCAGTCAGCCAGTACTTTATCGTCGAGGCCCGGGCGAACACGGCTGGAACGTGCCTTCAACAGAATGGCGCGCAAGCGGGCAAGGCGCGCCTCGTCCTCCTCAATGCGTGGCGTAGTTTTGAGGCGATTGAGAATATTGTGGCCTTCAAAATTGCCGTCGCTGGTTACGTCGTAATGGCGTGCAAAAAATTCGCCATCCTCAGTTCCAAGGTGGCGGAGAATCTCATCCTTGGACCAGACGTAAAATCTGCCCTCTTCGCCTTCTGAATCAGCATCGAGCGAAGCTGCAAAGGCGCCCTCGTCCGTTGTCATTTCGCGCGCGAGCCAGGCCACAGTTTCGAGCGCGCGCTGGCGGAACAGCTCCTTGCCGCTACGCTGAAACGCCAACGCCAGCAGCTCCAACAGCTGGGCGTTGTCGTAAAGCATCTTCTCGAAATGCGGCACGAGCCATCTCTCATCTACCGAGTAACGCGAAAAACCACCGCCGACATGATCGTAGATACCGCCCTCGCTCATACGCTCGAGGGAATGTTCGACGGTCTCAAAGAAGCGGGCGTCGTTCGTGCGAAGGCCGGCGCGCCAGAGCATTTCCAGAATGGCCGGCTGCGGGAACTTTGGCGCGCCACGCAGGCCGCCATTGACGGAATCGAACATATTGCCGATCTGCATGGCCGCTGCCGTGAGTTCTTTCAGCCCGATCGTAACTTTGCCGGACGGCCGCGCCTTGTCCGCCAACCGCGCAAGCAGCGCGGCGCGATTTTGTTCGATCCTGTTCGGTTCCTCGCGGAAAAGCCGCGCGACTTCGCGCAGCACGTCGACGAAGGCCGGACGGCCGAAACGTGATTCCCTCGGAAAATATGTGCCGCCCCAAACGGGCTCGGCTTGCGGCGTGAGAAACATTGTCAGCGGCCAACCGCCCTGCTCGCCCAGCAAATGCAGCGCGTTCATATAAATCTGATCGATGTCAGGCCGTTCTTCCCGGTCGACTTTGATGTTGACGAACAGTTCGTTCATCACGCGCGCAGTCGCTTCATCCTCGAATGACTCATGCGCCATCACGTGGCACCAATGGCACGCGGCGTAGCCCACCGAGAGCAGGATTGGTCGGTTGGATGCTTTTGCCTCGGCCAGGGCCTCCGGTCCCCAGGTCCACCAGTCCACCGGATTATGCTTGTGCTGGAGCAAGTACGGTGATGTTGCTTCGCTGAGGCGGTTCAAATGTGGAGATTTTTGAACAGACGACATCGTGGCAGCCTAGCGTGAATTCAGGCTGGCGCGAAACGGTCAGCGCGTGCTCGTTTGCGAGGCCTGCGTTACGCGCCAAATGGCATTTCCAACATCATCGGCGACGAGCAGCGACCCATCATGCGCAATAGTCACGCCGACCGGACGACCGAAGGCCTTCTCATCTTCGCTCACAAAACCGGTGAGAACATCGACGGGAACACCTGAGGGCATTCCGTTGGCGAAGGGAACGAAGACGACCTTGTAGCCGCTTAGTGGTCTGCGATTCCAAGAACCATGCTCTCCGATGAAGACGCCGCGGGCGAATTGGTCTCCCAGTTTTGCGCCCTCGGTAAAAGTCATCCCCAATGGCGCAACGTGGTTGCCGAGAGCGTAATCGGGCACGATAGCTTTGGCGACGAGTTCGGGATTTTGTGGCTGCACGCG
>Ga0184625_10000010_pt1 | contig 40843 bp, 46 predicted proteins | sample PLM3_30_b1_FD_133151 | JGI IMG/M metagenome (GOLD analysis project Ga0184625, IMG submission 133151) | Groundwater sediment microbial communities from an aquifer in East River, Colorado, USA - PLM3_30_b1 | ecosystem: Environmental > Terrestrial > Soil > Riparian zone | place: USA: East River... | reverse complement strand
GCCCGCACCGACGAGGTGGCCCGCCTCGCCGCCGAGACGGCCACGTCCACCGACGTGCAGCTGTCCGCCCTGCGGACCCAGAACGACGAGATCCACACGCTCGTCAACTCGGACATGACCGCAGCGCGGGAGTCCGACCTGGAACAGAACCGGATCTCGCTCGCCCTCATGCGCAAGGTCGTCTCGATCGAGCGGGCCGGCGGCGGTGAAGCCTCCGAGGGCGACCTGGCGGCCATCGAGCGGACCGAGAAGCGCATCGACGAGTTGGAGGCCATCCTGGCCGACCGGCTCGCCCAGCAGCACCTCGTGAACGGAAACAGGCCACCTCGGCCCGAACCGAAGGGCGGAAATGAGAGGTGATCCAAGTGATCCTCCTGTACCCCAACGGCGACAGGCGCGACGCCCTTCTCCGTGAGGTCCCCCGCGTCGGCGAGCACATCCGCCTCGCTGACTCCGACTCCGGCACGCCGTCCCTCGAGGTCGAGGACATCCTCTGGATCGAGGGCCACGGCCGCACGCCCGACCCGTCCGTCATCGTGTCCGTACGCTCGCAGCGAAAGGCGCCGTCGGGATGACCACCACCCGCCCCCCCACCGACCCGGGCATCGGCCTCCCCAACACGCGTGTCCGCGGGCGCGACCGCATCGTCCCCATCGTCGGGCCCATCCCCGGGCACCCCACCGCCCAGGTCGGCGACGAGGTGATCGTCGATCTGGTCGGCGGCACCTACACCGGGCAGTGGCGGGTGCGGGTCGAGCGCGTCCTGGGCCCGTACATCCACCTGGCCCTGCTGGAGCGGCTCGACGTCGCCAACGCTCCGGCCCCCGCCACCTACCAGCCCACGCGCCCGCTCGCCTGGGTGCAGGCCCTCGTCGCCATTCCGCGGATGATCGACGAGGTGCACTGCTACTTCTGCAGCCTCGACGTCGACCGCGATCCCGACCGTGATCCCGCCGACCCCGCCCACCACGACGACACCTGCATCTGGGGTCAGGCTGTCGTCTGGGCGCAGTCCGTCACGCTCGTCGGCTGATTGCCGCGCGATCGCGCGCGTTACCACTCGCCGCGGATCGCGCCTGCCCCCACGGACCTCCGCGTGTCGCGTTGCCGCCCGCGCGCGTACGTCTCCCGCTGCGCCTCCGGGGTCCACAGCCCGCTCATGTCCCCCGGCGTCCACGGCACCCCGCTCACCTTCCACCGCTCGGGCTGGGAGGGCTGGGCGGTCTGGTTGCGCGTCATCTGCCACCGGCGCCACATCACCCACAGCACGATCACCTGGTCCTGGGTGAGGTCCTTGCCCTGCATGCCCGGCCGCCAGCGGTAGAGCTCGTGCACCAGCGTGTTGGTGGCCTCGCGTGCCGCTGTGTCCCCGTACGGCAGCACGATCTCCCCGCGCAGGAAGCTGCCCGCCATCTCGCCGATGCCGAAGTCGATGTCCTCCTTCGACGATTGCGTGGTGGAGTGGTCGACGATGCGGAACCCGTAGATCTCCTCCGCCATCCGCCGCAGCCGCTCGTCCCCGCGCAGGCCCTTGCTCACGGCGGAGAGCTCGAGCACCAACTCGGTGAACGGTGTCCGGCGCGCCACCTCGGCCAGCCAGGCCAGGATGTTCTCGTTGCGCGCCAGCTGCTCGCGCACCTCCATCCACAGCAGCACGAACCGCGTCATGTTGAACGCCGCCGCCCCCAACGCCGCCGGGCCGCTCAACGCCGGGTCCAGCCCGGCCACCTTGCGGTAGTCCCCCAGCATCCCGGTCCCGCCCAGCACCACCGTCGGGTCGAAGCACGGCTCGACGATCCCGGGGGTGAAGGTGGCGGCCTTGGCCATCTGCGGGGCCATCATGTACACCGGCCACCAGCCGTCCTTGGACATCTTCTTCTTCTGCTCGAGCGCCTCCGGTGGCCAGCGCTCCGGCCAGTAGCTCTCGCCCTGGTCGTTCACCGCCGGGATCTTCACGATCTGGCTCGGGATCCCGTCCTCCTCCAGCTGCTCGTAGACGTCGCCCAGGTCGACACGTGTGCCGATGAAGATGATCTTGCCCTTGCGCGTGCGGGAGAAGTACGTCCTCCGCAGCACCGCATAGATCCGCTTCGTGCTGCCGATCGACTCGGAGCTCTGCACGTCGTCGAAGATGATCCACTCGGCCCGGGCCCCGTACACCTTGGACTTCCAGCCGACCGCCTGGAAGGTGTAGTCCCGCTGGCCCGACGCCCCGTGCACCTTGATGTACTTGTTGTTCCAGGGCTTGCCCTTGTCCAGGGTCGGGTCGCGGAACGGCCCGTAGCGCGCAATGAACTCGGGGATGTGGCTGGGGTACTGGGTGTCGGGGATCTCCAGGTTGGGGTCGGTGAGCATCTCCTTGAGCTCGTCCAGCACCTTGCGTGCATGCCCCTCGGCCGTCTCGCTGACATAGAGGATGCGCGTGTTGGGGTCCTGGGCGATCTGGTCGGCGCACCAGTTCTCTAGCAGCGTGGTCTTCCCGCCCTCCGGGGGCAGCAGGATCAGCGTGATCCCGCCCTCGGGCGTGTCCTCGATCGCCTGGATGACCTGGCGATGGTGGCTGTAGCTCTCGTAGCCGAAGTAGTACCGGCGGCGCGAGAAGAAGTCCTTGTCCTCCTCGCCACGGTCGTCGCCCTGCTTGGCCCGGACGGTGTCGACCTTCGTCGCCCAGTCGTGGTAGCGCACCCGCCACTGGTAGTACGTCCCGGGCTGCACGCCCACCAGGTCCAGCGTCTCGTGCAGCGTCTTGCCGGCCGTGAGCATCTGGTAGATCCGGTCGCGGTTCTTCTGGCCCATGAGCAGCTGCGCATGCCTGCCCGGGGTGACCCCCTGGCCCACCACCTTGCCCATCGAGTCGTGCTTGTCGTCGTGCCGCCACCACACCTGGTCCCGGTCACCCTGCGGCGGGGTCGAGATGTACACGAGTCGCCACTGGTGGGGCTTGGGCCGATACAGCCGGCACCACCGCTTGATGGCGTCGATGTCCTTGCTCCAGATCGGGAACCAGCCGCCCATGTCGGTGAGCGGGTCGGTCCGTTCGGTCACCCACGGGTCCGTGTTCTTGTGCCAGCCCGTCGTGTTGTCGGGCGGGGCGTTGCCCTTGAGCCGGTTGCGGAAGCGGCGCGCCTCGATGTTGGGCCCGGTGGTCCGGTAGGGCTTGACCTGCGACGCCATGGCTCCCATCCTCCCATCCCCCGTCGTACACTGCGCCCATGCCACGCAAGAAGCCGCCCAAGGCCAAGGTCCGGGGTAACGGCACGACCTCGGCGACCTCGGCTCGCGGTGGCCGCCGCTCCAACCGCACCGCTCGCCGGCAGACCCGCCGGGCCAGCAGGGGAGGGTACTGATCATGGGCCAGGCATCGCCGTCCTACATCCCCGACTACGACCCGGAGACGCGCGGGATCAACAAGCGGGGCGACATCACCTCCGAGCACGGGCTCCCCCAGGCGCCGGATTCGCGCAACTACACCCCCGCCGGGGTGGATCTCGCCAACGGCACCACCAAGGCCGATGTCCACGACCTCGGGGCGCCCAAGGTCCAAGAGACAGGGGAGTTCTGATGCCCGTCCACGATCCCCTCCGCGGCCCCGTCGGCTATGACGCCAAGAACCGGGTCATCAACTCGGGCAGCAACACCAAGGGCATCGACCCGCCCTCGGGCATGCCCGACACCACGCGCCCCGAGTCCGGTGGCCAGACCAAGGACCCCGGATCGGTCTCCCCGACCCCCTCGATGGCGGCCCGGCCCGCCCAGCTGTCGCGCCGCCGCTCCGGCAACGCCGCTCGCCCGGTCAACGCCGACAACACCGGTCGCACCCCGGTCGACGACTAGGGCTGTATTCTCCCGAGCAACCACCACGGTCGCCTCAGGGAGATGACGATGACCGACGTCACCACGAAGTCCAAGACCGACCCCCGCAGCGAGGACCTCGACCCCTCCCAGGTCACCGACGCGACCCACCGCGCCGCCCTGGAGGTGAAGGAGGGTCTCAAGCCCTACGTCCGCTCCGACGACGACGGCGGCGCCACGGTCCTCATCGCCTGCCCGGGCGAGGGCTGCGATGTCAGCACTGTCGCCCTCGACGGCCACACGGCCACGCTCGACTGCGAGGAGCACGGCACGCGTGAGGTGACCGTGCACGTGCTGAACTTCAACCAGCACCAGCGCGACGTCAACGCCACCGCCACCATGGGCGCCGACCGCGACCGGCTCCTCAACACCGAGGAGTACCAGGAGCGGGTCGCCGCCGAGGAGAAGGCCGAGGAGAAGGCCGAGGCCAAGGCCGCCAAGGCCAGCACCTCGAGCTCCGCCTCTACCGCCCGCTCGACCTGACCTTCCCATGCCCGTCCGCCGTGTCAATGGCGGCTACCAGTGGGGCCGCCACGGCCGGGTCTACCCGACCAGGGCCCAGGCCGAGCGCCAGGGCCGGGCGGCCCACGCCCATGGCTACCGCGGGCAGGGGAAGAAACGGGCCCCACGGCGCAAGTGACGAGGTGACCGGTGGTCGTTGAGTACCTAGCTCCCTACGTGGCCGACTTTGACGAGGCCGTGTCGATCACCCAGCATCGCCGGTTGGCCGACACGCCTCTCAAGCGCGAGCTCATCGACATCGCCGACCGGTACAACGGCGACTTCGTGGTCCCGGTGCCCGACATGCCCGGCGAGCCCACCTTCCCGGCCCTGTCGGCTGCGGTCATCATCGAGTCGATCGACTCGGCGGCGACCCGCTCCAATGACACCGACCCCATGATCGCTGCGCCCCCGATGCGGTCCACTGTCCAGTCCGCTAAGGACAAGGCCAACCTGCGCCGCAAGGCGTGGCGGGCCAACTGGGCCGAGAGCCAGATCGACCTCAAGCTGGCCAAGGCGTACCGCCGGCTGTACGGCTATGGCACCTTCACCCTCGTCGCCCTGCCCGACTTCGAGGAGCAGCGGGTCCGCATCCTCAACCGCGACCCGCTGGTCAGCTATCCGGAGGCCCTGGACAACGACGAGATCCGCAGCCCCAACAACTGCGGCTTCATCTACGGCCGCACGCCGGGCTGGCTGATACGCAAGTTCCCCGAGGCGCGCGAGCACATCGAGGCCAACACCGACCCGGAGACCGACGACCTCTGGGACGTGTTGGAGTGGATGGACGACCACTGCACGATGATCGGCCTCCTCGGCCGGCGCCAGCCCCGCGGCCCCGTGTACTCGGCTCCCGGGCAGCTGGTGCTCAACAACCGCTCCACGCACGGCGACACCCCCCTCGACCACGTCATGCTGCTGCGCCGTTGGGACAACCGCGCCGGCGTCTGCCCGGTGGTCTGCCCGGCCCAGGCCAGCCTCGACCGCATGGTCGCCGCCCTGACCAAGATCGTCCCCATCACCGACCTCATGAACAAGCTGGCCGCCCTCGACTTCATGGCGGCCGAGCAGACCGTCATGCCGGTGCGTTTCGCCCTCGGCGCCCCCGACAAGATCCCCAGCATCGTGGGGGGCCGCGTGTCGGACGGCCGTGACGGCCAGATCAACCTGCTCGAGAACGTCCAGAACATCATGGAGTTCGCCACCGCCCAGTCTCCGGCCACCGCCCAACTCCAGGCCCAGCTGGAGCGGGTGTCGCGCCTGGCGGTCGGCAACCCCTCCCTCCTGCAGGGCGAACTGTCGGGCAGCCTCCGCTCGGGTCAGACCGTCGATGCCCTGGCCGGCGTGTCGATCGACCCGCGCATCAAGGAGGGCCACAAGATCATGTCCTATGCGCTGTCGGTCATGAACGACGTCGTGGCCGAGAGCGAGCGGGGCTACTGGCCGACCAACAAGTACGTCGTCTTCTCGGGTCAGGGCTCCGACGCCGAGCACATCACCTACACCCCTGCAGACATCTGGGAGCCCGGTGCCCGCAATGTCGTCACCTATCCGATCCCGGGCATGGACGCCACCCAGGCCGCCGTCACGATCACGAACCTGAACGCCGCCGGGCTCATGTCGCGTGCTACCGCCCGGGCCCGCCATCCCCTCATCGAGGACGGGCCGGGCGAGGAGCAGGGCGTCACCCTCGACCGTGTGCGCGACATGGTGAATATGGCCACGCTCAAGCAGGTCGAGGAGGGCAACATGGCGCTCACCGATCTGGTCCGCTGGGAGCAGCTGATCGAAGACGGCATGACCCCACCCAAGGCGCTGGTCAAGGTGCAGGAGGAGGCCCAGGAGCGCCAGGCCAACGCCCCCGCTCCCGTCGCCCCACCCGCCCCCATCCCTCTCGGCCCCGCTCCCGGCGGCGGCGCCCCCATGGGCGAGCTCGGCCCCGGTGCTGGCCCCGGTGGCCCCATCGCCCCGCCCGAGTCCATGCCGGGGATCAACAACCCGATGGCCGGCGGTCAGGCGCCCATGCCGCCCGGTGGTGGCGGTGCCCCCGGTGGCCCGGGCATCGAGGAGCTCCTCGCCGCCCTGTCCGGCGGCGGAGGCGGTGTGTGATGGCCAAGAAGAACCAGAAGAAGCGGCAGAAGAAGCGCCCGGCGCAGCTGGTCAAGGCGGCCTGGCCGGCGATGCCCGAGGCCCAGTTCCAGGAGTACCTCCGCTACATCCGCTGGGTGGGCGACAAGCTGGGCCTGCGCGACTGGACCTTCACGCTCAACCGCTTCCCCCTGCCCGCCGACAGCCAGGTCATCGCCTGCGTCGACTGCGTCTTCGGTCGGCGCCGCGCCTCGGTCACCCTCGAGATCCACTTCGCCGAGCTCGACCCCGAGACCCAGCGCCACACGCTCGTCCATGAGCTCCTGCACTGCCACCTCGACACGCTGCACAGCCTGTGGTGCAACGAGCTCCCCGGCATCATGGGCGCTGCGGCCTGGGCGGTCCTCGACAATGCCTCCCGCCAGCAGATCGAGTTCGCGGTCGACGGGATCAGCGACTTCCTCGCCCCGCAGATGCCGCTCCCCAAGCAGGTGAAGTAGATGCCCCGCCGCGCTGACCCGAACGGGCGCACCAACCGCTCGGACCTCCCCGCCACCGGCGGCGCTCCGCAGATCCCCGGTGGCCTCGACTACGGCGAGGGCAAGGCGCTGCGCGACGCCCAGGCGCTCATCCCGCGCACCTCCTCGGAGATGGCCGCCGCGGCCGGACAGGGTGCTGGCCCCGGCGCTGGTCCCGGCGCCCCTGCTGGTGCCCCCGCCGACCTGCTGGCCATGTCCCAGGCGTACCAGCCCGGGGTCCCCGGCCTCACCCAGCCCTCCACCCGCCCTGCCGAGCCTGTCACCGCCGGCATCGACATCGGGGCGGGCCCCGGCCGTTCCGCTGTCCCGCGTGTCGTCCAGCCCGCCCCTGATCCCGATGCCTACCTCTGGGCGCGCTACCTCCCCGCCTTCGAGCTCATGGCCTCCTCCCCCAACTCCTCGCGTGCCTTCCGCCAGTTCTACCGCCGGCTGCGCGCCTCGGTTCCCCCCGAGGTCGCCAACGCCCGCCGCACCCCTCCGCAGGCGACCTAGATGGCCTTCCTCGACCGTGTCATCGAAGCCTCCCAGGCCTTCGGTGGCACGAACTACGCCGACATGGGGGTCATCGACTTCGCTGGCGCCCCCACGACCGCCCGCGAGAACGCGGCCATGGCCTCCACCATCGCCGCCATGGTCACCAACAAGCGCCGCACCGAGCCGGCCCCCGCCGACACGGGCCGTGACTCTGAGGACGGTGGGAGCGGCGGCCTGCTCGACACCGTGTTCGGTGGGATCGGTGCCGGGATGGACGCCATCGGCGGGGCGGTCAGTGACGCCGGGGACATGTTCGCCAGCGTCAAATACCCCGGGTCCGGTGCGATCAATGAGGGTGTCGGGGCGGTCACCGGCACGGTCAAATCCTTCGCCGGGGACGTGATCGAAGGTGCCGAGATCGTGGGCCGGGAATTCATCCGGGAGCCCATCTCGACCGCCATGATCGCCGGCTCGCTCACCGACTCGCCCACCTATGGCCAGCAGGGCGGGTCGACCGGATTCCTCGGCTTCCTGGATCCCTCCACCTGGCGCGACGCCCACCGCCTCGCCCAGGACACCTCGGTCGGGCAGTCCTTCTCCCTGGCCTTCGGGACCAAGGACATCCTGGACCCCGAGGAGGTCAACAACTACGTCGGCACCAGCTGGTTCCGCTACTCCTCGGGCACGGTCGACGCCCTGTTCCGCTTCTTCTTGGACGTGGACGTCCTGCTGGCCAAGGGCCCCAGCGCCATCCGCACCTACCGCGGCCTGCGTGCCCTGGAGGAGGGAGGCTCGGCGGCACGGGTCACCGGCCGGCTCGGCGAGTTCGCCCTGTGGGAGCCGCCCCAGATCGCCCGGCGTGCCACCGACCTCGGCCGTGTCCGCCCGGGCGGGCGCATCGACCGGCTCAACAACATCCTGCGCAACACCTGGGTCGACCTGCCCGAGCCGATGCGCGTGCTCGTCGGCACCCAGCGCATCGCCGGGCCCGGCGACGTCCCCCGCCTCACCACCGGACTCGAGGCCGCTACCACCTCTGCCGAGGCGCGCCGCATGCTGGCCATGGCCGACACCTACGACCGTGCCGGCGACCTCACCCGTGCCAGCGCCATGCGCAACATCGCGGCCAGCAAGGAGGTCCGGGCCACCCGCCTGTCCACCGGCGCCATGACCGGTGCCTACGCCGACGCCTCCGCCGCCGCTCTGCGCACCGACCTCGACGAGTACTTCAACCTCGCTCAGCGCCGCAACCTCCTCGGCGGTCGCTTCCAGACCCGCGACTGGACGCGCCTCAACCAGACCCTCGACGACATCCCGGTCGACGAGCGGGCCGGCTGGCTGCGCGACGTCATGTTCCCCACCCACCACCGTGGCGACATCATCTCCCACTTCCTCGCCGAGGCCACGTCCCCGCTCGAGCGCGAGCACCTCCTGCGCCTGTTCATGGGTGACAACACCCAGCTGGCCAAGATCCGCGAGTCCAACTACGCCCTGGGCCAGCGGCTCGAGGACCTCGGTACCGAGGAGGCCGGGATCTTCAGCCATCCCGTGTTCCAACTCGAGGGCACCGGGGCGGAGGGCCTGGCCCCTTCCGGCGAGTACCAGACCATGCTCGACTACGCCACCGGCGGGCAGATGTCCCAGGCTGTCGCCCCCACCCGCACGCCGCTCACGACCGACGACATGGTCCCCTCCCGCGACCTCGCCTCCCAGTCGGTCGGCAGTGGCGAGCCCCACCAACTCGCTGACTACGGCCGCACCCCTCCGGGCACCGACGTCGACTTCGACCTTGCCAACCATGGGGCACGCCTGGAGCGCATCGGCGAGGAGATCGACGAGGTGGTGGCCCAGCGCGACCGCAACATGCGCATGATCGCCGGCTACAACACGCTCGACCAGGTCCCCCATCTCCGCCCGACCCGTGCCGCCATCCACGGCTCCAACCTCTGGCAGGGGTCCTGGGCCGGGAATGCGGTGCGCGTGTTCACCGATATGCGGCCCCGCCACATCGTCGATATCGCCGACAGCGGTGCCGACGCCCAACTCGCCCGCGTGCTGCGCGAGGCCGGGGTGGACGACCAGACCATCTACCGCACGCGCGGCCGGTTCATGGCGCTGCCCAGCGAGAACCGGGCCGGCTTCTTCCAGGGGGAGATCGACCAGCAGGTGCGCCGGCTCGCCAAGACCTACGGCATGTCGACCGAGGACGTGGCTGTGGTCCTGGAGAACGCCCGCGTGTCCACCAACCGCACCTCCTCGCTCCTCCGCTCGGCCAAGTACGACGCCGAGAACCGTGCGCTGGTCCGCATGAAGACCGAGGAGGGCATCGTCGAGCAGCCCCTGTACGTGACCCAACTCGACAATGCCGTCCCGGTCCCCGACTTCCGCCGCATGCGGCGCGACTTCGAGCGCTACGCCAAGGCGAACTACGGATCGGACTGGCAGCGTGCCATCGCCCGCGGCGCCCGTCCCGCCCACACCGCCGTCGAGTGGGGCGGCATCTTCGCCGACTCGCTCATGCACGTGTGGAAGCCCAGCGTCCTGCTCCGCCCGGCCTGGACGGTGCGCGTCGTCCTCATGGACGAGCAGCTGCGCCAGCTGGCCAACTTCGGGGCCATGGCCAGCTTCCTGGGCCGACGCCAGGACCTCCACAACTACATGGCGGCCATGCGTGCCAGCTACCCGAAGCTGAACAGCTACCTCGGCGAGTTCGGCAAGCCCAACATGTGGCGGCGCTCGCTGACCGGGGCCACGATCGGCGCTGGCATCGGCGGCTCCGGCCGTGCCTTCGCCGGGCTGATCACCGGGGGCCCGATGACGGCGATGTCCGAAGGGGTCGCCGGGGCGCTGGGCGGTGCGATCGTCGGCGGTGGTGCCGGCGCCGCCTCGGCCGTGGCCAGCCGCATCCTGCGCAACCTGTCCAAGCTGGAGAACGCCGGGGTCGAGAACTTCCGTGTCGGCCCCTGGGCGATCGACCCGCCCTACGGCCAGCCGGGCGCCAAGGAGGAGATCTACCGCGACCTGGTCTCGGCCTCCCGTGACACCGAGGAGCTCTTTGACGCCCATCGCACCGCCATCATGCGGGGCCTGCGCCGCAACCCCGACTCCTGGCGCACCTACGGCTGGGACATCGGTGCCGGGACGTCGAAGAACAACCAGCTGTACCGCCAGGAGTGGCAGGGGATCATGGGCCGCCACTTCGTTCAGGACGAGATGGCGCGCCTGTTCGTGGCCGGCAAGACGCCCGCCGAGGTCGCCCAGTGGCTGGAGCGCTCCCCGGCCGGGCGCACCTACGCCTCGCGCATCCCGTACCGCTGGGACAAGAAGGCCTGGGCGGACAGCGCCTTCTCCCAGTTCCACGCCTACACGGGCGGCTCGAACCCCGAGGTCCTGCGTGAGCTCCAGCGGGTCGGCGAGACCACCTCCGCCCAGGAGTGGAACCGGATCCTCGATCTCATCCCCGAGACGCAGCGCCCCCTCATCCACGGCGCCGAGTTCGATCAGGTCATGGGCCGGGGCCCGATCGCCCGCGGCCTCAACACCTTCGTCCAGCACGCCTACCGCGTCATGGGCACCATGGCCACCGACGAGCTCTCTCGCTCCCCCACCTTCGTCATGTACTACCAGGCGGAGATGCGACGCATGCTGGGCACCCAGCGCCCCATGCTCATCCAGGCCAACGAGCTCAAGGCCATGGAGAACAGCGCCCGGGCCTTCGCCCTGGGCGAGACGCGTGACCTCCTCTACGACATGGCCGAGCGGTCTCGCTTCGCCGACATGACCCGCCTCCTCATGCCGTTCTACCCGGCCTGGCAGGAGGTCCTCACCCGCTGGGCCGGTCTGGCTGCGGAGAAGCCGTGGATCGTGCCCCGGGCCATGGACGTCTTCAACGCCCCCGAGCGCGCCGGCTGGACCACCACCGACGACCAGGGCCAGACGTTCCTCAACTTCCGCATCCCCGGCTTCGCCCGGGCGCTCATCGGCACCATGTTTGACACGGCCCTCGACGCCCAGGGCAACGTGAAGTTCGACCGCGACGGCTTCAACCTCGTCGCCCAGGGCACGCCGGGCTTCGGCCCCTTCGCCCAGTACGCCGCCTCGGAGATGGTCCGACGGAACCCGACCCTCGAGGACAGCGTGAAGTTCATCATCCCGTTCGGGCCGACCGAGGGCCTCGTCGAGACGTTCCTCCCCCCGCAGGTCAAGCGCGCCTGGGCCACCGCCCAGGGCGAGGAGTCAGCTGCGGCCATGAACGCCCGGGCGCAGATCGCCAAGACCTACCTCACCGAGATGGAGACCGGCCAGCGCCCGATGATGGACCTGACCGACCCGGTGCAGCGCCAGGCGTTCATGGACCAGGTCGAGCGGGACGCCAATAACTTCATGTCGTTGCGCATCTTCGCCGGCATGGTTGCCCCCGTGGCGCCGCTGTTCGAGTCGCCCTATCAGCCCTACATCGACGTGTACCGCGCTCTGCGCGCCCGCGACTTCACCCGGGCCAAGGAGATCGCGTCCACCATCAAGGGCGCCGACGAGGACCTCATCCCCGGCTCCTCGGAGAACTTCACGGCCGAGACCGCCGACAACGTGTTCATCCAGCTGTTCGGCCAGGAGTACTTCTACGTCACCCAGGCCGCCACCCAGACCGTCAACGGCGTACCCCCCACCATCGAGGGCTATGAGGCCCAGGAGCAGTTCGGCGACCTCATCACCCGCTACGGCTCCGACTGGGGCGGGGTCATCGTCGGTACCGAGGCCGGCGGGGAGGCGGCCCAGTTCTCCCGCGCCATGTACGACCGCCAACTCGCATCCGGCGAGCGCAAGCGCCTCTCCCTGGAGGAGATCGTCACCGAGCCCGAAGTCCGCCTCGGCTGGCAGAAGTACTCGCGCTACATGGACCTGATCGAGGCGGCACGCGTGCAGATGAACCTGCCCAACATGCGGGTCGCGGGGGCGGAGAACCTCCGCACGCTGAAGGATGCCCTGGTCATGTCGTTGGCCAAGCGCTACCCCCTCTGGTTCCAGGAGTTCTCGGTCACCGATCGCGGGGCCTGGAAGCGCAAGATGGAGGGCGCCTACGCCATGGTCGAGAGCCCCGACCTCGCCAACCGGCCCGACATCTCGGGCCTGGCCACCTACCTGCGCCAGCGCGAGGGCATCCTGGCCATCCTGTCCACCCGCGAATCCCAGGACCTGACCGCCGTCGGCAATGCTGACATCGCCATGCTGTGGGATTCGATGCGCTCGAAGCTGGTCGAGGAGAACCCGGCCTTCGCCGATCTCTACTACCGCAAGCTGGAACAGGATCCGCTCGACCCCGACACCGCCCGCGGCACACTGTCCCCACGCCCCCAGGCTGCCTAGGACCGACATGGCCCAGACTCCTCCGTACCCCCCCACCTCCCCGACTTCCGCTCCGCCGCCGTCGGGGGCTCCCACCCAGCCCACCGGGGGCACGGATCCGATCTCCGCCATGCTCGACGAGCTCATCGCGAACGGCGACATCGACGAGGAGACGGCGGCCGCCATCGCGTCCGGTGCCGCCCAGGGCGCCGACCCGTTCGCCAGCGACATCTCCGGCTTCAACGTCGGCGGGGCCGCCCAGGTCGCCCACCCCTCGGCCGACACGATGGCGTCGCGCATCGAGCGCCGCCGGGCGAACGAGCTCCGCGGCCCGCTGACGAATGAGGAGCGGGCCCGGGTCGAGGCCGAGATCACCCGGGAGGAGTCCGCCGCCACCTCCACCCACCATCCGCCCCAGAAGCTGGGCGACCTCCTCAAGGCCTTCTACCGCCTCCCCGAGCAGGACCTCCTCGAGCTCCAGAAGCACCTGTTCGCCGGGGGCTTCTACGGCGACCGGGGCATCACCGACATCGCCTGGGGGGAGCACGGGGAAGACTCCTTCGCCGCCTACGCCCAGGCCCTCGAGCGCGCCGCCCGTTACTACGGCGCCGGGGCCGATATCGGCTACTGGGACGTGATCCGCATGGCGAGCGAGGCCGGCGCCGGTGTCCGTGCCGAAGGGGTCACGGGCCCGAACGGCTCGGGGACGCGTGTGCTCGGCGGCCGCAACGTCGACCTGTCCGACCCCGCAGCGCTCCGCCTCACCCTCGACGAGACCTCGCGCGCCATCCTGGGCCGCCGGGCCTCGACCGAGGAGCAGCGTGTGTTCGTCTCCCTGCTCCACTCCCTGCAGCGCCAGGCGGCCGGCGGGGTCGAGGTCTCCGTCGATGCCGCCGGCATGCCGAACCTCGACGATCTCGACCAGGTCATCGAGGACGTCCGCACCGGCAACTACGGCACCGGCGACGTCGGGGCCGCCGACTTCACCCAGGTCTCCCCCGAGGCGCAGGCGTACGAGTACGCCATCCAGGCGGCCCCCACCGAGTACGCCGCCAACCAGGTCTCCGGCCAGGCCACGGCGGCCGAGGACCTGATCTTCAACCCGCGCCGACTCCCCAACCCAGGTGGTGGCTGATGGATCCGATCGAGGCTGCCCGCTACTTCTACCAGGCCGGCTTCCGCGGCCAGGCGCTCATCACCATGGTGGCCGTGGCCGTCGGCGAGTCCGGGCTCAACCCCGGGGCCCGTGGCGACACGTCCATCACCAACCGCACCTGGGGCCCCAGCATCGGCCTCGCCCAGATCCGCAGCCTCAACGCCCAGAGCGGCACCGGTCAGACCCGCGACGCCACCCGCCTCGCCGACCCGGCCTTCAATGCGGCGGCGGCCTTCGAGATCTCGGGCGGCGGGCGGAACTTCCGGCCCTGGACGGTGTTCACGTCCGGCAAGTACCGCAACCACCTCGGCCAGGCTCAGGCCGCCGTCGCCCAGATGAACGCGTCGGGCCAGGTCGTCCCCACCGGCGGTGCCGCCCCCAACGGTACCTATGCCGGCGGCCAGTCGCTGGCCGGCATGGACTTTCTCGCCCAGTACGGCCAGGCGCCCATCGACCCGGCCCAGCCCGTCATCAACGCCATGGACGCCCTGATGACCGTGCTGGTGGGCGGGACCCGCACTGGCGGTGGCCTGGGCATGGGTTCCTCGGCCATGGAGATGATGGGCGGCGGCAGCGGGCAGTACGGCTCCATGGAGCACTACGGTGGCGGCGGCGCCTCCGCCGGCGCGGCGGCTGCTGGCGGAGGGGCGGGCCAACTTCCTGCCGACGTCAGCGCCACCCCGCCGAACCCGGCCGCCCCCCGCTACCCCGGCCCGTCCGCTCCCTCCTCGGTCCCCATGCCGGCCATGCCCCCGCCGGCCCCTGCCCGCCCACGCTCGCGCATCGGCCCCCCGCCGGGCCGGAACGTCCCGAGGTGACCGTGTGGCGTGGTACTCGGGTCTGCAGGCCCAATTCTCCAGCGCCATCGGCAGCCTGGTCGCAGCCTCCGGGGGCCTCATCGGCTACGGCTCGGGCTACCGCTCCTACGCCCAGCAGGCGTCCATGTACAACGCCTGGATCAAGGGTGGCCGCCGCGGCGCCACGGTCGCCCCGCCGGGCCGCTCCCAGCACGGTTTCGGCATGGCCATGGACCTCACCGACACCCGCACCGGGAGCGCCATCCGGTCCGGCTCGGCCGCCCACCGCTGGCTGCTCGCCAACGCCGCCCGCTTCGGCATCCACTTTCCGGTCCGGGGCGAGCCCTGGCACGCTGAGCTCATCAACGGCCGTGCCCAGGGCCAGGGGGGGATCAGCGGCATGAGTTTCTACGCCGGCATGCCCGGCCAGGAGGGCCCCGAGGGCCCCAACCTCGGCAACATCGACTTCCGCACGGCCGCCAAGCAGATGTACGGCTACCTCGGCTGGTACGTCGACCACCCCGAGATCGGGCCCATCATCCTGCGTGCCGCCCAGGAGGGCTGGACGCCCGAGCGCCTGCAGGCCGAGCTCCAGAACACGACCTGGTGGCGGAACACCACTGACACCGCTCGCGCCTTCGACGCCCTGGAGCGCTCCGACCCCGCCCAGATCAACCGCCTCCTCGGCGCCAAGGTCCTCGACGTCACCAACATGGCCGGCCAGATGGGGGCCAGCATCTCCACGGCGCGCTCCTGGCAGCTGGCCCGCGACGCCCTGCGCCTGGGCTGGAACGAGTCCCAGGTCCGCCTGGCCGTGGCGGCCGAGATGCAGTACCAGCCGGGCGCCCTGCAGGGCCAGGCCGGCAACCTCATGACCCAGATCCGCCAGCTGGCCGACCGCTACTTCGTCCCCTTCTCCGAGGAGACGGCGTTCAACTGGGCCCGTGACGTCCTCTCCGGCCGTCAGACCCTCGAGGGCGTGACCGCCATGATCACCCAGCTGTCCGCCGAGCGCTTCCCCCACCTGGCCGAGCAGATCCGCGAGGGCGTGGTCCCCGCCGATTACTTCCGGTCCCACCAGCAGATGATCGCCCAGGTCCTCGAGGTGTCCCCCGACTCGATCGACTTCCAGTCGGACCCGAAGTGGATGCGGGTGATCGGCTTCCCCGACCCCAAGGCCGGCGGCCAGGTCCGGCCCATGTCGATCTCCGAGGCCGCCACCCACGCCCGCATGCAGCCCGAGTTCCAGGGGACCCGCAACGCCCGCCAGTCCGCCAACGAGATGGCCGGGGCCATCGCCCAGTCCTTCGGCGCCGCCAAGTTCGGGAACTTCGGGTGATCTGAATGGCTCTCTCTACCGCTCTCACCCACAACCAGATCCGTAACATCCAGATTTGGCTGGCCGAGATCGGCTTCGGCGCCGCGACCCTCACGCCCGGCGTCTGGGACGCCGCCACCGCTGAGGCCGTACGCCGCTACCAGGCGTATTCCGGCCTCGACATCACCGGCGAGTGGGACCCGGCCACCCAGTCCACGGTCGAGCGGACCATCTCGTCCCTCCAGGGCTGGATCCCCACCCCCGAGCAAATCCGTAACATTCAGCGCTGGCTGGCCCGGGCGCCCGGCGTCAAGTACCAGGGCCCGATCGACGGCTTCTGGTCGCCCGAGGTGACCGCCTCGCTCAAGCTGTGGCAGCAGGCGGCCGGCGTCTCGGCCACCGGGATCTGGGACGCTGAGACCAAGGCCGCCACCGACCGTGCTGCCGAGTTCGTCACCAAGCTGGTCGAGTCCCGCAACGGCTCGGCCCTCGGTGAGCTCCAGACCGTGCTGGACCGCTACGACCTCGGCGACCTGACCGAGTGGGCGTGGCAGCGGATCCTGGCCGGCGAGTCGCAGGCCGAGATCATGAACAAGCTGCGGGAGACCAGCCAGTTCAAGACGCGCTTCAAGGCCATCGACATGCGGCGCGACGCCGGGCTCCCCGCCATCTCCCCCGAGGAGGTGATCCAGTACGAGGAGCAGGCCAGCGCCCTGATGCGGGCGGCTGGGATGCCGCGGAACTTCTACAACAACCCCGACGACTTCGCCTCGCTCCTCGGCAACAACATCTCGATCGTCGAGCTCGGCACGCGCGTCAACGACATGTACACGGCCATCTCCCGGGCCCCCGTCGAGATCCGCAACACCTTCGCCGAGTACTTCGGGGCGAACGGTGACGCGGCCCTGGCCGCCTTCTTCCTCGATCCCGAGCGTGCCGCCCCCGAGCTCATCAACATGGTCAACACCGCCAACTTCGCCGGCACGGTCCGCCAGTTCGGCTTCAATCCCGACTTCGCCACGGCCAAGCGGGCCGCCGACATGGGCATCGGCATCGAGGAGGCGCGGCGTGGGTCCCAGGAGCTCAACGACCTCGAGCCCCTGTTCACCGAGACGATCTCGGAGACCAACGACCTGGTCGCCGAGCGCGAGGGCTTCAACCTGGTGTACGGGATCCAGACCCCCACGCGCGGGCCCTCCCCTACCGGCCAGACCGACGACCGCCAGGGGCCCCGCAACCTGCCCAACCCGTCCACCGGCGTCGACATCCCCTCCGGCCCCGTGCGGATCCCGGGCGACACCGGCGGCGTGCAGGGCACCTCGGTCACCGCGACCGGCGAGGAGACCGGTGCGCAGAAGGTGAAGCGCCGCCGGCAGGAGCGCATCTCGGCCATGTCCGGCGGCGGCGGTCCCAACGTCGGCCAGGGTGGTGTGCGAGGCTTCGGTACCGGCAGGCGGTAGGAGGTGCCCATGCCCAACATCCCTGACGATGAGCTCGACGGCTGCGAGCTCGACTTCACCGACAACCCGGTCGCCGACGAGGACGTGGCGACGCTCGTCATGTTCGCCGACGTCTTTCACTCCGAGGTGAAGACCGAGCGGCGGCGCCAGGACCTGGTGGAGTGGTCGGCCGCGGTGGCAGCGGCGGAGGCAGGCGCTGCAGGGGCGGGGGGCGACGATGTATGACACCGACCTCCCGCGCCGCATCCGGCTCAAGGGCGTCCCCGTCGTGCTGGTCGGCGGCTGGGAGACGCGCGGCTCGGTCTTCTACGAGCCATTCGGCGCCGTCGACCACGACACCGTGGGCTCTCCCGTCGGCGCCATCCCCTCGCTCGAGGTTCTGATCTTCGGCCGCACGGGCGTCCCGGGCCCGCTCAGCCAGGTCGGCCAGTCCCGCGAGGCCGGTGTGGGCAACGACAAGGCTTACATCATCGCGGCGGGCCGGGCCAACCATGCCGGGGTCGGCAACTGGCGCGGCCTCACCGGCAACTCCACGGTCGGTGGGGTCGAGGTCGAGCACACCGGCATGTTCGCCATGCCGGCGCACCGCCTCGAGACCACGGCGCGCATCACGGCCGCCCTGCTCGAGGCCCCCGGCTCCTCGCGCAACGCCGCCATGTCCTGCCAGCACCTGGAGTGGGCCACCCCGCCTGGTCGCAAGATCGACATATCGACCGGGTTCGAGACCCTGGCCAAGCGCGACGCCTTCCGCGCCCGTGTCGCCTACTGGATCAACCGCACGATCGAAGACGAACCCTCCGAGGAGGAAGACATGCCCGCAGTCAGCCATGCTTGGGACCCCCGTGACGGAGCCGCCTGGGAGGTCGTGAACTTCTCGACCCGCCGTTGGCTGTTCGACCCGTACCAGGTCGACATCTCCCGGCTCTACTGGGCGTCCAAGGGAGTCGTTGTCGACTCCGGCACCTGGTCCACCCAGGACATCGACTCCAAGGGCATCGTGCCCGGCACCCCCGTGCCCGCCCGGGTCCCCCCCGAGGAGATCCCCACCGTCCGCGCCGACCTTCCCGCCGATGACTCCGCCGACGCCCCCGCCGGTCCTCCCCCGGCCTGATAACCCACCTTCCATCCCTCTCGCGCTATTCTCCCCTTCGACTGGAGCTACCTACGTGGCCGGTCCCGGGATGGTCGTTCGACCGTGGCCATCCTCGACTCAGAGTCAACGGTGAAGGGTTCGGGGCGAACCGACAATCGCCTCCCCATGCCGAAAGGACAACCCGATGAGTGCCTACGAACACGAAGGCGACTACGAGGTCCCGATGAAGCGGTCCGACATCGACGCTCTCCAGGAGCGCTCGGGTCGCACCGAGGACGCCGAAGCACGCGCCCAGGCCGCGGAACGCCGTGCGGCATTTGCGCTGGCCGGCATCGACGTCGATGACCCCACGGCCCAGATCTTCGTGGCCGGCTACAGCGGCGAGCTCACCAAGGCAGCCATCCAGGCGGCTGCTGCGCCGTTCAACCTCGTCCAGGCACCCACCACCACCCCCCCTCCCTCCCAGGAGCAGACCACGGTGACGACGTCCGTGTCCGAAGAGGACCGCCAGCGGTTCAGCGAGCAGGAAGCCCTTGCCCGCGGCCCCGTGCGCGACGTCGCCCCCCCGCCCCCGCCCGTCGACCCCTACGAGGACGCCATCGAGACGGCCACCAAGGCACGTCTGGCCGGCGCCCAGACCGGCAAGGCGAACGCGACGTTCTACAACGCGATCGCCAACGCCGGCCATGCGGGCGACGAGCGGGTCATCATCGACCGACGGGACACTCGGGCCACCGGGGGCCCCGCCGACTACGGCCAGGCCCAGATGACCCCCAGGGACAGCTGAACGCAGCATGGAACGCCGGCACGACGGCTCGCACGGGGACGACTGCTACGGCTGTCGGATCCAGACCATCCAGGTCAGCCCGTCCGCCATGCCGACGCGCCGCAACAACGTTGCGCCAGCCCGGTCGATGAACAACTGGGAGAAGGGGATCAAGCGGTGGGACGACGGCACGCCACTGCGCGTGGACGGCCGTTGTGTCGGGTTGAAGGAGTACAGCGACAGCCCCACCCGCTACGAGCGCATCATGCGGGAGCAGGTCCAGGGCCTCACCCCGCGTGACCGCGTCGTAGTGACCACCTGACTCTGAGAGGACCCGAGCTATGCCCACCGGGCTGATCTCCACCTACGACCTGACGCAGGGCACCATCGTCGACATCGACCCGGCGATCCGCCTGCTGTCCCCGACCGAAGTTCCCCTCCAGGCCGGCATGGGCTCGGACGGCAACACCGTCCTGGCCACCGACACGATGAACCAGAAGAAGAAGGAGTGGCAGGACGACGAGATCCTGACGCCCCGCTCCATCCTCGGCGCCCAGGCCACTGCGGGCGATCTGGTCATCACCGTCGCCACCGGTACCCGCCTGCGCTTCTCGACCGGTGAGGTGGTGCTCCTCAACACCGGCGAGCAGGCCCGCATCACCGGCTACGGCTCCACCGCCGACACCCTGCTGGTCACCCGCGCCTATGCCGGTACGACCGCCGCCATCCAGGCGATCTCGACCGACATCATCAACCTGGGCGGGGTGCTTCCCGAGGGCTCGGATCCCCAGCTGAACCGCAGCCAGGACCGGACCGGGCGGTTCAACCTGACCCAGATCTTCGGGCCCACGTCCGTCGCCGTCTCGGGCACCGAGCAGGCGATCGCCAAGTACGGCGTGGCCACCACGGAGTTCGACTACCAGCTGTCGCTGCGCGACAAGGAGGAGCGCATCAAGCTGGAGCAGGCGCTCATCTACGGGGTCCGCTTCGACGACACGGGCAACGAGTGGCGGACGATGGGTGGGCTCAACCACTTCATCACCGTCAACGTCAACAGCACCTCCACCGACTTCGCGACGGAGACCGCCAACAACGGCTCGGATGCGATCCTCGACATGCTCGAGCTCATCTACAACGCGGGTGGCGATCCCAACCGCATGCTGTTGGGCTCGGCGCAGAAGCGCAAGGTGTCGGCCATGCAGGCAACCTCGATCCGCCTGGGTCGCATGGACGTCGGCCGTGGCCAGACCGTCGAGTACTTCGACAGCGACTTCAGCCGTGTCGACTTCGTGCTGCACCGCTGGGTGCGGTCGGTCCACGCCTTCCTGTTCAACCGGGACCAGGCGACCGTCCTCACCCTGCGGCCCTTCCAGTTCAAGATGCTGGGTGACACCGGCGACTCGATGAAGGGCATCATCGTGGGCGAGAAGTCGCTCAAGTTCGAGGCCGATCGCTGGGCCGGGAAGTTCACCAACCTGGTCCCGTGATCATGATGTCGGTGCGGTGGCCGACGCCGATCCGGTCACCGCACTGGCTCACCTGAGCCTCGAAGGAGGGTGACCATGGCCGGTATCGCCGGTTCGGTCGGGACCACGGCCCAGCGGCCCAACCGCGGCGAACGCCCCGGGTCGCGCTACCACGCGCTCGACGTCGAGAAGGTCTTCGAGTGGAACGGGGCCGTCTGGTTCGAGGTCGAGCGTGAGGAGTACGACCAGACCAGCTTCGGCATCGTCGCCCCGCCGCTGTGGGGCGCCACCTGGTACCCGGCCCGCCTGGCCAGCACGTCCCGTCTGGTCAAGGTGGGCCTCGTCGCCGCCTCTCTCGCCGTGGGCGACTACGCCTCGGACAAGTACCGCGCCGGTGCCGGCGGCCTGATCCGCACCGACCTGCAGTCCCGTTACGGCGACGGGGGCAGCGGCATCATCTGCCCGGGCCACGCCCAGTCCCCGCCCCCGGCCGGCGGTGCGGTCACCACTCCCACCGGCGCCTGGACCGACGTCGACAACGAGGGCGGGGTCACCAAGCGGTCGGTCCGGCCCACCGTCCCGGGCACTCCGGGCGCCACTCAGACCTTCATCGTCCGGGGCCGTGTCATCCGCGTCTTCTTCAAGTCCAACCCCACCTGGGGCAGCTGGGCGTGGACGATCGACGGCCAGGCCCAGACCGCCCTGAACTTCAACCAGGCGGCCGCCATGCGCACCGTGACCGTGGACCGCGGCGCCGGCCAGGAAGGCAACCACACCGTCGTCATCACCCAGACCGGCGATGGCCGGCTCTACGGGGTCTCCGGCGAGAACACGACCGGCCTGCTGGTCCACAACCTCTCGATCTCGGGCCAGAACGTGCGCGACATGTCCACCCCTGTCGCCCTGCTCTCGGCCACCGACACCACCGACAACACGACGATCGCCCGGACCCTCAACGCCACGGGCCCCTTCGACCTGCTGATCTATGCCCTGACCCCCAACGAGATCCTCGTCGACCCGCCGGCCAACTGGGCGCTCGACATGCAGACCGGGCTCGACCACATCTGGGCCCAGTCCAACAAGGCCGGGCTGTCGCTGGCCGTGCCCCCCGACATGGTCTACATCACCGAGCACGTCGGCAACCTCGACGTGCTGGCCGCCTTCTCCCAGTACTCCCGGGACTGGAACGAGGCGACGGTCATGGCGCAGGACTGGGCCCGGGTCGTCGGGGCCGCCGAGATCAACCTGTGGGCCTATGGCCGGCGCAGCTGGTCGTACTGGAACAACCTCAGCTACTGGGGTGACTCGGCTAATCCGGGCCCGGCCGGCACCGACCCCATCCACCTCTCCGACCTCGGCCACCGTGACGCCTACGCCCGCCCGGTCCTGGCCTTCCTCAACCGCGAGGGCCTGGCGGCGTAGCATCCGACCATGCTGTACCTCGTCGTGTTTGTGCTGGTGGTCATGGCGATCGTGGTGCTGGTGCGCCGATGAGCCAGGACGTGACCCAGGACGTCGTCATCGGGTTCTGCATGTCGGCCCGCCACGGGCCCCCGCCCCAGTTCGTGGCGTGCTGGACGAATCTGCTCATGTCGTCCACCCGTGATCGCCACATCCGCGACGTCATCTCGCTGGCCTCGTCCCCCCGCATCGCGGCGGCGCGCAACATGATCGTCGAGCAGTTCCTCGCCCACCCGGAGCGACCCCCCTGGCTGCTGATGCTCGACGACGACATCCTGTTCACCCCCGAGCACGTTGAGCAGCTGATCGAGGTGGCCGAGCCCGACGAGCGCCCATTCGTCTCGGGTCTGTACTTCGGCGGCGGGCCGACGGGCGTGATCGTCCCGCAGGCGTACAAGGTCACCTCTGACCATGGCATGAAGGCCGTCCGCGGCGTCCACAACCCCGGCGAGTGGGGGAGCGTCATCGAGGTCGACGTCGTGGGCGCCGGCTTCATGCTGGTCCACCGTCACGTGCTCATCGACATGGCGGACAACTACCGCGCCACCGGGATGCCCTGGTTCGCCGAGACCGCCGGCAACACCGGCGAGGACGTCACCTTCTGCCTGCGGGCCCGCAGCATGGCCGTCCCGATCTGGTGCCACACCGGCATCCTGTTGGGCCACCTCAAGAACCTGGTCGTCGATGAGGTCTCCCACCGCGACTACCTCGCCCAGGAGGCCACCTTCGGCGAGGACGGCGTGCGCAAGACCTGGCTGGGTCGGCTCCGTGCCGTCGACACTTCCATCTCCCCGGGGGCGACATGACCTCCATCGACACCGTCGGCGATCTCGTCCTGCGCATCAGCCGGGACCTCACCGGGTCCCAGCGCCAGCCCATGGCCATGCTGGTGACGAGCATCGACGATCTTGACGAGACCCTCTCGGTCGACCATGACGACCATATGACGCGCAACTCCTACCTCGGCATCGGCACCGAGGTCATGCACGTCACCAGCCACATCGACGGGTCGAACAGCCCCTCGGTCATGCGTGGGGCGATCGGCACCGAGGCCACCTCCCATGCCGCCGGGGACACCATCTACGTCGACTGGCGTTGGTTCCCCGCCGAGATCCTCGATGCCATCGTCGATGAGGCCATGGCCCTGCCCGAGGAGATCTTCGTCCCCGAGTCCATCCTCATGTCGGTTGGGCCCACCTCCCGGTCGACCGACGCTCCGGTCTCGGCGGACTTCATGTTCATCCTCGAGGAGGACATGCGCCGCACCGGGGGCACCTGGACCAAGGTCGGCTACCGCGGCTCGCGGCTCATGCTCGGCGCCGGGGCCGGCGACCCGAACTTCCCCTCCGGGAACATCTACGTCATGAACCACAACCTCAACGGCCAGGTCCGCCTCACCTACGGCCGCAAGCCCATCCCCTCCTCGGCCACCATCGACCTCGACACCACCTTCGCTTCGCTCGACATCCCCGACTCCCAACTCGACATCTTCCGCTTCGGCGCCGCTGCCCGTCTGCTGACCCCGCGCGAGAACCAGCGCCTGCAGACCGAGGCGCAGCCTGATCCCCGCCAGGCCGCCGACGTCCGCACGGGCGTCACTATGTCGGCCGGCGAGTACTGGCGCCAGCGGGCCGAGGGGGCCATCAACCGCGAAGTCAAGCGTCTGCGCTCCCTCTACCCCATGCGCTGGAAGTAACAACATGGCTGCCGTCATGTCCATGCACACGGGGATGCACTTCCCGTTCTATGAGGGCGGCGCCACCTCCTCGATCGTGCCCAAGCAGTTTCCTTGCGCGATCAACGGTCACCCCTACATGCAGGATCTGCGCCTCTACTCGCGCCGGATGCTGCCGGTGACCTCGGAGCCGATCGACCAGTCCGACGAGCCCGGCGAGCAGACGCTCAACCGTGAGGGCCCCTGGCCGCGGTCCCAGCAGCGCTGGGATCTCGGTGCCGGCCAAGACTTCTTCGACGAGAAGGGCGACTCCTCGCGCCGGCGCTGGCGGGCCAGCAAGGGTGCCAACCCCTTCGACACCGAGCGGGCCCTGTGCCACCACCGCACCGTCGAGCAGGTGGTCTCCGACACGGCCAGCAACTGGCAGGTGCTCAACACCGGCACCCACATCTACGTCGCCTACGGGTCCCGCATCATCTGTGCCACGCTCGCCGACTGGCGCAACGGCAACCTCATGGCGCTCGCCACCGACACGACCCTCGGGCCGGTCACCGACATGGCCACCGACGGCGCCTTCGTCTACGTGGCCTGCGAGGGCTTCGGGCTGGAGCGCACGCCCAACGGCACCACGGTCCTGGCCGCCTTCGGGGTCCTCCAGCCCCACCTCGTCGAGTACGTCAACGGGCGGCTGATCGCAGCCACGGCCGCGGCCCTGTACGAGATCGACTCGACCGGTGCGAAGGCCGGCGGGATCGACCTCCGTGCCGACACGCGCACCGGCGCCCGCTGGACGGCGATCGCCGGCTCCCCCAAGGCCATCTTCGCCGCCCTCAACATCAACGGCAACGGCGAGACCTATGCCACGCTGCTCGACGAGAACACGGGCGGACTGCTGCCCATGCGCTGGGCCGGTGGGGTGCAGGCGTCGGAGACCATCAACTGCATGTTCTTCTACCGGACGATCATGGCGATCGGCACGTCGGTCGGCCTGCGCCTGGCCATCGCGTCGGAGGCCGGTTCCCTCGAGACCCTGGAGGCCATCGAGGTCGCGGGCGGGGTCACCTGCATCGACGCCCTGGCCCGGTACCTGTGGTTCTCCTGGAGCAACTTCGACCAGCTGTCCACCGGGCTCGGACGCGCCGACCTGGCCACCAACACCTCCGAGCTCACGATCATCCCCGCCTATGCGTCGGACCTCATGGCGGTCGGCGGGTCGGTCAACCTGCTCGCCGCATCGGGTCTCACCACCCCGCACCATGCCGACTTCGCCCTCACCGGCGATCAGGGCTTCTGGTTCGCGGGGGCGCTCACCGACTGGTCCTCCGGCGTGCAGACCCTGGTCTCCAAGTACGGCGCCTCGGGCCAGCGCCAGGCCAAGCTGACCATCAACGCCACCGGCAACCTCATCTTCACCTGGTCACCGAACGGGACCACCGAGCTCTCCGCCACCTCCGCGTCAGCTGTCGGCTTCGCTAACGGCGCCTTCGGCTATGCCCGGGCCTGGATCGACGTCGACAACGGGGCGGCCGGGCGCACCGTCACCTTCCAGACCTCGGCCGACGGTGTCATCTGGACGAACCTGGGAGCCCCGGTCACCACGGCCGGCGTCACGTCGGTCTTCGTGGCCACGGGCGCCCCGCTCAGGGTCGGCATCAACGGCAGCCTCACCGAGCCGGCCATCGGCTCGGTCCGCCACGCCGGCTACTTCTCCGGGATCCCCGGCGTCAACGCCGTGGTGGTCGCCAACCCGAGCCTCATCGGGGCCCGCCACCTCATGGGGCTCACCACCACCCCCAACACCTTCACCGACGCCAAGGCCAAGGTGTGGTCGTTCCTCGGCACGTCGGTCGTCACCTCCAACGCGGCGGTCCAGGGCATCGTCGCCGCCGTCGGCGTCATCCCGGGCGACACCCCTACCGCGGCCCCGTTCCCCATCTTCGCGGTGGCTGGTCTCGGCCTGTTCCGTGCCTCACACTCCTACGTCCCCGAGTTCACCCTCGACACCGGCTGGATCCGCTTCGGCACCCTGCACGACAAGATCTTCTCGGGCGTCACCGTGGGCACCGATCCGATCACCGGCCAGATCGCGGTCCTCGCCACGACCAGCAACGGCGTCGGCACGGCGCTCGGCGCCTCGACCGGGTCGGGCGGCACGCACCACGAGTTCTCCGATGTCACCGTGCGTGACGACCGCGCCGAGCTCCGCTTCATCTCGACCGCCCAGGACAACACGCATGCCCCCTGCATCCGGTTCTGGCAGCTGTGGGCCATGGTGTTTCCCAAGCGCTCCGAGGAGATCTCGGTGTGCCTGTTGCTGCAGACCAACATCGAGGACCTCAAGAACGCCAAGCAGCACCAGCATCCGCTCCAGGAGTTCCAGTACCTGCAGAACCTGCGCAACTCGACCACCTGGATCACCTACCAGGAGGGGTCCACCACCGAACTGGTCCGGGTCGACAACGTGGGCATCGACGAAGGCGACGTGACGGCCTGGATGCAGGCTCGCCATACCGACCACGGCTTCTGGCTCGAGCCCAAGGTCCGGGTCCGCATGATCACCAAGGAGTCCTGACATGCCCCGTTTCGAGCACCAGGGTGGAGCTCTGGCCACGGCTCTGCAGTCCGGCATCGACGCCTCGGCCGTCGGCTTCAACCTCGCCAACCCGGCCAACTGGCCGACCGGCGCGGTCAACGACTTCATCCTCACCGTCGACCCTGGCAAGGTCAACGAGGAGACGATCCGCTGCGACTCACGCTCGGGCTCGGCGATCGTCGTCGCCGCCTCGGGCCGCGGCTTCGACGGCACCTCGCCCTCCCCGCACGACTCCAGTGCCGTCGTCATCCACAGCGGGTCGGCGCTCGAGTACGACGAGGCCAATGCCCACATCTACGACACGTCCCGTCATGACCACAGCCAGTACCTGCGGGTCGTCGACCACAATGCCGCCGCCCACCCCGCCTCGGTGCTCGGGACCGCCTCGGTCATCTCGGCCAAGATCGCAGCCGCGGCGCTCGACACGATCTCCCACTACGCCGCCGGCTTCTCCCCGGTCATCCTCCAGGCCGGCGACCCGGGCGCCGGTGCCGGCGCCAACCGCCTGTGGTTCCAGACCACCAAGCGCGTCCTGCTCATCCGCAACGCCGCCAACACCGCCTGGGAAGTCATCTCGGTTGCCGGCCCGGGTGTCGACTACACCCCGGCTCTGTTCAACTGCGATGAGGGCGCCGGCATCAACATCGCCCGCTACACCCGCATGGGCCGGCTCGTCGTCGTCAACGGCTTCTTCCGGTTCGTCGACCCGGGAGCGACCACGAGCAGTTCCGCCATCGGCGTGGGGCTGCCCGTGGTTGCCGCCGATCTCTCCGCCACGATGCCCGAGCAGTTCTACTTCCATGGCGCGGCACGCGGCTTCGACCTCCCAGCCGGCGGGACGTATGCGTCGGTCGGCATCATTCGGGCCGGCGACCCCGGGTCCCCCGATGTCGACTTCAACCGCATCTCCCTGTTCGCCACCGCTGGCACCGGCGGCTGGAACAACACGATCCCCTTCACCTGGAACGGGTCCACCAACGACGGGTTCAGCTGGTTCGCCCAGTACGAGGCCGCCGACGCCATCGACACCGCCTTCCAGTGACCAACGTCGACCCCAGCCTGACCGGGGCCACGGTCGACGTCGGGACTCCGCACCGCCATTCCATCCGCGGGGCGCGCGGGACGATCAAGGGCGGCTGGTTCGAGGAGGATTCGGACGGCGCAGCGATCGCCGCCGGTGGCACGTCGGCGGACATGACGGTGACCGTCGCCCTGAAGGGCGGCAACCGCTTCGTCTCCGTTCACGTCCATGGCCAGTTCGTCCCGGCGGCCACTGCCGGCTTCTACTTCCTCACCCTGCTCTATGACGGCGTGCAGAAGGGCGTGCTGTGGATGGGCCCGCCGTCCACGTCGGTCCTCGTCGACTCCACCGTCACCTGGCGCCAGGCGGCTGACGATGCTTCGGCCACCCTCGCTGTCGGTAACAGCGCAGCCTCCTCCGGTACGATCACGCCTATCGCCCAAGCCGACAACACCCGGTTCCTCCGCGTGTTCGACGACGGCGTCGACACCTAGGAGACCATGCCCATGAAGCCCTCCCGCAACCTCACCGAGCGTCACTCGGTTGGCCTGGTGTTCATCGTCGGATACCCGGTGATCGAGTCCAGCTTCGACATCACCGCCGAGGGCAAGACCATCCAGAACCGCGAGTGGACCGACCCGCTGCGGCCCCCCGAGATCGTGCACAACCCGCCCAACGGCGCCGTGCAGGTGGTGGCGGTCGAGGAGGTCAACATTCGGGTGCAGCTGGCGTGCTGGGCGCTGGTGAAGGAGCACCACAAGGTCTTCAACGAGGCGCTCTGCTGGTCGTTGCCCATGGTCACCGTCCCCAACAACCCCCGTTGGTATATGCCCTCTGCTCCGCCGATCACCGAGGAGGATCTCGCCGCTGCTGCCGAGTCCGCCAAGGTCCGATCGGCGTGACCGACCCAAGGAGCTAGTCATGCGCAAGTGCATCCTCGGCGCGCTGTTGGCCGCCGGGCTCGTCATCTTCTGGGCGGGCCCGGCGCTCGCCCAGACCGGTGACGCCGAGCCCAACTCGCCAGCCGGCGCCACCCTCACCCTCAACAACCTCGCCGTCCAGCTGCTGCTGGGCATGGTCCTCCCGCTCGGCATCGCCTTCTTCCAGCGGGCCACCAACCCGGGCTGGGTGAAGGTGGTCGTGGCCGGCGCCCTCACCCTCCTGGCCGTCGGGATCTCCGAGCAGGTCCAGGCCGACGGCTCCGCCATCTTGTCCGTCGAGTTCCTGGTGGACTACCTCCTCACCCTGGTGACCGCCATCGTCGCCTACATGGGGGTCTGGAACCCGCTGACCGAGAGCCGCGGTGGCGTCAATGTGGCCACCGGCTCGGGCGTCGTCCCCCAGATCGGCCGCACTACTTCACGAGAGGCTGCCTGACCACTGGCTGCTGACGCGTCGCGGCCCGGGCCTCATCCCAAAGCCCGGGCCGCAGACCACTCTCGCTCCAAGAGGTGGCAATTGACACTGTATCTGTCGTGTCAATCCACGCCGCGCATCTTTGCGCGCTGGTGGCGCTCGCTGCAGTAGCTGATCCCGTTCTCGTCCGGGCCGCAGGGGGTCTCGTAGCTCCCGCACGGACAGCGCTGCTGCATCCACATCGTCGGTGGCGCCTCGCCCGTCACCACGCTGCGGAAGTTGGTGAGGTCATCGACGGTGAGCTCTTCGTCGTGGTCATCGCCTGACCGGATGATGTACGCCGGGTGGAGGATGGGGAACCAGGCCACGCCGCGGTCGAAGATGAACGCCCCGCGGGCCCGTGTGATCGACAGGTCCCGCCGCACCGTGTTCAGCGCCACCTGCCCGGCCAGGATCACATACGGCGTGTTGGCCACCTGCAGCTGGGCGTGGCGGTGGTGGGCGCAGGCAGCGATCGCTGCCCGCTCCGGTGCTCCGCCCGGCGCACAGCTGACCGTATTCATGAATAGGCCCCGGCTCTCCATCAGCCCGGCCGCCGCCAGCATCTTGGCCAGCCGCTTCCCCGCCGGGCCCACGAACGGGCGCTGCTGCCACTGCTCGCGCGTCCCCGGGGCCTCGCCCATGATCGCCCACTGGGCGTTGGGCGGGCCCCGGAACGGCACTGGGGTCTGGCGTCGGGACAGCGGGCAGTCCTCGCAGTTGACGATGGCGGAGCGCGTGCTGGCGAAGACGGCCAGGGCCCGCTGGCGCGTGTGCTCGGTGACGGGGGCGAGCCGGGCCTCATAGACAGCGATGTCCCCGAACGTCGCCCGCAGCAGGGCGAAGTTATCCACGGAGCTCGTCCCGCGCCCGCAGCCACCGCTCCTTGGAGTACATGGGCCCGAGGTCCAGGACCCAGGCGAACTTCCTCCCCTCGCCATCGGGCGGCGGCCCGCAGGAGAACTCGCCTGTCGCCACCACCCCGTAGTAGGCGCAGTGGAACAGCACGTGGTAAAGCACCACCTCCCAGGTGCTGTAGCCGGGGTGGAAGTCGCTGCGGGAGGCGATCGTCTCGAGCTCGTAGCGCGTGATGACCCCGCCGACATGCCAGCCGAGGCCGACTTCGGGACAGGGCGGCTGGAGCCCGGGGTCAGTGGTCATCCTCGGGCTCCCACCTGCTGTCGAAGGGGATGTAGAACGTGAAGTCCGGCTCGTCCTCCCCGCTGGGTTCGATCGTGAGGGTGAAGTCGAAGGGGCCCCTGACGACCGGCTCGCCCAGTCCCTCGACCGACACGGCCACCTCGAACGGCTCCTCCTCCGGCCCCCACACCTTCAGGTACTCCTCCTCGCTCATCGCCGGCCGGACCGTCGGGGGGATGTCCGGCGCCAGCCGTTGGGCCAGGTCCTCCAGCATCACGGCCAGCCAGGCGCGGGCTCTCCATCGCCACGTCACCGGATCTCCACACCGTCAGCCCCGCAGGCGCACTTGTGAGCGACCCCGTGTTCCGGCTCCAGCATGCACCAGTGCCCGCCGAAGGCGAAGTCGCACTGCGCATAGCCCGTGATGGCGTGGTGCTCCAGGATCCGCTGGACCGGCCGGGCCGGCTGGACCGGATGGACTGGCGAGATGACGCTGTCCATCCGTGGCCGGTCCAGGTTGTCGAGGTACACCGGCTCCCGCTCTGCCCATCTCCTGATCCGCTCGAACGTCATGACGCACCTCCTGTCAGCGCCCGGTAGATCCGGGCGGCTTTGACCTTGCCGATCCCGTGGACCTCCTGCAGCTGGTCCTGGGTGATCGACCATCCGAACGGTGGCCCGCCGAAATGCTCGAGGATCCTGTTGGCCAGCGTCACCCCGACGTCCGGGAGACTGCTCAGCACGTAGCAGGCGTAGTCGGCGTTATCGACGGTGCCCCAGGCGTCGCGGGGCATGGCCGGCCGGCCGTCGAGGCTGTGGTGGCTGGCCTTCATCGACCAGGCGTACAGGTCCCGCACCACTGCTGCCGTCCCGGTCGGGTCGTCGCTCCAGCTGATCCAGAACCCCTTGGCCTGGGCGGAGAACAGGTACCGGTCCATCTGGCTGCGGGTCCAGTGGGGGCCGTGGTTGATGAGGATGAGCTCGCCCTCGGATGACCAGCGGGGCCGGCCTTCGATCACCAGCAGCCGCAGTCCCAGGCGCGACGACTGCCCGGCCTCGCGCTGCAGCCGCCCGTCGGACTTGCTGGCGAGGAAGTCGGCGGGGAACGCCTTGCGCTGCACCCCGCACAGCCCATGCAGCGGCGCCGACCACAGCACGTCGACCCCGAACCGCTCCGGGAGGGAGGAGGTGAGGCCGAGTGCTGTGATCGGTGCCCACCGTTCTGCCGGCGACACCAGCATCCCGGTGTTCAGCTTGTCCTTGCCACCCATCGGGGGTCAGATCTCGGGAGCGAAAGCGGCGTAGTCGGCGGGAGCGTTGGCGAGGTCGGGGTTGACGAGCTCGCCGCGCTCGGCCAGGTCGAGCAGCCTCCAGTACTCGTCCACGTGGTGGCGGACCAGCACGGACAGGGCGAGCTCGTTGGCCGCGGTGACACCGTCGACGGGGATGTCGGCGTCCTCGGGCTCCTCGGCGGCCTCGTCGATCGACAGGTCCTCGCTCGCTGGGACGGGGACGGTGACGATGTTCCGCAGCTTCCCCGAGCCCGTGTTGATCTGCTCGTCGGTCAGCGTGCCCGCCGGCACGATCCTCTGCCCGTGCTCCTCCATCTCGCGGGTCCGCGCCTCGCGCATCTCGCGCTGCCGGCGCGCCTCGACCGACTTCTCCTTCGAGCATGGCTTGCAGTAGCTCTGCAGCCCGTCGGCCGCCTTGACCGACCGGTAGAACTGGGACACGGCCTTGGTCTTGTTGCAGGCCCGGCACTTCTTGCGGGTGGGGGCAGCGGGAGTGTCGTCAGCCTGGGGCTCCCGGGCCGCGGCCCTCTTGGCTGCGGCCTTTGCGACCCTGGCCGTCTTCTTCTTGGCTGCGGCCATCTCGGCTTCGGTCTCCCACGCCTCATCATTCGGTCGGGGCATCGGGGATGTCTTCCTCTCTCATAAGGGTGTTGATCCCGTCGAGGATCTCCACCAGGGTCCTGCTGATCGCCACCAGGCTGAGCGCGATGCTGGTCATCGCATAGACGTCGGGGTGGTGGGCGCCCAACTTGTCGATGGTGAGCGCATTGGCATGCACCGCCTGGTTCTCCGCATGGCGCATGCAGGTGGCGGTGTCGAGGTCATCAGAGAACGATGCCACTGGACCCCTCCGGCACCCAGAGCTCCGGCTTGGGCGGCGCCTCGGGCTCGACCTCGGGGAGCTCGAACACGATGTTGGGCCGCTCCTGCAGATCGCGGTGTCGTTCCCGGGCCGGCTTGCAGACCCGCATGGTGACGATCATCTCGGCCACGATGTTGCGGGCCTGGGTGATCAGCAGGCCGATCTGGTTCATCGCTGCCTCCTCCCCCAGCCCGGCCCGCCGCACCGTGTCGGCCTTGACCGCATCGGCCCGCACCACCAGCTGGATGCGCGTCGCCTGCCAGTCGCCCGTGTACAGGTAGTCCTTGTTCCAGTAGTGGGGCTGGCCGAAGTATCCCCAGGACCCATGGAACATGGGCCGCACGTGGGTCGGGTCCTCCCATGCGTCGTCGGTCGAGCCGTAGGGGCAGCGGAACACCGCCTCACAGGTCGGCTTGGCCACGCGGTAGAGCTCCTCCATCAGCACCAGCGGGTAGCGGATGTGCTCGATCAGGTGGCTGGCGAAGACGAAGTCGACGCTGTCCTCGCCGTAGGGGAGGTGCACAGCGTGGCTGTCGTCGAGGTTGGTGGCCACGTCGATCCCCGGGCCCGGGTGGCGGTCGATGTTCTCGAAGCCCTCCAGGATGGCGGACCCGCAGCCCAGGTTGAGACGCCGGAGCTCAGGCATTCTGGCCGCGGCTGTCGGTGTAGCTGGTCCGCATGGGCGCCTGCTTCTGGCCGCCGTCGTTCTCGGGCCCGGTCTGCATGTCGAGTGCCCGCCCCGGGTAGCGCGCCCGCTCGGCCTCGGTGTTCTGGGGGCCGAGCACCTTCTGGACCTCATCGCGGCACGCCCCGCACACGAGCGCCGGAGTTTCGGGTGGGCCCGGCCGGTCCACGAACGCCGCCTCGATGTGCACGCGGAAGTAGTGCTCGTCGATCTCCCCCTCGAGAGGGTGCTCGGTCCGCGTCCCGCACCGCTCGCAGGTCACGATCTGCTTGTTCTCGACTCCCATGTCATCCACCTTCCTGGCCGGTCGGCACCTCGTTCAGCCACCCGATCATGTCCATCAGCGTCCGGTACATCGGCAGCGGGTTGTGCCCGCCCTTGCGTGTCCACGGCACCCACAGCGTGATGGCGCTGCGGTCGTCGTCAGCGGGGTCGCTGTGGAGCTCGGGCGGCGAGGCGAGGAAGAAGCGCACGCCGTAGAAGGTGCGTTCCCCGAACTTCTCGTCGGTCACCGTCTTGGTGACGAGCTCGGTCTCGCCGGTGATCTCCTCGGCGTACACGTTGATTCGCATGTCATCCACTCCCACTTCGTTGTTGTGTGATGAGAGGCATCCGGTGCAGGATCCGGTAGCCCTCGTGGCACTTGCAGGGGCACAGCGGGTCGAACTGGCCGTCGGACCAGCATCCGCACCCCGTCGACCGCGGGCACTGCACGTGCGCATTGCTGCTGGTGGGTGGGATCTGGAGCTCCTCCCACGTCGCCTTGTCGTGGTGCTGGCCCTTCGGCGCACCCTTGGTCCGCTTGGTGGCCGGCAGCCGCGCCTTCTTCGGCTTAGCCACCGTCGTGCTTCCTCTCCCGGTTGATGGCCTGGATGGCCATGTCCCGGCTGACCCACTCGTCGGCCTTGTCCCGCAGCGCCTCGAAGATGTTGACGCCGTGGCCCTGCTTGTTGCCGAACACGCAGGTGTTGACCGCTTCATTGATCGTCTGAGTCACGGTCTCCTTGGTTATGTGCACGTGCTGCTGGACCTGGGTGGCCATCCTGTCGATCTCGGGGCCCAGCCGGTCCCGCACGGCCTCGTCGATGAGGCTCTGCACCACCTTCTCCGCCGCCTCCTCGAGCTCGCGTCGCACCCGCCGGGCCTCCTTGAGCTCGGACCGGAGCTCGGCCAGCACCTCCTTGGCCTCGATCGACGCCGCACCCAGCTGGTCTACGAAGTCACCCGTGGGCTTGGCCATCACGTCAGCGTCCAGCCGGCCCGGCCGACCATGTAGTCCCGGAAGAAGTCCGTGTACTCGAACTTCCCCAACTCCCTCTCCCGGTCCTTCATAATCTGCATCTTCGCCACGTCCCGCTTCACCGTCAAGAAGATGATGGTGTGGAAGCGGTACGGGTCGTTCTTCTCGCCGCCCGGCTTGACCCCACCGGTGCTCTGGAACCAGTCCTTGATGGCCTGATCGTCTCCGGAGTTGCCGCCGCTGGCCTCGCGCACCTGGCCCGTTCGTGCGCAGGCGATGACGTGGCAGTTGGCCTTCTCGATGCGACGGGTGGCCAGCCTCCCGTAGCGCTTCTTGATCACGCCCCAGTTCCAGCCCTCGATGGGGTACCTGTCGCTGCCGGCCGCCCTCTGGGTCAGCCACAGCTTGTCGAGGTTCTCGCCCTCCACGATGTCGGAGTACTCATCCTGCGCAGCCATCCACGCATCGTCGATCAGGTCCACGACGAAGAAGTCATGCGGCCGGACGGCGTCGTGGATCTTGGAGCCGGCATCGAGGTACTCCTGCATGTTGTCCACGTCGTACTTCACGACGTTGCGCAGGCTGCCGAACCGTGACCCGCCCATCAGCTTGGACAGGCTGTTGTCGGTGTGGATGACGTGGAAGCGAGCGTCGCTCTGCATCCGCTGGTGCCACAGCGCCACCTGCAGCCAGGCGGAGGACTTGCGCGACCCGGTCATCCCGTAGAGCAGGATGCGCTCCTGCTGCGGGTCGCCGAAGATGTCGAGAGGGGGGGTCGGCACGGCGCTCAGGCCTCGTCGGCGACGATGAGCACGGCCTGGTGGATGCCGTGGGTCTCGAGCATCCCGCGGGCGTGGCTGGGGCAGAGCGTCACACCCTCGACCTGGTCCTCGGCGGCGTAGGGCAGGCCGGAGAGGTGGGCGGCGATCATCCGCCGCCACCCGTGCAGGTTGAGGTGGTCGTCGGTGATGTAGTAGTCCTCGCCGTCATGCCGCTCCAGCACCATGGTGTTGGCGCAGTCGGGCACGTCGCAGCTGACGGTGACCCGCTCCAGCTTGATCTCCTCGTGGTTGTAGCCCATCAGTCCGGCTCCTCCCCCGTCTCCTCCATCTGGGCCACTGCCGCCTGGGCCTGCGTGGCGGCGGCCACGCGCCCGGTGTGCTGCAGGTACCCGCCCATGGTCCCCTTGCCCTTGCACGGTTCGGCGATGCCGGCCTCGCACTCGGGGCACTCCACCAACTCCACGTCCATCCGGTCCATGACTGCCTCCTTGGTCCTAGGTCTTCCTCTTGGCCACGTTGATGCGCGCACTCGGCTCGGTCAACCTGCTGGCCCGCAGGATCAGCTGGCCGGCCTTCTCCCGCCCCAGCACCTTGGCGAGCTCATCCTTCAACAGGTCCTCGTCCAGCTTCAGGCTCCCTTCAGGTGCCTTGTAGCTGACCGTCCACTCGGCCGTGTTGCGCTCGTCGGCCCCGTCCAGCCGCTCGATCATTCCCTTGCGCGCCTTCTCCTTGCCGGCCTTGGCGCGCGTCTCGGCCTCACGATGGTTGTCGTAGCTGGCGGCCAGCAGGTCGAGCTCGACGTCCACCTCGGCCTCGGGATCCTCGCGTTCCTCCTCGGGCCGCATGTAGTGGAACGGGCACGGGTACTGGCGCAGGTTCTCGCAGTCGGGGAGCTCCCGGTTGCGGGCCGCCTTGGCGATCATGTTGGCCCGCTTCACCAGGTAGGTGAAGGCGACCGGCATGGTGTCCACCCACTCGAAGTGGAGCTCCCCGGCGGTCACCTCGTTGGTCTCCTCGTCGCGCACCTTCTCGACCACCACCCACATCCCCGGCAGGCCGTATCTCCGCATCATCACGGACATCTGCACCGAATACTCGGGGAACAGCGCCGCCACCCCCTTGCGGCGGGCCAGGCGGAACCGGTCCTTGCTGGCCGACTTCACCTCGATGACCCGCCGCCCGTGCTCGGGATGGCTGCCGATCTCGTCGGGGTGCAGGCGGATCAGGATGTTGTGGCCGACAACGAGCTCGGTCTCCTCCTGCCCACGGCCCTCCAGCGTCCAGCCCAGCTTCACCAGCCGCTCCAGCACCACGGGCTCGAGGACATTGCCCTCCTCGAACCACGCCTCCATCTGGGGGCCCGGCTGCAGGCCGGTGTGCTCGCCGCGCAGGAACAGGATCAGGTCGGTGGCGCACTTGCCGAACTGGGAGCACCGGAACACGATCCGCTTGTTGCCCGTGGGCATGCCGGCGTCGTCGATGATGTCCTCGAAGTAGGCACTGCGCCGGTCGTCGCCGCCGTCACGCGTCATGGCTGATGCTCCTCGCTCGTTACCGGGGGGTCACTTCACGCGTCGGGGGGCCGGGACGGCACGCGGCTCGCCCCGACCCCACCGACGTGCCCAAGCGGCGCCCGCTCAGGTCTTGGCGGCCCAGAGGCCGGCGTCCTCGTTGCCGATCAGCGTGACGAGGCTGTCGACCCCCGCAGCGTCCGGGATGGACAGCACGGTGGCCACGAAGTCCTCGTAGGTGTCGGCAGCGTGGAGTGCCTCGAGCACCTCGGCCCGCATCTCGGGGGAGACGTCGGCACCGATGCCGTCGAGCAGCTGCACGGCGCGGTCGCCGTTGGCTGACGCGGCAGGCTCGGGGGTCCCGGGCTCGGGGGTCTCCGGCTCGGGCGTGGGCTCGGGCTCCGGGGTCTTGGCAGCGGCGGCGGGCTTGGCGGCCGGCTTGGCCTCCTTGGCCTCGGACTTGGCCTCCTTGGCCACCTTCCCCGTCGCCTCGGTGGCCCCCTCGGGCTGGGCGTAGTCGTCGCCCACCCCCAGGAACCGCACCGGCATGGCCTTGGGGCGCGTCTTCCCGGACCGCTTCTTGCCGTCCTTGTCGGTGATCTCGCCGTAGTCGAACACGACCTCGCGGTACTCCCAGACCAGGCCCTCCCAGATGTCGGACTGGAGCGGGTTGCCGCGGGCCCGGATCGTCTCGGCGACGGTGGTCAGGTCGACCGTGAGCTCGGTGCCGTCGCTGGCCTCGGCCGAGTCGCCCCAGCCGTCCAGCTTGCCGAGCACGGCGTCGATCAGCCGGCCGTACTCCGAGCTCGCATGGACCTTGGGCTTGCCGTCGGCGCGGACGATGCGTGCACCGCCCTCCTCGACCTCCCAACGGTCGGCGGTCCCGATGCCGAAGCGCACGGGCACGGGGAGCTCGCCGTCGTTCTTGGTGATGAACTCGGGCACCACCCCGGGCTCCTCGAGGTTGTCGAGGAACTCGGTCTCCCACTCCAGGTTCACCTTGTCGAACTTGGCGTTGGAGACGAAGTGCGAAGCGCTGGTGCGCCCCACGAAATGTCCGACCAGGCCGGACGATTGGTCAGTCTCCCAGGCATCGTCCACGTCGGACGTCATGGGATCACCACCTCTCTGTTGTTGGAACGGAGACACGCATCATGCGCCCCGTTTATGAGTATGTCAAGGAAGGATTATGACCACGGAGGGTGAGGGAAGGTAGGGGGGTGGTCGAAAATCCCCGGCTCAGTGAGAATGGGAATCATTACGAGTGACGACCGTGCAGCAGCTGGGGTAGTGGCAGTCCCCGCCGTCCTCCCGTGGGCAGTAGCCGCAGTAGTTGGCCGGCGGTCCGTGCCACCCGGGCCCGACGCCGGGATGGCGGGCGGCGGTCATGTCGCTGTTGACCAGGGTGTGGATGTCGTGGACGTTGCGCGCCATGTCCGTCAGCCGGTTGGAGATCTCCTCGGGCGGCAAGCGGGAGGCGAGCGTGGCGTTGGCCAGGGCCCCGTAGGGCTGAGGGAACCGATCCCCGGGCGCCCGCACTGGCCGAGGATCGGCCCCCTCGGCCAGCATCGGAGGATCCTCGTGCTGGTCGACCGTGATCGCCCCCGCCCGCATCCGCTGGAGCCGGTTGCGCTCCAGGGTGTCGCGTCCCTCGAGCCCCACCTCGATCAGGCCGGCCACCATGCAGCGGAGCACGTCCTCGTCGTCCAGCTGGCCGGGGAACAGATTGACCCCGCGGTCAATCTGTTCGGGTGCGGACCCACGTGCACGCAGCCCGCTGATCGGCACAAGCACCAGGCAGAGAGTGACAGCGAACATGGCCGCCAGGACGAGCATCACACCCCCACCAGGTCGATCACCTTGATCTTCCAGTCCAGCGCCTGGATCCACCACTTCGGGAACAGCCGGCGGTTGTGCTGGAGCACGTTCTGGTCGAACTGCGCATCAAGGATGTAGGTCTCGGCGTGGTCGGTCTCGCTCCTGACCCCGCGGCCCGTCATCTGGACCAGCGTGCGCACTGTCTGGGTGGCGTACCAGCGCTTGCCCGGGCCGACCACGTCACCCTCCTGCTTGGGCAGGTGGAACCGGGCGGAGATTTGCCGGTCGCCCAGGTTGGGGAAGGGCACCTTGCAGATCACCTGCACCCGGCACAGGTCCCCGGGCAGGTCGACCCCACGGTCAAGGCTCGGGCCCACCAGCACGCTGCCCGGCTGCTCGCGGTACAGCTTGATGGCCTGGTCGCGCCCGCGGCTGTTGGTGTAGGCGAACACGGGTCGGCGCGGGTGGGCCCGCTTGATCTCGCGGCGGATCTTGTCGCAGAGCTCGTAGCTGACCCCGTGCACCAACACACGGTCATGAGGGTGCCGGTCGACCACACGTGCCGTCGCCTTGGCCATCGTCGGCCACGCCTGCGCCTTGTTCTTGAACGTCATGTCGGCGACGGGGACCACGTGGATGGGCCGGTTCTTGCGGGGGAAGGTCATCGGCACCTTCACGGTCTCCCAGGCCACGTTGTCGGGGACGCCCAGGTCCTCGGCCATCTGCTCGGCCGAGATGATCGTGGCCGACATGACCAGGAACCGCTTGGCGTGCCGCCACAGCCAGCTGGCGCCCCAGGCATCCACCGTCACCGGCTTGAACGTGACCCCGCGGCCGTCCTCGTACACCCAGCCGCCTTCGGGGATCTGGTCCTTCACGGTGGTCAGCGCGTCGATCTTGTCGAGCAGCGTGTTGGTGTAGCGAAGGTCGCGGGGGCTGCAGGTGTTGCGGGACGGCCGGGTCGCCAACTCCCCCTGCAGCGCCGGCAGCATGTCCTCGATCCAGGTCACCCAGCTGTCGGCCACGGTCACCTTCTCGGGCCGCCCCATCCCCAGGCGCTTGAGCATCCTCTCGCTCACGCTCACCTCGACCTGGCCCATGAGCTCGTCCTCGAGCCGGTCGGCCTCGTCCAGCACCAGGTTCGAGGACCCCCGGAACATCTGGGCGTAGTTGGTGGCGGTCAACCAGTACGCCGTGTTCAGCACGGCGAGCGGGGCGATCATCGCCTCCTTGCGGGCCATCAGGTACGGGCAGACGTTGCGGTCGTCGCACCAGCGGCACCCGCTCGCCTTGGTCCAGGTGCAGTCGGCGCAGGACACCGATTGGTCCGCCGGGCCGTCGTTGAACATCTGGCTCTGGCCCCGCTCGGCGAGGGGCTGGCCCCACTCGTCCACCCAGCCACGCTGGGTGGGGTAGTTGCTCCTCCCCTTCAGCACGACCGCGTTGGGGAACGCCTCCATGATCTGGTCCTGGAGGGTCTTGGTGGTGCAGACGTACAGCCCGCGGCGTGACCCCGGGCTGCGCAGCCGCACCGCCTCGGCGATGAGCGACTTGCCGCTCCCCGTCGGCGCATCGAGGAACACGACCTTGGCGCCGCGGGCATAGGCCTCCTCGGCCTCGCAGATGGCGTCGATCTGGTGGCCACGGAACTGCTCGGCCCACCCCGGCAGCCCGAGCTCGGCCGGCTGCGGGAACGTGGAGGGTGATGCGGGGGGTGGCGGGGCACCGGAGCCAGCCAGACCACCGGTACCCACACCTCCCCCGTTGCCGGACGGGTCGGCGGCGCTTCGCGCTGCGTCATCGCCGACACCCTGGTCCCCCAGGGCGGCTCCCCCCGCCGTCCGGGCGGCTTCGATCTCTCTCATGCGGATATCGAGCAGCAGGCGCGCCGCAGCCGGGGTCATCTTGGTCTGCTGCTGTGGCGGGGTCGGGAGGTTCGTCATCTGGCTGGTCTCCTGGTCTTCTAGTCTTCCTGGCTCAACATGGACCGGTACAGGCCCACCATGGCGAGCGCCTGGCGCCGGTACGGCTCGCGCATCTTCACGATCTGCACCTGGTAGTCCCGCACCAGGTCCTCCAGCAGCACCCAGTCCTGCGCCTTGGCGGCCCGCTTCAGCGCCTCCTCCAGGCTGGCCATGAACCGGTCGATGCTGTCGATCTCGGCGTTCACCCGATCGATCTGGGCCTGGTGCATCTCCCAGGTCACCGCATTGCCGATCCGCCGGTCCTTCAGGGCCTTGGAGAGGAAGCGCATGCGGTGCACGAGCGCATCGCGCACGATCGCCTGCACGGTCTTGTACTCGGCGACCCGGCCGCTCTGCACGATCGCCGTCATCTCGGCGAGGATGGCCGGCGGCACGTTCACCCGCATGGCGCTGGTCCGTCCATTGCCGTCGCTCGAGCTCACGTAGAAGTGGTGAGGGTCATAGCCGCTGCTGTCGGTCGCCCACGGGTCCACCTGGTCATCGTCGGGGTCGGGGTGATGAGGGTGGGCCCGGGGCGCCATGTCATCCTT
>Ga0184625_10000009_pt1 | contig 46347 bp, 63 predicted proteins | sample PLM3_30_b1_FD_133151 | JGI IMG/M metagenome (GOLD analysis project Ga0184625, IMG submission 133151) | Groundwater sediment microbial communities from an aquifer in East River, Colorado, USA - PLM3_30_b1 | ecosystem: Environmental > Terrestrial > Soil > Riparian zone | place: USA: East River... | reverse complement strand
CGACGTAGAAGTATAGTTGAGTAGCCACACCTACAGCACCACCGCTGTTAACGTATCTCGGTTGGAAGTAAAATCTACCATGTTCAAATGCCTGTTGGTTACATGTGATCGAACTACCATCTGCTAATGCAGCTTGGCCGGTAATAGCTATACCGAGCACTGTCGTTGGAAATGCTACTGGAAAATTAACCCATCCGTTACCCATACCAGCAGGACATGTGCCCATCACATACATCAAACCGCTAGGCATTCTAAAATACGTACCACTATTCGGACATATACCATCGTGCCACACTTTATGTGCGACGGCTCCCATACTCCAACCACCAACTTTCCAAAATGTATCTGTGTCAATACCAAAATTAGAGGCAAACGATCCGGGTATATGGAAAGCCATGAATGATGAGTTACCTACACCAGCAGACTTAACTTCTAGTGCTTGACTTCCAGCACTATTAGCAATCAATCCTGTACTATTGTTAATTGCGATCTTACCATTAGCATTGAGTATTCCGCTAATGGTCAACGCATTATTCATAATCACAGGTTTACCGAACAGATTGAGACTAGCCCCATCATTCTGTAGATAAACCGCGCCACTATTACCTAGATACACAATGCCTGCGTCTGTGTTGTTATGTATCCACATTCCACCATAAGCCGTGATTGGTCCACCTACGGTAAGGCTATTACCAACCGACACAGTGGCATTGAAGTTTATATTTCCAGTAGACCAGACAACACTTATCGGTGTACTGACGATTGATCCTGCCGCATTCAGTCGATATAAATTAATATCATTGCTACCAGCGTCAGCCCATCTCCATAACCATTTAGAACCAGCATAAGTGCTTATATATGATTGTATAACGTCACCATCTACGGCTTTCGTCATATTAAACGTTGCACTCTGACCAGCAGGACCACTTAACGAAAGACCCGGCCCGAAGACAGTGCAACTACCATTAACTACTAGTTCTTTTTGAATACTTAAGTTATTATTAATAATCACGTTACCAGTCGCACGGGTAATATTTAACGAGCCTCCTAAATACGCACCAGTATCACTCCAACGGAGGATATCAAAATTACTTCCTGCATCACCGCTACTCTCTGGTTCATCATTCCCCACACGTAGCCACCAACGAGTAACACCCGCTTTCACACCGGCAACAATATTCGATTGTCCTGACGCTGCTTTGTCTAGGACCACAAAAGGATTTGACTTCCTGATAGTTAGATCACCTGCCCAACGTGATGCACCCGTTACACGATCCATGAATAGTACATCTGCTCCAACACTTCCATCATCATTACATCGTGTTAGATAGAAACCAGAACCAGCATTACCACCAGTCTCAGGATCACTAGCACCAACATTTATAAACCAACGATTGAGTCCATTCCTCTTTCCAATGATTACGGCTCCAGCATCAGTAGTTTTATCGAGAACGAGATAAGGGGCAGTTTTATTAATACGTAAGTCACCACTCATCGTGTCGCCAGCTTTCAACACGAAGTTAGCTGGATTAATAACCCCTACAGCAGTATCTACATATCCTTTCGTCGCAATTCCTAATGGTGCTGTAGGATTACCGGCAACTGTTCCTAATCCTGTTGAGCGATTAATTACTAGTGGTGCATCTACTAACGCCCCTGCATCACTAAAACGGAGTAATGCAAAGTCCGATCCTGCATTTGCTCCACTTTCAGCAGTAACATTACCAAGTTGCAGCGACCAACGAGGAAGGCTTCCATTATATGTGGTAATATACGCACCAGTACCCGCTGTCTTCTTTAGGTGTATCTGTGCATCTGCCTTATTAATAGTAAGATCGCCGGTCATCGTATCCCCGGCGACGTTTACATATCTTATATCAGCCTCCGTCTTCGTATACGCATCTAGCGGTGGTGGTATTGTATCAATAGCATCATCAATCGCTGTCTGTAACTTCACGCCAAGTTCGTCAACGTACAGCTTCGTAGCTGCATCCTTCGCGTATCTCGGAGTGTTGACGTGTTGCTTGAACACTAGCGCCTCGTATTATCACTCACCAAGATCACAGTTCTTGCCGCAGCCTCCGCAGTTCCGCAGACTACCTTAACCATATCCAATCCGCGAATAGGTGGGCTGACGTGATGGTAACGATTAGCCTCTACTATCGCGCTGAATGCATTACCAGTTACTGCATCCTCAACAGCACGATAACTCAAGCCACCATCAATACTATTAAGGAGAGTGATCGCGGTACTCGTCAACATCGAGCAGTCAATACCAACGAGAGGTGATCCGTGCATCAAAATCGGCTGACTAATAGTCGCACCACTAGCAATGTTCGCTGGTTTACGCACGATACGATTAGTAAGATCTTGAGCTACACCATTCACGCCAGGATTAGTCGCCATCTCTATCTCCTATTACTTCTTATGACTCGGACGAAGGTTCTTCTGCTGACTATTAAGCCGTTCAGCAATCTGGCTCAGTGCATCTCTCCCCTCTTTACCAGAAGCGATAACTTCAGCCATCGCTTGTCGTAGATTTGCACCACCACTAGGACCGAAGCCACGTACAGTGGTCATCTTATCGAATACCTCGGACTTACGTGCTCTCTGTGTAGTAGATGCACGTACTGTAGGCGCTACCATTAGATTTCTCCGCCATTATTCTGATAAAACTGCATCAGTTGCATCATCTCTTGTGGAGGCATGACCGTCATCGGGTATCTTGTGTTATTAGGATCAGGAGGAGGAAGGTTGTTGTATTGATCCTTCACAACATTACCACTCGGAGCCTTTTGTTCAGGAGGCATATCCATCATACTACGTTCTGTATCGCCTTGATTACGATGCGATGGTCGCAGTGTATCAATACCCGCAGCATTCATCTCTTCAAATCGCTGTTGATCGTTTAGATATTGCTGCAACTGTGTCGCCGTATCATCTTTCGGCTCATTAGGATGCACACGATGAATGGGTGAACGTGGACGTGGTGGTTGTCCCGGTTGATTGTTAAACAGGTTCTCTCCAATAGGATAAGTCACACCAGTAATGTCCTCAGGGCGATCTTGCATCAATCCCTGATTGTTCATCATAGCAGCAATAATCTCGTCATACTCTCCGGGCATTATAGAGGCTCCCCGAAATCAGCATCTATAGTCACATGCTTCTCAGCATCCCCTCTAATATGCACAATCTTCAATTCATTCTCATGTTTAACACGATGCTCTACTACGTCAGCAGGTCTAAATCCCGCACGATCTAGTATCTCCTTTGACACTCCATATCTCAGGTTGAAATCTTTACTACGTAATCCGCTCACTATAGTATCCGCGGCTTCCTTCGAGTGACTGATAAACATCGCTCTAATATTATCACTCTGCGCCCTCATCACATTGTCTATAATACCCGTCGAGAAATCCTGAAATCGTTCAGATTGTTTGATAGCCGTAATCTTATCCATATCAGTATTACATACAATGGATATCTCCCGATCATTAAGTCCGAATAACGTAAGCCCGCAGATTACCGCAATAGCTCTCGTACTATTAACATCACCAGGAAGATCAGCGAGGAAACGATTAACGGGTATTCGTTTTTTAATAGCCACGATCTCATCTTCGTCAACCTCCTCCTCATTCTCATCTATCAATTCAGGCGGCTTACTCGTATCACTCACCACCTTACCAGTAGACTTATCAATCTTCGTACCATCAGCTAATACTAATACACTATCACTCACCACCACCTCCAAAGAACTGCATCAACTGCATCATTGCGGGGTCCATCGGCATCTGTCCCGCACTCGGCATCCCTTGTACACCAGTAGTAGGATCATATGCACCGGGAGTAGGAGTGACACCCGGCGGATAGGGATTATTAGACGCCCACGGTACTCCCTGTTGCGGCGATTGCTCAGTCTGTGCAACTACGGGAGGTCGCGCAGATGTAACAGCTTGCGTCGGTACTGGTTGTGGTGGACGAACTTGCATCTGTTGCTGTACCATTGCAACAGCGGGGTCTTGTTGTGGTGCTGATGCGACCGGCCTGCGCGTCATAGAGCCGCGTTGATCCCTATTAACTGCATCCATCATCTGTCTCTCAGCTAATGGATTGTTAGGATCATTAGGCATCTGTTGTGGTTGCCTCATCGACTGCATTCGCTGATAGTATGTCGGGTCTTTCTGCATATCCGCAGTCATTGCATCCGTTCGAGCTTTAGCCTGTACAACTTTCGGAGCGAGTACCTGCATTGCTTGTCGTGCCTGTGGGTCTTTCATTACTTCCTTAAATACAGGCACCGCCTCCTTCAACATTCCACCAACAGGTAAAGCCGATGTTTTCCAACCAGCATTACCACCTGATAACGTTCCTTGAGGCAAACCAGCAGACTGTTCTTGTGCAGCTAACATCTTCGCTGTACCCGGATCAATGTTCGCACCGGGACTAGCCTGCATCTGTTGTTCGACTGCGGCAAGTGCAGGGTCTTTAGCCTTTTGAGAACTACCACCTACAACAGCAGCACCGACACCCGCACCAACAGCAAGTGGAGCACCCATTGTTCTCGCACGTCCAGCAATGCGATCAGCTAATGATGATTGTGCAGCAGGATCATTCTGCGCAGCTAATGTAGGATCAGTGCGCGCAGCAGGACCACCTTCTCTAAAATCAGCAGCACCTTTAGGATCGGTTGCACTCTTGACACGCGGACCACCACCAGGAGGAACTGTTAATCCTTCAACTGGAGGCGGAGGACCGGGATCAGGACCACGACCTGCCATATAAGCATCATTAGCTTCTGACCATGTTGCTAATGCTCTCGTTTCATCAGGTGAAGGATTACGACCACCCGCACCGATCTGCGCACCGGCATCAGGTACTTCTCTTAATTCCTTCGCACGTTTCGCCTCACCTTCAACATCCTTCATTGTACCGCGTGGCTGAACAGCTTCATTAGCCTTCGCTCTAGTTTTAGCTGACCCCGCAGTTAAACCCGGAGGCACGAAGCCAGCAGTCCGTACCTTCCCACCTCTAATAGTCTCATCCATCGCTTCTCTAATAGCATCGGGTATTGAAGGTCGTGCCATGTTACTAGCCTCTGTCGGTGCGAGTTGACTTAATACTGTCTGTGCCCCGCCACTCATATCCGATCGAGGTTTAGAGGGGGTTTTAGTGGGGGGATTAAGAGATGCAAGCGTTGGTTGATCGCCTATATCAATAGACTTCGGTGGCCTTATATTCTCGGGATTAAAGTCGCGCTGCACTCCACCCCATCTACTAACGCCAGCTTTCGTTGCAGCAGACCAAGGCGACCAACCACCACGCTTTACGTGATCGAGTGAGAAGTCAATCGTGCTCTGCCATTGATTAGGATCGCGAGGATCGATGCCTCTACGTAGAGCATCAACACCTAATCCATTCTTAATATTTAACTGAGTAACACCATAACTCGCTTCTCGTGGAGTTATGAGTTTCGCATTTGGATTAAATCCACTCTCACCATGAAACACACGGAGCGCAACTTCTGGATCAATTCCTCTGCGCTGTGCTGCTTGTGTGATATAGTTAATGACTTCTTGTCTAGTCGGCATCCCATCCTCACACAATATAAAAGGACGCGACGACCAATGACTAAGTGCGGACTATGGGGGGCGATGAGCACCTAGTATCAATCGTCGCGCGGAGTAGGGGAAATGGAAGTCAGATATAAGTACAATTAGAAGCGAAGACCCATCTTTCCACCACCACCGTTACCACTCGCATCAACTGGATATGTAGTTGGCTTGTTAGCTTTCTCCACATAAGCGATGAAGTTAGCAGAAGTAACAGGTGTAAGTGGATTAACAGCGATAGGGATCAAGCCACCATTAACAATCGGATTACCAGGTTGAACATTCGGTGTCACCTGTTTAACGTCTTCATTAAAGTTAGTAAACACACGTTCAGCAGCCATTACGTTACCGATACCATTGCGAACGATCTTACTAACACGACGAGCGGTAACATGACCACGAGGAATAAGAAGGTCGTGTTGTTTACCTTCAAGTCTATTCCACAAACCAGACCATCCACCAGTAGGCATGTCGATACTCCTTATAGTAGGTGTCTATTGTAGTATACATACATATACCCTCTTGACAACACATATATTTGACGCTACCCTAGATGGGTGGAACGGGGGGGACTTTGTTAATTTGTGGTTGTATAATGCGCGGCCCGCTTGGGACGCCCTCTCCCGACCGTGTAAATCGCGCTAATATATACAACAACATCAACTGAAATCTCTTATACATATAAACATCTACTACATATGATGCGTCTATATACGTATTCGATGTTACTACTAGCACGATCAACCGTACTACTTTGATAAAGGGGGACGTTCGATCCCCCCCGCGCAAACAGGTGCGACCCCCCTTTACAACTTTTGGTCTTTGGGGGGATGTGATTACACTTGCAACTACAATGACATATCGGTTGTATGTCGCAGAACATTCTATATAGTGTAATACATTTAATGTGCGTTGTTGTGTTGTGATTTGTCCTACTCTCGCAGTGTGATTTGTAAACGGGCTCAACGTACATAATAGCGCACACACACAACGCATTGATAACATCAGATGCATATATGTAATACATAAACACATTCAACTTAGCGTTAGATGTGTAATACATTAAATGAAGTGGCATTGTACTAGCGCGACTTACCGCATCTCTTATACGTGTAAGCAACTTTCAACTTGGAAACGTCAATTTGACTTAGGTTGTATAGCTGATAGAATGATGTTGCGTTGTTGAGAAGTGAATGCCCTCGCGGCCGCTGTATCTTCTCTCCGCGCACGCTGTTTGAAAAACCGGAAACGACAAAGCGAACGGACATCCGTTCGTTCGTGTTTTGCTGTTTCAAACTGGAGAATGACTATGGCTAAGAATGCAAAGAAGCTTTCGAAGAATGACAACGTGATCCCGTACACGATCACGCAAGCCATTCATGAGGTGTTGCTTGGTACCGATCTGACTGGACGCGCAGAAAGCGGATTTATCTCTGCGCTGTTTAATGATGACGAGTGGCAAGCAAAGAAGGGTAAAGACGGAAAGTGGAATTACCCTTGGCTGAACTATTGGAACGCACCTCCGAAGAACACCGACAAGAAAGGCAATCGTATCATCGGCTCACTTGATACGCGCGCACAGTTGGCGAACACATTTCTTCTGCGCTTCGATGAGTATTCGAAAGTGGCTGCGGAAATGACTACAGCGAACACTGCGAAACTTGCAGCGTCCAAAGCTAAGAATGAGACTGCCGAAACCGCCGCGAAACATGCTGTGACGCGACATAAGAAAAAGATTGATGCGGCTCATTCGATGTTCAACCGCGCAATGCAAAGCATCTACTTGCTGCGAAGTGATGAAGTGAAAGCGGTCAAGGTTACACTTGGCGCCAACAATTCAATCGATGTAGTGGCTTCGATTGATCCGATTAATAACAGCGGATCGTTCAAGGCGGCTGCACTTCGCTCGCGTGGATTGGACATGCTCAAGAAAGCTAACAAGGTTGATAGTGCTCCAAGAGGTGCGCGTGGACAGAATGGTACGCCTACCGCATTGTCATCCGTTGATACTGACAGTGCAAAGCCGCTTCTTTCTAAGTTAGTCGACATGGTTACGAAGGATAACTTCGTGGCACCGATCGACAGCGAGAAAGCGGTTGACCAGAACGATCTTGCGGAAACTGCACTGGCTTTCGTTCGCAAGATTGATCCGACTAACGGCGATGCTGAATTGCGCGGTACGCTCTCGCAATTGATCGTCGCGATCATGCCAATGGTAGGCGTGAAAACTCTGGACGCTGCACAAAAGATTGCGAGCAAAGCGGTTAACGCATAACGCACGCAATCAACTAAACCCGCGCATCGAAAGGTGCGCGGGTTTTTCGTTAATCATCTGGAGAATAAGACAATGGGAAAATACACTGGCGATACGTTAGACGTTCTCGAAACGTTAGATGGCGATATGGGTTTAGAAGCCTTACCGCTTGATACGCTGCAAGGTTTTATCGATACACTAAACGTTAAACTCACGGATAAAGCGAAAGGGAATAAGGAGAATATAATAAAGGTACTTCGTTATCATTACGCATTTCGTAATCGCTAATCCTTACACATATAAGCGACACACCCACGCAGCAATTGCTGCGTGGGTTTTTTTTGTGCCCAAATTACAAATCGCCACCCACGAGCGGTTACACTGCGTCAGTCGCACATGTGAAAATAGCGTGCAGCAAATACGAATGCGCCTCCGCTGCGGCCACACGCTCTAGCCTCGTAAGGATGACACATCGCTATAGATGGTGGCTTCACGCTGTAGCTTATATGTGTAAAGGTTCAATGCGCTTATAGATGTTTGGTCACATAATCCAACTTGACTTAAGCGTAGTTCTGTAGTAGTATGGTACCTGAGAATGTGGCTTTGGGTTTGTAAGCAGTTCTCGCCAGCATATCACACACATCACACACGGCCACCTGTTCCCGTACTGTTTACTGGCATATGTCCTAGGCATTACAGTCTACAGGAACACGTAGCTACGAATGATGTGAGACTGTGCCTTTACTAGTGAGGCGCGGATGACGGTCGTTGTGGTATGTTGGCGAGAGATGCTTATACATATAAGCATTCTACGTTGGGAGATTGAGATGAGACTGACCAAGCGACAAGAGGAGGTTGTAAGTGCGTTGCTGAAAGGTAGATGTAACAAAGACATCGCTAGAACCCTTGGAGTAACAGAGGGAACGATAAAGATGACACTCCACATGATGTATGAAAGGTTTGGTGTATCTAACCGAACACAATTAGCCATCATGTACACTAACTATCGAGGAAGAGTAAGTCCGCATCTAACACTAGTACACACACAAGAGTAGCCACGCATCAAGCGTGGCTTTTCTGCGTTTACTTGGAGGTGAAACATGCGAGTTGTGATTGAGCTTACAGATTACACTAGTGGTATGTATCTAATGAGTGAGAACAAGGATGGGGAAATCAATGTACCCGATGACATATGGGATGGATATCTTCGTCACCTTGCAGCGGTACAGACGTGGCAGAAGTACATTCAGGCGCTATACGATAAAAACTATAAGGAGTAACATAGACGATCCCTTTGATGAACCCGAACTGGTGGACTATGGACATGAACAGACAGAGAGATGACTACGATGAAGAGGAATGGAGAGAGATATGTGAGGAGTTTGCATCACCGGGCAGTAATAGTGCGTTACGAGCGGCGACGGAGAGCAATCCGAGAAACATCCCGTGCCCCAATTGTAAACGTAAGAACAGGCTCACTCCCAGAGATGTGCAGTTGGGATATCAATGCGATACGTGTGCTGATCTGGCTGAACAAGGAGGCTACTAGTGTCTAGATACGCAATAGTCGTTTGGTACATGAACGACAGCACTGATCTTGGTAAGGAGTTTCACACGTATACTGCTGCAATGGACTATGCTCGTAATGGCATCAGTTATACAGGTGATAGAGTGAAGCGTGTTGAGTTAATCGAGCGTGATGGTTGGCGTCCTGAAAAGAAGTTAATGGTTCGCGCGTTGTGGGACCATTCATGGAATAATGAGAGTAAACAAGCTGGACTGAGGAATACGCCATGAGAAAGGTGTTTGGATGGGACTTACCACCCGGAGTTACACAGAAGATGATCGATGACCAAGGTACTAACCTCGATCCAGAAGAGGAGTTGAACGCAATAGAACAGGAGCTAGAGAATATCGATATACGTATAAAGGAACTACATGCGCGAATGGTTTCGCTCCTAACGCTCACACGGACGTATGTGGATAAGTCGATATCACCACAACAAAAGGGAGCACACACTAAACTGTGGAATAAGGTGTCGAAAGAGATGGATATTAATTGGCGCGACGGAGAGGATACATGAAAGGAATAGCCACACTGATAAAGGTTGATGGTACCATCATTGACACTGAGCTAACTGAGAAGGTGACACTAGAGATGATACGTCTCGCAGTAGGTGGGCATATTGAACATGTGTACATGTTTGACCTCTATAAAGGTGAACACTGTAGTGCTTTCTGTAATGAAGAAGGTAAGTTACTCGGTCTACTTCCTAATATAGTAGCTACAGGGTTATGGCGTGCTCAACGTGTCCTACATCTGGATGATGATATCTTATGTGGAAATGTCATCATCATCAGAGGTGATAACGAACTAATGGATGCACTATGACGGAGGTTCTGTGGAATTTCTCACTACTATTCGGAGGGTTTAGTGTCGGATATCTCTGCGCAAGAAAGGGATGGCTATGAGTGACTTCGAAGATGAGATGCGAAAGATACTCCCTGGCCTACAAGTCATCACAATTGATCCCGGTAAGCACGTCAATTGTGACTTCTGTAATGAGGAGTACATGGACTCAGACGAAAAGGGTGGCATTCTCTTCTGTAGCAATGCGGTATGTCCCAAATGCGCCCCCCGCATCGAAGAGAGTGCTGTGAAGTATAATGAGGAGAAATACATCCTCATGCGTGCTAAACCAGAGGAGACGTTTAGGGACTTCGTATATCGTATAAGGGAGATGAAGAAATGACTCGTAAAGGTTATGAGATGTTCGCTAAATACATCAAAGAGGAAGAAGCTCCTCTTAATGTGAAGAGGAGATTAGCAGTCGAACTTGCTGCTATGTTTAAGATCGACAATCCTAGGTTCGATAAGCACAAGTTCTATAAGGCATGTGGAATGGAGGACATGGGATGAGTAGCGAGAAAGGAGAAACGTATCTCGGGGATGGACTGTATATATCAATGGCCGGTACAATGGTGAGACTACGTGCTCCACGAGATAATGAGGATCATGTAGTTTACCTTGAAACGGATGTGCTCAACGCATTTTTGTCATGGATTAAAGAAATGAGAGGAGAAGAGGAATGAACTGTGCTCACTGTGGATACAGTTCGTTAGTGAGGAGTAACTTTCGCTTATCGAAGTCTAAAGTGGCGTATTGTAAGAGTAGTCGACGACCAGAATGTGAACTCGCAAGACAGAGGAACGACAATGGCATACACGACGGTGAATTACTTGACGAAGAAGGCACTCAAGGAGGCGGTACAGAGAGGACAGAGAGTGACAGTGTACCAACCGAACGCTGATGTAACTGGAGCAACGTTACCTGAGAATGGCGTTGTATACTTAGAGGGTCCACACTATCCAAAGGCACACACATGGTATGCAGAAGCAACCGTCAAGGATGGAATTATCGTAAAGGTCAAGTAGTCATGCTAGACGAGAGGCGTAAATGTAGCTGTGGCTCTGGTAAACAACGTGAGGCACAGTATGATGGCTACAACATATTCCTCACTTTTACATGTGAGGATTGTTATACGTATAAGATATCCAAGTTTAGACCGGATATCTTCACGGAGTATCAGACAGAGGAGAGGATAGAGCCGGAGGATTAATGGCTATCAATGAGAGACTAACCATACCACCAGAGACGCGTTTGTTATCAGTAGAGCGTTTGAGTAACGGAAGGTGGGCCATTTGGATATTAACCAATGAAACTGGCCTGCAAAAGAACCACTACGAGAGAGACGGCACGTACCTACTCTTAAATAACGATGGCAGCATTCACAGAGAGACAATTTCGGGAGGCGTTCTTGTCGATCTGCTTGAAGTGATGCCCAAACATGAAAGGATTTCCAATGACTACCGGCAGGATAAGCCGCAAGAAGACTGAGTATGTAGTGCTTAAGGTGATGCGGCCACTAACATATGATGAGAGCGTACATATCAATCTGATAGAAGACGCTAACACTCGTAAGTGGGAGATCGAACGGTACACATTATTATTCGAGATAGCAGTTCATGCTTCGAGTAATAAGGATGCCGTTCGCATGTTGCGTAGGATGCTGAGTAGTAAGTCGTTGATTGTAGAAGTGCGTAATGGATCGAGGAAAAGAGATGTCAAAGAAATTCCGCCCACCAAACCAAAAGGTAGACGTGTTTAGGTGGATTACTATTAGGGGTGATAACGATTGCTGGCTATGGACTGGTGCCTTAGTTGGTAAAGATAGTCGCCCTTACCTAAGTGTAGATGGTAAGAAGCTCCTCGCCTATCGTATAGTGTATGAGTTGACGACAGGGGAGACGTTATCATCCGACATACTCATCCGACACTCCTGTGATAACCGGATGTGCTGTAACCCAGCACATCTGGTACCTGGAAGTCACCAGAAGAACATGGATGATATGAAGGAGAGACAAAGACACGGTATGCCTCATCATGCGGTGAGACATATTAAGAAACTCATCTTACAAAAGGTACCCTATAGCGTTATCGGTGAAAGGTATGGTTGTTCAGCCAGCCTTATAAGCGAGATCGCTAATGGGAGAGCGTATAACCACATCCACTTACAGGATGGTAGGTTCAATGATCCTGTATATGGAGAGGAGTCACTAGCGAAGGGAGCAACTAAGAATGGAAGTGATTGATACCATCCTTCATGCTGCATTGCTCACCTTAGTTGCATCATGGTGCATCACAGTAGCATGGTGCGTCGTTGGCTTTACTCTTGAGTGTCTAGGATATGACCTCAAGATAGAAAAGAGGTAGGCTATGAGCGTATACAAGATTAAGTTCAAAGACCCTATCATCGATGTGATGCGTGCACTGATCGACCTCCGCGCATCGATGGAAGGTAAGGCATTCGGTAAGATCTTACGCGATATAGAGAGGGAGACTGACGGTGAGATTAAGTACGCGACACTATACGGATGGTTCGTTGGTCCAACGCGTTATCCACGATACTGTACGGTGGCTCGACTTTACATATCGATGCGTGCGTATTGTCGTAAACCTGTGGTTATCGGCGATACGAATGTCAATGCGCTCTCTCTTGTTAAAAGGAGAAGGGCTGCATGAACAACAAGGATACCCACGTATTGTTACTCATCTCAGTGGGGCTCCTTCTCGCTATATACGTGGTCCTATGGTTCGTATTCACAAGATGAAATACTCCATACTCATAGGATCGATACCGATGCTCGTAGCGGGTATTGGTAGTATCGCGTGCTGTCATGCAGATACGATTGTTCCTGTGAAGGTACAGTCGATGACGATAACTCGCGCTAGTAGTCCAGAAACATTCGTTGAGAGATGGCTACCACTCGGCGATATGAAGAAGTTCGTGAGAGTGATACCTATAGTGCTGACGAATGAAGGTGATACCGCGCGACCCTCTGTCGCGCTGAATACACGCATCGATGATCGCAATAACAATCTGGAGCGCCAAGATGTCGCGCAGGTAGAACATGCGACACTACCACGATCACGACCGCGTAATATACGTTACTTGTATAAGCGCGACTTACATGGTGATAAGCGTACATGTATGAGACACAATATGCGTACTGTATACTATGGTAAAAGATGGAGGTGTAGACGATGACTTCGCTTAAACTTGGAACTAAATCTAGAGTTATCAACCTTGAGACTAAAGGTAAGACTGCCATCCAGCGTATTGTAGATGAACTTGGAGAGGTGAATGAACAACGAAAGCAGTTGGAGAAACGTGAAGCCGAACTGAAGAATACACTCTATACATACGGCCCAGGTGTCTACAGTGGTAAGATATACGATGCCATGTCCACTGAAATGAAGCGCACTTTCTACAAAACCGAACTGCTGATGACACATGTCTCGGAGGATATCCTTAAGAAATGTGAAGTCGTAACTCCATACTTAAAGGTCAGTGTACAACGGAAAGCTAACTTGACATAAGAAAACAACTATGCTATCATTATAGTTGTAAGTGAGTAATCGTCTTCATCTAGCGTATCGAAGACGAACGAGGCCCAACATCTTGTGCTGACCCCCAAGGAAGGTGTTGGGCCTCCCCTTTTAACTTATAATTTTAAATTACCTTATACGTATAAAGACCTACATTCGTAGGCACAAATCCCCAAGCTATCGAGGCTACCATGACAGTAACTCGGATCGATAAGAACCGTCCTGTCGTTTATAAGAACTACGTGATACATGTGAATAAAGACCATCGAGATAGATATATCTTCCACATCAAGTCGAAGGTAGACTTAACACTAAGTGGCGTAACTGACAGCCTTGAAACAGCATTTGAAGAAGCAAGGAAGATGATTGATAAACTGGAGGCGAATAATGAGTAATTTCATCTTTCCTGATGACTTATCCACGATACCTACGGACACATATCGCGAATGGCTTACACATATAAGGACACGAAGGGCGCGGATCGGTGACAAGATCGAACGCCTACGTAAACTTACTGGTAAGCTAACCGCCGGTTCCGTTAGGGATAAGGTGGAGCGGGAGCTATTGAAATATAAGCGTCTACTTACTAAAGCTGACGACTTAATTAGTGAAGCAGAGAACCGTCTCAACAATGTGATTGGATTACAATTGCAGTTGGATGACGCAGATGGACCCCCCTCGAAAGGAGAGGCCGCATGAAGTACCATGCCCGTAATCTACCACAACTATATAAAGAACACGGACCAGCTAAGGCTTCAATGTTAGTCGAAGCTGAGATTATCGAACATATAGGCGCGATGAATGAACAGATGAACGAATTGACGAGGACTATGGATAAGATGATTGATATGATAGCTGGTATTGCAGGTGGTTATAAGGCTTTAAGAGATAATGTAGAGAGAGTAAGAGGTAAGTTACCGGAGGATGAACAATGAAAAGATGGCCTATTATAAGGCACATACGCTACTTTATAAATGTATATAGAGTAAACAGACACTATGATGAATGGCGTAAGTTGGGATTTCTACCGGTACATATAGCTAGAGATATTGAAGCATTAGACGAGATATGGAGAGGAGAGAGGTGATGGGTTCAATGTCCACAAAACCACCACCTTATCCATTCGACTATAAACGTTACAATATGGTCGATCCATATAAACCCTTACCGTGGTATGTTCGTCATCCACATCTTGCAACATTAATAGTAGCAATAATGACAGGAGCGGCATTATGGATGTTAGCATACGTCTCGCAACTAAAGAGGACGACAATGTAGATTGGATAGATCACACAAAGGGCAGTGCGATAAACACATGTCCTATGTGGGGCATGATCCGATACGTAAAAGGTCTAACACCTACAGCAGAAGGACGTAACTTAGCCTTAGAAGCCGGGAGTGCTTGTCATGAAGTATTTGCCGCCGCAAGATACGCTAGTCTGTTTAACGGAAAGCATCACGATCTTGCGATCATTAAGGGAACACAGCAATTCGGCAGAGATCGCTTTGATACGATGCATGCCGCTTTTAGAAATGCAGAGACCCCTACCGAAGCGATCACGAACTTCTCTCTTGAAGCTCTCCATACCTCAGGATACTACGACGATCCGAGAGATAAACGTCGCACTTTACAAAATATCGAGGATGCTTGTCGAGCTTACTTACAACATCACAACTTCGCGGCATGGACTCCTTACGTTGACAAAGAGACTGGATTTATCGGGATCGAAGTACCAATCAATCTCCTCATTGAGTGTGATCTTGGACGATTTAGGTTCGTGGGCAAAGTCGATGCGATCATTGATAACAGAGACAATGGACAAATCGAGGTCCACGAGAACAAAACCGGCAGTCGTATTAATGATGCCTGGGCAATGTCCTTCCACATGTCTCACCAAGTTACGGGCTACATCTTTGCAAGCAGGTTTATCGTTTCACCCAAAGAAAGAAGAGATATCAATAGCGGTGTGGTGCATGGATTGCAAATCCCACTTCCTCGTAACGTGGAAATTGGGGGAATTGTTGCGGAGCGAGTTACTAGAAGTGATGAAAACATCGACAGATGGATGAAGTGGTTGCTTGATACGTATAAGACGATAGAACTTTATAAGGATAAAGTTTTAGACAGTCCGATGTACACTCATAGCTGTAATAGATACTTCCAACCGTGTATGTTCATCCCATTCTGCACGATAACGAGAGATGAACAAGAGGCAATGCTCACAGATGAGTTTAGAGAAGATATGTGGAATCCTCTTACTAATGAGGTAGCGTGATGGATGACGATGACAAACAAAGTGACGTAGCTGAAGAACAAAGAATAGTCGGGATTGATATGGGAATTGCGATCCCTAAAGACCCTACGAAATCAGATTATTATGTAGCCGTGCGTATTACTGCCAATGAAGTGTTTCTAAGTGTAAACGATGCTAGAGAAGTTGCTATGAACTTGTTAGAGTGTGCGAATAGAGTAGAAGAGCAAAACAACAAACGAATGGAGAAGGATAATGGAAGTATTCAGTAGGCTTGAGGATAGGCTGATTGAAGCTGTGAAACATATGCGTGATGAACTCGGTAAGCTCGACGACCCCCCGAGCTACTTCGATCTTGAGATTAGTGTTACTGGTCGCGTGATGGATGGCGAGTTGGAGGTGAAATTCATCCTCCAGAGTGGTAGCTACGATAAGAAGACAGAAGGAGGTAGTTTGGAGAATACATTTAATGAGTACCTGAGACGGTTTGATTGGTCGAAGCGTAATGCACCTCTCTGTCTTCCTAAAGTACCAAATGATGGAGAGGAGATATCCCTCTGATGGATGAAGAAACGATAACGATTAAAGGACAAGAGATACGGAGAGCGAGTAATAGCAGTAACCGTCTAACTGCTCTCATATGGGGTCCATCGGGTGGAGGTAAGACAACATTAGCTTGCACACTACCCGGTAGGAAGCTGATTGTTAACTTCGACCCTGATGGTCCTGCTAGTGTAGCTAATCGGGAGGATGTAGATGTTCTCGATTACTCATCTAATACACACGCTATCACAGAGACTTTCAAAAGCGAAAATGAACCGCTTGGCCTTACGAAAGCTGTTCTACAACGTTATGATAGTTTCATTATTGATAGCATTACTAATGCTAGTGATAAGTCCCTTGATGCCGGGATCGCTTCTTCACTAGTAAAAGGCTCACAGGTAGAACGACCCGCTCCGGGTAGCTACCAATTCCGCAACCGTCTAACATTGAAGCTGGTGAAGAATGTCCTCAGACTTACTGGGCAGTATGCTAAACACTGTGTGTTCATCGCGCACGAGGATAGTCCAACTACGTCTGACGAGGGCACAGTTCTTTTCATATCTGTTGCTCTTGGCGGCACACTCCCCAATAGTGTACCAATCGATTTTAGCGAGGCTTGGGGAGTCTACGAGGTTGGAGGAAAAGGACGGTATATTGCTATTCGACCTTGTAGATCACGAAAACCTATGAAGACTCGCATGTTTGTGACGAGTAAAGAACCCGAATTTCCTTATACGTATAACGCTGATACGAATGAAGGAGACGGGATTGCTACGTGGTGGGAGATGTGGAATAAAAATAATAAGAGCAAAATCCCCCTACCTGGAAGTGCTGAGTATATTAAGCTGAGAAAACAGATGGAGATGTAAATGGACATTAAACAACTCGACGACTCTGCATTAATGAGAATTTCTTTTGAAACTCGAAGATTGATGGTTGAGAAATTAGGACCAAGTGTAGAGCGATGGATGGATGAAAAAGACCCATACGTTCAAGCATTAGCGAGATGCACATGGCTCGCTATTAGGAAGGAATTAAACAATGGCTAAGACCCCTCGAAATGCTCGTAATTTACCTGCGCCTGAAGTTGTGAACCCCCTAGATATTGTAGACATGAATGTAATTGCATCTAGACCTAGGGACTTGACAGCCGATTTACCTAACGACACTATTAACAAGTCAACACAAAAAGGACAAACCATGATTAACGACGACGAACTCGGCAGCATCATCGAATTTACAGACGACATTGATGATGCAGAAGCTCCGTTGCCTCTCCCTGAGGGTCAATATGAGGCGGAGATTAAGGCTGTAGAAGCGAAGATGAGCGGTAACAATAAGCGATATGCCGCTGTTAGCTTCTACATTCCTACTGATGCATTCCCTGCTGATTATCCACTTGAAGAAGCGCCTGATGGACTGGTGCTCATTTACCGTAAGTTGTCCCTTGAGAATAACAAGATGTCGAAGTTCAATTTGAAGCGGTTCATTCAGAACATTGGTGCGCCCCCGGTGGGTAGGTCGCTCGACTTGACACAGTGGGTTGGCCTGAGAGCCAAGATCGTCATCAAGCACGATACTTGGGAAGGCACGAAACGCGCTACTGTTGACAAAGTGGTCGCGTCGTCATAGTATTCATTGCACTCTCAGGTGAGAGAATAACATGTCCAAGCAAATCAGGAGTTCTAAAATGGCTGAAAAGGAAAAGCGGACCCGTCGTTCATCTGGTCCGCGCAACATGAAGCCCACATACCTTGTGTATAAGGGTGAGAATATCGAGATACTGAGTTTGTCGAAGGATGCATTTGAAATCCTGCGATTGTCTCAAGGCGACGACACCGTGAAGTATGTTGACGTGTCGCAGTTCGTTAAGAAGAAGCCCAAATTGGCTGTTGCTGCGTAACTGCCCTAATCGGTAGTACGTAGTTGCAAGGGGGAGGTTGATGTAAAAGTCGCCTCCCCAACTTCCTTATATCATATAAAGAGGTGAAAGATGACAGCCCTTCCTGTACAGCAGGATGATGGGTTGCTATTTGACATTAAACAGAGACAAGCAATTGAAATTTGCACCAGTCCACAGAATAGAATTGCTAGCGTTACGGGTTGCGCTGGTACTGGCAAAACGACTATTATACAGAGAGTCGCAGAGCTTCTACTACAGTCAGGTAAAAGAGTCATATGCTGCGCGCCAACGGGTAAAGCTGCACGCAGAATTAGAGAGGCAACTGGACTTCCGGCTATCACAATACATAAGCTACTTGAGTTCCCGAAACCGCACGAAAGAGATGAAAAGACGGGACAGGCACTCTCACAGACAGAACCTAAGAGGAGACAATTCCTTCCTATAGAATACGATGTAGTTTTAGCTGACGAATATGCGATGGTTAATCATAAATTGAATAGACAATTAATTAACGCCCTCCCAAATGGTGGTTTGCTTCGCTGTTTTGGCGACATCAACCAACTCCCCCCAATCGAAGAGTACAAGATCAAAGCCGAGGGGTACGAAATGACCCCTTTTCAATCGCATCTTAAGACATTCCCGTCTGTGACGCTTGAACATGTCTACAGACAGGGCGAAGGTAGTGGTATCTTCTCTAATGCCTTTGGTATCGTGAAGGGTAAGATACCTAAGAAGATGGATGACTTCCAGCTACAGTTTACAAGTATGCCTACAAAGGTGATGGAGGAATTTGTATATCGACACAGTGATACGTATAAGAGTATACGAAATCAGATCATCGTAACTGGTAATAAAGGATGGATAGGTACATATGAGCTTAACGTCCGAGTACAATGTATACTCAATCCCGATCCCGATAAGGCATTCGATCCCCCTAGACATAAATGGCACGCGGACAAATGCATCACATTGGGTATTGGAGACAAGGTGGTGTGCACTGAGAACACCTATGATACGCGCGACTTCTTTGAAAGATACTACAGTTTCGATGAGGTGGGAATGCCGCTACAGCATAGTTACATCGATCCACCTGAAACGTGTATGATGCTTAATGGTGAAACAGGATTAGTGAAGGATATACATATAGACGGAGATACGGTAAAAGCAGTGGTCATCGATTTCGGTGATAGAGAGGTCGAAATCCCATATACGATACATGAGAAGAATGTACACAATGGGAGTATCTTTCAGACGAGTCATATGCGTAATATTGATCTCGGATATGTACTTACAACGCACAAGTGTCAAGGCAGTGAGTTCGATGAGATTGTCTATGTACTAAATAAATCCTCGAAGTACACACAAGGACGTAAGAACCTCTATACGGCCGTGACTCGCGCTAGGAAGATGGTGACGATTATAACTGATAGTACCAGTTTGTCGTACTCAATGTGGAGGGATCAATGAGTGTACGTGCTGATAGGACAACGGGTTATATAACATTTCATTGTGATAACTGTAGCGAGTATTTTACGAAGGACAGTGAAGATTTCACAGAGACACGTAAAGCTATGAAGAAAGAGAAATGGACCTACCAGAAAGAACAAGATGATGGTTGGTCACATTACTGTCCAGCATGTAGTGAGAAGGAATAGACGACTAATGCAGCGCGACATAAGTGTCGCGCTGTTTTTATAGGAGTGGACAATGCCTAATTACCTTATAGTAGTAATGAACGGCCCCCCTCATAGTGGTAAGTCTACCATTATAGATAAAGTAGTAGGTACCAGTCACCCATACGGTAAACTGGATGCTGGCTACTACACATGCTGGCACGAACGAATGATTAACCCCGTCCGTGAAGCTGTGATGGCAATGTTTAGTCTTGATGCATATAGCTTCGAGGCAAATAAAGATGATCCCATCCTACTTAATGGTATGTCTCCACGTAAGGCGGTAATAGATGCCGATCGGTGTCTACGAGTCGCGCTAGGTAGAGAGTATCTGGCGGAGATACTGTCTAAGGAGATACATAAGACACTATATAAAATGCCTAAGACAGCTATGGAAATCACCCACGTCTTCCTTGTAGACTGTGGTGTCGAAGCTGAGTTTCAATACTTGAAGAGTGAGTTTAAGGATCGAGTAAAAGTCTTATACGTATATAGAGAAGGTCGATATGAATTTGATCGTGGCAGAGTTCAGTTAAGTCAGCGCGACGGAACGATATACAACGTCAACGGACAGTTAACTACGGCAGTCAATGACGTACTGCTATTCATAAATGATTGGATGGAGAAGGGTTATGATAAATGGAATGACGGAGCTACATCAGGAGTTTCTAAAGAGGGCGAGGAGCATAAACCTCAAAGTTGATTGCGCAATGGATGGTACATTTAATAGCCAAGTTGCTATAGTAGGTGAAGCTCCTGGACCACGAGAGGTACAGTTGAAAGTCCCACTAGTCGGTGGCAGCGGAGGACTGCTATGGTCTACACTGAAAAAGCATCAGATGCATCGTAGTGAGTTCTATATTACTAATGTAGTGAAGAGACAGTTAGCCTTGAGCGGTCTTGAGGAGAATAGCCGAGTCGAATTACCTAAAGTGGAGATAGACCATTGGGTAGGTATGCTCAGATGGGAACTGTCGTGTCTTCCTAATCTTAAGTACGTTCTCGTATTAGGCAACATGGCACTAAATGCACTACTAGAGAAGAAGGGGATCACTAAATGGCGAGGTAGTGTACTCGACTTCGAGATGCTATCACTAGCAGACAGCCAACCGCGCTTATATAAGGCAATCGTCGCTAATAATCCCGCCGCTGTATTACGAGAACCAAAGACTGAGATATCGTTCTTAATGGATATCGCCAAACTCCCTAAAGTCATGTCAGGTAAATGGACACCTTACGAGATAGAGGGACATGTGTGTTATGGGTACAAAGACGCTGTTAGAGCCATTGACAAGTATATGGAAACGAAAAACCCCATCGCCTTTGATATCGAAACGGGAGGAGGGGAGACAGCATGTATCGGGTTGGCCGATCATAAGCATATTGGGACTTGTATTCCATTTAGAGGCATCAGAGGTGAGGATTACTTTTCTCTCGAAGAAGAAACTGACATTAGAGTGCGCCTGCAAAGATTGTTCGCCGATAAATCAAGAAAGTTTGTCGCGCAGAATGCAAACTTCGATATGTATTGGCTCTGGATTAAAGACAAAATTAGAGTACATGCAGCGTGGTTTGACACCATGCTGGCGCACCATTGCCTCTATCCCGGTATCCCCCACGATCTTGGATATCTTTGTACACAGTATACAACGCATCCGTATTATAAAGACGAAAGAGCCGAGTGGAAAGATAAAGGTGACATCGACCTTTTCTGGCAATACAATGTTAAGGACATTTGCATTACTCTTGCAGTACAAGAGCGACTCTTAGATGAGCTTAAAAGACAGAAGATGGACGAGTTCTTCTTTAATCATATAATGAGACTTCAGCCTAACTTAGTTAGGATGACAGTAGGAGGAGTATTGATCGATGGAGAAGAGAAAGAGAAATTTAGAAGCGAGGTTAGCGAAACCGTTGCCACGCTACTCCAAGACTTCCATCAAGCAGTTGGACGGGCGATTGATGATGATACTTTTAAGCCTAATCCGAACTCGACAAGGGATCGTTCAGAACTATACTTTAATAGACTTAAACTTGTCGGGCGTGGCACTTCAACTGATGCTGCAAATAGACAGAGAATGCGAGAGCATCCGCGAACTTCTGAACATGCGCGGACAGTCCTTAATCTCCACGACCGATGGGCAAAAGAATACAAATTCTTGAGTACTTATGCGGAGTCGGAGATAGACGTAGATGGAAGAATGCGGTGTGAGTGGAGACAAACAGGAACGCAAGCAGCCCCAGGCCGATTGAGCAGTGGACAAACTCTGATCGGCACTGGAGCTAACTTACAAAATCAACCCACAAAGGCAAGGAGAATGTTCATTGCAGACGAAGGTTACGTCTTCATTTACTTTGATCTAAGCCAAGCAGAGGCGAGATACGTAGCTTGGGAAGCGAACATTCCAAAGTGGAAAGAACAGTTTGAAAGAGCAAGGCTAGATGGAAGTTACGATTGTCACCGAGCATTAGCAAGTGAAATGTTCAAAGTCCCTTATGAGCAAACGCCCACCACTGACGAAGACGATGCGGGCAACAAGACCATCCGGTTCATCGCTAAGAGGTGCCGACATGGGTTGAACTACAGGATGGCTGCGGACAAGCTTGCAGAGACCACCGGCCTCCCGCTTCATCGCGCGCATGAGAGCTACGTCATGTACCATCGGCTTACACCTGAGCTTCGTAAGTGGTGGGCATCGCTAGAGAATGAAGCCCGCTCCACGAGGATGCTGTACAACGCCTTCGGTAGACGCCTGTACATCATAGAGAGACTTACACCAGAAGCGTTGGAAAGTATAGTGGCCTTCAAACCTCAAAGCACAATTGGGGATAAGGTTTCAAAGGTTATTTATCAATGCCATGAAGACGATGAATGGGACGTGCGCAAGGAACGTATTTGCCTCAACGTCCACGACGCTTTAGTTGGACTTGCTACTAAAGATAGAGCGATGAAGTGTCTAAAGATAATGAAGAAATACGCAGAAGAGCCTATAATGGTACGCGGAGAGCAGTTAATCATACCCGCTGATCTGGCGATGAGTGTGGCTGATGAGAAAGGATTACACCGATGGAGCAACTTGAAGAAGATAAAGATATGAGTCAGTTCGCAGAAGCGAAGACAGCAAACTTCGATAATGAGTTCTCTGTCTATCAACATAGAGCCGCTGAGACTGCGATCTATCCGAGAGAAGTCGCGCTTACATACTTAACGATGGGACTATTTGGTGAGTGCGGTGAAGTTGCTAATAAGGTTAAGAAGATATTGAGAGGTGATTACATTGGGAAAGGACTTGAAGCACACAACAGAGCAGTAGATGCGATCATGGATGAGTGCGGAGATGTTATGTGGTACACATCTCAACTATTGATTGTTATGAATGTGGACATGGGAACTTTGAGCGTGTATGAAACGTTTGAGGACTACCATACCTCGCTACGAAAGCTGGCTGCTACCTACAAAGATGCCGAAGAAGTAGTCCTACAACTCGGTCGTAGTGTAGGCTTTCTCTGTGACACTGCGAGTATGAAGATCAATGACAGTAGCATTGACGCTATTATATCAATAGCGATTGGTGTCACTCAAAGTATCTGTCTCCTTACACATATATATGATCGACCTTTTACTTCCATCTTTACCTTGAACTTGGATAAGTTGAAGAAGCGACATAGTGACTACAAACAGCAACATACAATGTAGGAGGACTTGATGGCTAAAGAGTATCAGGCGCCTAACAAGAAGGAAGATGACGACAACGAACGACTGAAACAACACCAGCAGAATAACCCGCAAGCGAGTAGCCGAGTAGCTGGTGATAAGACTGGTGATAAGACTAGCGAGTACGATGAACGTGCTGCTAAAGAAGCACAGATGGCGAGTGATAAAGCGAACAAGGAACGCGAAGAGTACATGGGTAAGCTCAAAGCCTCTACCGATGCAATACTGAGTGCTGCTGGTGGCACTAATAACCCGCAGATGGTTAACCTCACTGTGGAGGCACTTAAGAACGCAGCGTGTCAACTCGAAGCTGCAACTCCCCAAGGAAGCGTTCACGGAAAGCAGCACACCAATCTCTAATGCTTAGTATCACAGCACCTAAAGATAGCTACATCGAACTCTTCATGTCTCTGCTTAAAGATCAAGAGACACCGAGCGAGTACGACTTTTGGGCTGCTGTGTGGACTATTGGCGCGGTGGTAGGTCGATCTTGCTACATCGACAGACCCCGCGCTCCTATTTATTTCAATTGGTATCTAGTCATCTGTGCCGAGAGCGGTATGACACGTAAGAGTACCGTGATTAACTTCGCACATGATATGATACAGGGATGTTTACCAAACTACGCCACAGTATTACAGACAAAGACCACACCTGAGAAACTATGGGCGCTGATGTCTAACCAGAGTGGTCAACATGGGAGGAGTCATGTTGTTATCAACATCAGTGAGATGGTCACGTTCTTTGGGAAAGAAGGTTATAATATGGGAATGCCCATCATGCTTACTGACCTTTATGATTGCCCCGACAGAAGAGAAGGTGGTGGATCGCTTAACTATGGAACACTCCCTCTTGTTAATCCCTTCATCACATTTATCGCAGGTAGCACTCCCTCGTGGCTATCGCGTGCGATTAATCCTGATGTCATTGAAGGGGGATTTACTAGCCGAACCATCTTCATTAGTAGTGAACAACGAAAGAAACTCATCTTCTGGCCTGAGAGATTAGAGCGACCGAATATACAAGCAGCGAAGGAGTATTTAAATGCGATCCGCGACCATGCGAGTAGGCTTGGATCAATACAGCCTGATGAAGAAGCGAAAACATTTCTTACGAAGTGGTACAGCAGTCGCCAGTTTAATCATGAGAGTTATCTCCGCTCATTCGAAAGCAGAGAGGATAGCCACATTCTTCGACTTGCCGGGACGCTCGCGCTCTCTCAACTCAAATCACGTATTGGGATTGCTGAGGTCGAATTGGCGCTTTATGCTATATCAAGGGCAAAGAAGTCTGGTCGTACTATCTTCAAACAAGCCACCTTTGATCTTAAACTTACAAACGGGCTTGATAAAATACGGGAAACTCTCTTAAAGCGTGGATTAAATGGAGTGAAGAACCACGAGCTACAGATGGCGAGTAAGTGGTTTTTAACGACGATGGAATATAATAGTATAATGGAGACACTCACTGACATGGGCGCAGTGAGGTTATACACAGTGCCTAGCCGCAATGGCAAAGGTCGCCCAATTAAGGTCTTCATGGCTACAACGAAGATCTTAAATCCGAAGATATGGTCCGAGATAAAAGACCGAAGTGGAATGACGGACACTAGCGAAGAGGAGCATTCTCGCGAGCGTTCTGTTGAATTACCTTCGTCAAATTCTCAGGTGTTAGAGGACCATACTTCTCAGCAAAGGCAATCCCCGACGGAGAAGACACAACATTCTTCCATTGATCTTGATATATCGTATATAGTCGACGATCCAAAGCGACTACTTTCTTAGCCTGCTCTTGTGCCATCTTATAGCGTACTAGAGGTGACTCATCGCGTGTTGGATTGGGTCCGATGGTGAGTGACTGATGACGATTACGCTCGATCTTTCGTTGATCTTCTAGTTGTTTAAAGGGACCAGTGAATAGGCCCATATGTATCTGTGCCATAATAGCTCGTACATTCACATCAGTAACGGGTTGACCAATAGTCGTACCGGGTAATGCACCTGTCTTCTCTGTAGAGTTGATGCGCGCATTAGGCTGTAGCACACGACGAACACCCGGTTCAGCAGTCATCTGTGCCTCCACACCCTTACGGAGCATAGCCATATCCTTCTGTAGTTTCTCCGCGATTGGAGTGTAGATGTATTGACGATTGACATCAGGCCAGATGTAAGAGGAGAACGGGACTTTGTGTATCTGAGCGACACCGAGTTTCTTAACACCCTCCGTAACGCCCTCCATCACAGTTTTACCTGGATGTTCAGCAGTCACCGCTCCGTAGTTAGCTGCTTCAAGCATACTACTGAGAACAGTACCGCCTAGAGCATTAACAACGTCATACCACATATGAGGGACACGCGATTGAGGAGACATCTTATCCTCATTCGCACCTCCGAACTTATAATCTTTAATGTCGCGGAAGCCTTTGGAGATTTCGAGCTTCTTACCTTGTGTTGCGAAGTATGCCTGTAGCACTGGAGGAACGGCGAGGCCAAAGGTCTGATCTGCTGCATGTGCCAAGTCTTCTCTTAGAGATGGAGGAATAACAATACCCTCACTTGGCAGCACCCCGAGCGCACGCATTCCGTGGATGACAGGGAGAATGAACATCATCGCTTCTGGTGGCATGCGTACAAGATCGAACTCTTGTTCAGGCGTACCTTTAGGAATGTTGACACCGAGAGAACGCATTGCCCAACGCAGGAAGTTAGGTACAGGTATCGACTGTGTTCGCTTCTCACTAGGTATTTGATTATAGAACCAATCATTCGCCTCTTGATCGCGAGATAGCATGTAGTAGCCCCACGTACTCGCCATACCAAGAGAGAGGATACGTGTTGTGTTCTCAACAGGGTTCTCTTGTATACGACGCTTCATATACCGCAGTGACTGTAGCACAGTATTAGACCACGGGACTACTGACGTGAATTTCTGTACCCATCTACTACCACTAATACGCCTCATATCACCACCGATCATAGCTGCCTGATCTGCGATGAACTTCTCATTCATAAACACTGCCTGCTGTCTCGCCTTGGCAACCTCCTTATTCCACAGTTTAGTGTTCTGTGAATATGCCATCATCTTAGGAACGTCTGCCATGACGTTGAGCATGTCGAGATAGAAGTTGCCGAATGACTGGAGGATCGGACGCTTCTTAACAATGGCATTTACATCATTCATTCGCGCTAGTACGTCATCACTACGACTAGAGACGTGACCAACCTTCGCCTGTTTAATGAGGTTGTTATACGTAGCATCATAGGCTTTAGACATAGCCGTAGTAGCTGCTAATAATGCCTGTCTACCTCCTACGAGATTAGCAATTGCACTAACAGTACCCCCATTCATTGCTAGATCAGCTTCCCACTTCTTAGCAAGTTGACCGAGGAATGCCTCTGTTAACAACGCACGTGCCGTAGTAGCAGGCATCGCTAGAAACATGTTATACGGTATATCAATTCCCGCACCCATTGCACTGAGGATGCGCGTGAGTGGATGACCTATACCGAATGACTTAGCTGCGAGACGGCTAATAGGTCCGTATGAAATGTTCTCATGACGGAATAGACCACCAATAATAATATCGATAGGTACGCTGACAGTACGGATGAAGTCGGGGTTAAACATGCCAGTGATGAATGCCTGTACTGTCTTACGTGCTTGGTTCATAATAGGCACGACAGCAGCAGGAGCGAACTTCAATGCTTCGTGGATAGCCTTCTCATTATGACGCACTACGTATAGCGATCCATTATCAGTACGATAGGTGTAGTAATAATCAGGTCCGTTATTCTTAGTTACCTTCTCTTGTATCCACTTCATATTAGCAGTTTTACTTAGCTCTTTCTCCGTGAACTTTTCAACGATCTCCATCTGCTTCGGATTATAGTTACGCGAACCGAGAACCATATTCGTATAATCACGTCTCGCATTGTTATGTGCAACAGCCTGACGTACACGTAGGTCTACATGGCGAAGCTCTGCCCACGGATTAAGAGGGTTATTAGTACGTGGATGCGGTACGTCATTAACCCCAGGATTTGTGTATATAGCCTTCTCGTCAGGTGTCTTATAACCCTTACGAGTAATAGCGCGATTAGCCATTCTATATAGACCGAGAACAGCTTCGGGATTAGAGTTGAGAATATGCCCCTCTGTGTTCTGCATAACTCTGGTCCCCACACGTTGGAACCAGTTCTTCTGCGCCATCGGATTTTCAGTGAGGTGATAGTTCCCTTGACGAGTTGACAGCTTCATCCGTTGACTTTCTGCCAAGCTCATCGCACCTTCACTAGCGGCATAATCAAACGGATCATCATAGAGACGGTGAAACTGTCGATCTAATGTTCTAATGCGTGGGTCTTGTCGAGATTGAGCAAGTCGCGCTGCTACAGTAGCACGATCCTCATTCATCATCGAATAACGGAGATTAGGATCAGTATCCTGAATACGAGCTTGATGCTCCAGTTGACGAATGTTAACTTCATCAGTGAGTTCTTGAATACGTTGTGGTGTGCTACGGCTCTTAGGACCAGTAGCTTTCTGTAACGCTGCCTGTGCCTCCATTAATAGATCATTCGATTTAGATAGAGCATCCACATCACCACGAATGCGGTCTGCATCTATAGAGTGCTGAACAAACTTCTGCTGAAATGTGGGGTCTTCTCTTACAAACCGTTCAAAGAGTGGTTCGACTTTCTGTGTGTACCAGATGCGATGATCTGCGGCAGCGTTACCACCCGCATTCATCCGCATATTAGTCATGAAGGCTTCAAGTTCATCATCCTGAAGACCTTGATGCTTCCCCATCACTCTGAATGCTTCGACGTCACTCCCGGCGTTAGCTGCACCCATCTTAAACTTACTGGCAATAGGATACGCAGCCTCAGTCATTGCCTGCGTTGTCGGTCCTCCTGATGGTATGTTACGAAGACGACGCGCACCTAATAGTGTCGCGAAAAACCCAGCCGCTCCTACAGTTTTAGCCGTCTCTGATCCATCATCCTTAAGTTTATTTACAATCTCCTCCTTAGCAGCATCAGTTAGCGCCTCTTTCCTCGCCTGTCCTGTATAGAGGTTCTTAGCTGCTTCAACTGTATCGACGACAACGGAAGGATCACCTTTATACGCCCTAACTCCTTGATCGATTGCTTCTGGGATTGCAATGTTTGCTCCCACTCTAGCAATCGCTCCTCCTGTTGTAGTTCCTGCGGGGAGAAAGGTAACTGGGGTTGTGAACTCTGCGACATTTGATGCGATCTTCCCTGCTGTCTTACCCGCAACTTTACCAACGCCGCTAACAATAGGACCAAGCACCTGTTCACCGGGTACAGGTATAACCGCCCCTCCAGCAATGTTCATCAGTGTATCGGCTTGTGTCTTCTCACCGGGTAAACGGGGATCACCAAAGAACTCATTCGTTCCTTGTCCCCATTTACGAGCGAAAGCCATTCCCTGTCTGTAGAACGGCGTGGTGTCTTCATAGTATTTCTTAGAGTGCTTCTGTATATGTTCAAACCGTTTATTCACTTCCTCAGGTGTGTAATTTGGACTCGTTCGTTGAATGTGTTCAATCACTTGTTGGTTATACTTATTAAGTTTCTCCTCACCACCATCAGGATCGAGTAATGTCTGCGCGAAATCCTTTGGCTTATGCTCAGTATCAGCGAACCGTCGATCCCATAGATACTCCGCACCTGCACGGCCTAATCCGTACAAGCCTGCAAATGATCCGGGTGTATCTGCAAGGCCAATAGCACCTTGCCGAAGCATGAACTTACCCCAACCGGGATCGGGGCCTTCAACTTCACCCGTATCTTTACCTTCTTTGTCGTAGATGATTTTCTTTTCAGCCATGATTATCAATCATATGGATCAACTCCCGGTGTAATTGGAATACTCTCAGGAGCACGGGAAGATGCAGGACGTATAGGCATCTGTCCAAGCGGTACGACCTTTGTAATACCGTGAAGAGTTATTCTCTGATGTGTCTTGCCGATATCCTCACCAGGTTTAAGGATGGCTGCATTCTCTGCTTCCCTTTCAGATAGTGTTCCCTTCGGCCATATAATATCCTTACTAATAGCAGCTAATCGATCCTTAAAGTTTTGACCAGCTTGTGTAATCCTCTCCCTCTGCACACCACGGTTCTTTTCGGCAATACCTTCATGTGATGCACGATTAGCAGCACCTTCACGTTCACGAGCCTTCTGATCGCTTTCATGTAAGAGGAGACGGTTCTTAATCTCCTCTCTCAATTGCTGACCTTTAGCTGCATCTTGATAATACAGTTTCGCCCACTCAGTCGGGTCAGCCTGTGGACCCATCGCTTTAACGAGTGCGAGAGGATCGAATGAACTATCAGCCATTATGGCGCTCCTGCAAATGAGCCACTGCCACCACGTAACCGTTGGTCATCGTTCATAGCTCCCCAAAGACTATATCCACCACCACCCTCGTTAAACATGGGCTGTGCGTTCTTCGTTAATCCTTGTAGAGCCATACCAGTAGCACCAACAGCATTAGCCATTCCATACATGGGAGGTACGAACGGCATCCGTCCACCTTCCATCATCGCAGCTTTAACAGCCAACTCACCACTGCCTTGAGAACCCTTCATCGCACCAGCAGCCGCACCACTATCGATCGGTGTTGGTGAGAAGCTGACATCTGGCATCGCACTAGCTCTAGTAGCAAACAAGTTATACAGATTAGCCTTCATCTTCATATCTTGATCTTCAAGTTGCGGAGCCATTTGCAATCCTTGAAGCCTCGCCTGTCCCGCCATGCTACCTTGTTCTTGTGCGCGTGCTCTACCAATCTCACTTAATAGTTTAGAGGGATTAGCACCCGTCCGCATTGACTGACGTGCGCCTATTTTAAGAGTATCATCGAACGCACGATTACTAGCCGTTCCTTGAGCGCCGAGTAGAATACGTTCTATCTCCCCTGCACCCGGAGTAGACGTTCGGCTCATCTCATCGAATAGAGCGCGTGCTTTATCACGTTCTTGAGCTTGCTGACCGACATTGGCTTGTATCTGGCGACGCTTCATAGCAGTATCGCCAAACTGAGCCATCTTCTCAGCTTGTTCTCTATTCATCAGCGCCTGTTTTTGCGCTGTCGGTGTAGTTCTCCAACCAAGTCCCGGTGTAAATGCGGTCTTAGTCCCCTCGATATCCGTCATACCGAGGTCTTGTTTACGTTCGATCCTTTGTGCTTCTAGACGTGCCTGCGTGCGTTCTCTCTCGCGCTGATAGTAGTTCATCAACGCGATAGAGTAGTTCGTATTAGCCGCATACTTCTGAGCGTCGGCTTGTATGAATGCACCGGCAATGCTACCGACTGCGCCTAATGCTCCGCCCATCATTTCCATCCTTGCGTTCCTTTATACGTATAAGGAATTAGAACGCTCCAACGGAACCAGCAGTGCGGCGACGTTCCTCTTCTGACATTGCATCTTGTAACGCAGTCGCACCGGGATTAACCGCTCCCTGTGTTTTACCACCCTTAGCAATCAGTGCTTCAGGATCGAAGAACTCAGTGCTACCGAATGCGTTACGCAACTTACCTTCTAGTCCACCAGTAAACGCTGCTGCACCAGATTTGATCTTACCAGTCCACGCAGATGGATCGTATTGATCCCCGAAGTCCCAATTCGTTAGTCCTTGACGTGCCTGTTTGTCGATATCCTTAAGTGACTGTCTGCCAGTCTCCAGAACACCAAGGCCCTGTTGATTAGCACGTTCGAACGCACCAGCTTTCTGCTGTCCTAGTGCGCGCGAAGCTGTACCATAACCAACATCATTCAACGTACCTCGCGCTTTAGCTCTATCGATATACTCATTCGCCTCACCGAACTGTTCGTTGATGATCGATTGTATAAGCTGGTCATCAGCGGTATCTGGTATATACGTGGACTCGAAACCAACCGGAACCTCACTCTCATAACCGCGAGTGATCTTATTGCGGTTCTGTGTGCGTATGTCGCCTACGGTATTCTCCCAAAGGTCCGAACCGAAGTACGTACCTGGAGACGGATCGAGATTAGGGATATTCCCTTGAGCTTTATTCAGTGCATTCTCATACGCGGACATGATGCCGTAGTTATCATCAATGCCCATCGTGCGTAGTTTACTGCTACCATAGTCTTTCGCGAGAGCTTTTGCTCCACCGACACGACCTTGAAAGTCTGCGGTATCCTTGACAAGTTTCTCCGCAGCACGTTTCTCCTCCGCGATGCGATTAGTCTCAGCAATCTCATTACGATGATCTTCGAGTTGCTGTTGTGCCCGTGCCTCTGCCATCGGATCGGGAGCAGGAGGCGGTGAAGGTGCATTACCTCCACAGTTTAGAACATCACTATCGTCATCGCTAATATCACTATTATCAGGACGAGGAGTATCTCTATTAAACGTCGTGTCTTCGTCTCCGATATGTCTCTCCGATTGTTCATCACTCTTACGTCGAACTTGATCGATCATCCATGCTGGCAGCATTGTTCGTATCCTTTACAAAGTAGACGCCCGCCTCTCTGAAGCCGAGCTTTTGTGACATCTTAGCGAATAGTCGAACTTGCTTGTCGGAGTGTTTGTCTTTGATTATGTCGATAACAAATCGAACACATCCACGGACAGCTCCCCATTGTAGGAACTGTTTAACCAGCAGGAAGGCTACAGGGCTTCCTCTGTAGGGTTTGTCTACATACCATACGTTACTGACTGCCATCTTATCCGTAGACATAAAGAAAGATGACAGCGAACCGATAAAGAAACCGACTGGCTCACCTTCACGATAGGCGGCCCATCCATTATACGTCATCCTCTCAGGATCGGCCATCTTATACGTTGCATGACGGAGTATCGCATCCATTGAAAAGTCGAGATGCGGTTGAAGTTCCTGATGCGCCTTTTTGAAGAGAGGCTCTAATACGTATAAGTCATCTTTAGTCAGCATCTCTCTTATATCATACCACGACCCTGCTCTCTTAAGTCGCTCAAGTCGTCGTTGTCTATGTGTGATCGTCGTGGTCTCAGTTTGCATCTGCATATGCGGCCTCTAGTGTTTCAATACGTTCCATTGCTTCTTGTAATGCCTTAGTGAGAGCAGCAATAACCACCATTGGATTTGGTGATTGTAATACTTTAACCTGATCCTTACGTCCTGTCGCTGCACCTTCAACCAGTGTATCCTGTAACTCATGTGCAGCAAAGCCCCATCGCTCAATACCATCAGCTTCGACAAACGGCTTCCCTGTGTTCTTCGCTGTGTCTGTCAGATGAGACGGTGTGTAATCTCGGTGTTGGTAGCTGACAGGTTTAAGCGCCTTCACACGATCCCACATCGATGGGAGTGGACGAACATCCTTCTTCGCACGATAATCACTGACGGCAATAGCTCCGACATACGTACCGTTAATATAGAAGCCACCACCCGGCCAATTGATAGCGAAGACATACGCTCCGTAATTCCCACCAGTATTACACCGATAACCTAAACTAGTCCACATTGTCGGAGCAGAGAACTCAGTATTAGTTCTAACTGATGGAGACTCAAAAGATAAAACATGATCTGATCCAACTATAATACGCGCACAGAAATCCTCCGCTTCATGACCCGGATACTTCATGTCAATATAATACGCACCTTCAATCGCGTAGAAGGTTGGTGTTGCTCCATTCTGAATGAAGTTACTAAAGTTGAAATCATTCGTACCGTACAAACGTCCAGCCGGTGAGTACAAGTGACCATGTGGGAATTGATAACTACCACCATCCCAACGTAGATAATGACCAGCAGCAGAGAGGAACACAAAGCCGTTATGTGCCCATAAAGCTTGAGTAGCTACGACATCCCATGAACATGTTAGGGTATTATCTACATTTAATGTCCCATATATCCTCGATGACCCATTACCGAAGAGTGCATAGTGAGCAGCACCGTTAGCTTGTTGTAAGTAAATAGGACCAGCACCATACGCTCTAAGTGCTAATGCAGAACCATCGCCATACAGACCAGACGTAACACCTTGACCGATAGCAACCGATCCTGATGTTCTTAAATTACCATTAGCAATAATATCATGCGCAAATGTTGCATCTCCATTCGCACCAGCAAGAGTTAAAATATTACCTGCTGCTATCGAATACAGTCGAAAGTTATCGGTCGCTGGCTCTGTGCCTACAAAGAACCTATCAACCGCTCCCGGCGTACTAAACCAACTACCAGCACCCACTCCACCAAATGCCCAATGACTCGGGCCATTAAAGTTAAGTGCTCCCACCATCGTATCGCCAGCAAGATTAACTTTTGTTGTAAGTTGATTATCAACATACGTCTTATCAGCTTTGGTAGTAAGTGTTGCACTAATTGTACCAATCTGAGTATCAACATATCCCTTATGTGCTGCATCTGTAGCGACAGTTGGATTAGCGGCAGGCAATGTAAGCACACCTGTCATCACCGCAGCAGCACCACCAGCTTTAGCAACTTTCTCAGTATCCAATTCGTTAAGTGCTGCTTGAACGTTTGTTGAAGATAGACCTCCCGCTGGTGTAGTGGGAAGAGTAGATGCAGCAGTAGCAGTAACGAGTTGCCACGCTCCAGTACCCGCGTTGTTTTGCCGTCCGTAGATCGCTCCGCCGGTCGGTGGTTCGGGAATGATACCTTGTGGTCCTGTAGGTCCCGGAATGCCTTGATCGCCCTGTATGCCTTGCGGACCTTGAATACCCATCGGTCCAATCGGTCCAACTGGTCCTTCAATTCCACTAACAGCGATCCACCAATCTTCATGTGTACCGCTACCACCAACAACTTCGACTTCGACTGTCAATATTGATCCCGTATAATCACTAACAGCACCCCACATCCAATCAACGGTAGGATTAGCACTACTTGCGATAGTGACCTTCGCACCTGGAGCAAACACTCTGCCTGATTGCGTACCAAATACCTTCGTCCCCGTGCCAACCGTTACAGCACTATCAGACGTACCCATCAATGATTGAATGAAGTCAACACCCATCCAATACGTAGGATACAGGAGACGATGTTCAGCAAACGTCATCGGTGCAGGAGGACTTATATGTCCAACGAAGCACTCGTAAGCCTCCGCACCGTCGATATCAACCGTGCGATCACCCACTTCATATTCGACGCTATTCTTCCACACACCTTTAAGACTATTCGATCCTGACATTAGATACATAATGCCATCGATAGTCTTCAGATTGCGTTCGTAGTACGTATGCCACGCTGGAAAGTCGAACGTGGGTACTTCAAGATCAAAGTACGTCGTGTACTCTTTAACTGGTCCGATGCTCATCGATCTCTTCCCACTATTTTGTAACCGAAGATGAACGCGATGAAACGGAGAGGCTCTATAGTCGAACCGAAGATACGAAACTTAAACAATTTCCCTCGTGCTTCAAAAGGTATCGGTCGTTGTCTAATGGCGAGGCGACCAGTACCATGTGATTGCTGATGGACACCGAAGCCACCTTCATCACCACCAACCATGTCCATCGATAATAGAGGAGTACGCGCACCTGTAACCTTATGCTTATAATAGTAATCAAGATACATCTCAACAGTGAACCGATCTCTTCCTTTAGCATCAACGTTTATAGTTTTCAGCAGTTTAGTCATATCTCTCTTATCGAAGTCAGCCCACGGGAACTCAATGTCGAAGTTGATAGGCATGCCTTTATAAATGATCCAGTTATCAGGGAAACTTTCCCTCTCTACTTCAAACGAGTCATCAACCGAAGTCGTGTTTGTCTTCTGTGCGGTGTACACTTCATTAGTCAGTACATCTCGCACCTTCGTCCCTGCTGTATACGTAGTGTTATTAGCGTAGATGTGATCGTAGAGGCCCATGTAATCAGCGTGAATGGGATCGTAGCGATTACCCATTCTCCAGATGTGACTTTTATCAGCTAAGAAGACACGACCGTATAGTGATGTGGTACCCGCTCTAAAGTCCCATCCTCTATAGCGCGACCAAGCCTTAATCTTCAGCCCTTTATTATACGTGAGAGCATAAGCAATAGTCTCTGTCCTCTTACGTGTGATATCTACTGCAATGCCTCCGAAATTGAGAGGCTCAACGATGATGTTAAGGAGACGGAAGGATATAAGGTTCTCATTTAACACAGCTTCGACTGTACATTCCGCAGGTATATCACCAGAGGGTATCGACCTCTTAGTATCGGTTAATCCTGATAGCGAGAACTTCTCACCTTCTACCATGCCGTGATTAGGAGTGTTTAGTACCGCTCTATTAGTACCAACATCTACGAATAGATAATAGATGGGATCATTCGGTAGACGTACCTTTACATCATCGTGATTAGGGACAAATAAGACGTAGCGATTATCGTGCGTACTGTAGACTGAGAAGATATCCCTCTCTAATGTCTTCGCTGTCAATCGCGATATATTCATCTGTAGCATCGGTGCGATAAATTCACTCATCCTAGATGGTATAATAGAGTTATCGAACTGTGATTTCGCAAAAGACGGCACACCGATCGGATCAGCCATCACCAAGTCGAAACCGAGAAACACCATGCTCTTATGTGCAATAGCTCCATGTCTTGCGACACTATCCGTAACTTCTGGTCGATGCTGCGTACCGTCAAAGATACCAAGTTCGACCATCGCTACCGTATCGTCGAACGCTACTGCAAGGAAGTTTCTAAACTTGTTAACCCCTCTGATGAATACCGATGAGCTATTAGTGTTATTAAGCTCAATCGCCACACCATCGTTATCAGTTTCATCCGCCGGGTTCTGCCATGTACCGCTACTATTAGTCGCGCTAATATGTACCTTATATGGCATCAATGGATCACCTGCCATTATCAGCCACTTATCAATAGCACACACATAACGACATACAGGTACGTTTACCGTACTATACTCAGCACCCGCATCAGCCAAATACGTACAGTTAGGTGTCTTTTGGAAATTAATAATCACCGGCTTATCGATACCGTTGACGATAATCAACTCACCCTTAAAGATAGCCGATGATGCGTAGTCGATATTACTCCATCCTGGTCCGGGAGTTACAGAACCCGGAGTAATGAATGCCTTAGAGTGATCCCATATCTTCGTAGTCTGCATTGCCGCATTGACTTTAACTATCTCACCTAAACTATCAACAGCGACGAGTTGTTCATCATAATAGACAAGCTCAACAATATCACCAGCGAGGAAGTGTGTATCCTTCGTCACTGTCTTCGCTGCATTATCGAAACCAGTTACAGTAGCCGCAGTCGTCATAACGAGGTGGAAGCGATCCGCTGACTCGATACGTACACCGAATGTCTTCCCTATAATCTCCTCGCTCTTCAAACCGAGCATATTAGTCCAGCCATTCACGAACGTAATATGATCCCCATTCTGTAAGCCATGAGCATTATAATCACATACTAACGACCGCTGTCCTATAGTCCATGCGATACTAAATACAGCAGAGCCGGTTAATACGCTTCCCCGTCGGAGGTCAACGAATAACTCCGTGCCCCATCTAACAGAAAGGGTGTTATCAACGCCTCTATGTATATTATCCAGCACTGGTTGAAATGATGAAGACAAATTAAGTTCATCGTCAACAACATTTAACCCACCTCCGAAGTCTCTGATGACTGTTGATTTAAGTGGAGCCATTACCAAGTCATCCATTCAGTAAACGGACTACCTGCTGGTGCGCCGAATGGTATCGGTCCTCTATTCATCGCCTCTCGTAATTGTGCTTCACGTTTAGCTGTAGCCTCCATAAACTTCTTCACACTATTAGGCGCATCCTCATCATCAGCGAGATAATTGAAGGCAGTCGCGCAGACTAACAAGTCATCATCGAGATGAACTTCATCATTAGCTGTAAACGGTTTAGGCTTGGTACGGTAAGTGACGCGAACGTAGCCTTCCGTCTCTACAGGGATGACTTGAAATATACTATCATCCGGTGTCGATGTGTAGAACTTGCGATACGTAGCTGCATTCGCATGTGCAGGGAGTGCAGGAAGCGGTGTTCCTTCCTCCTGTAACCAAATGTATCTAATATCATCTATCCGCTTAATCTTATCCCTTAAATCCTCAACAACTCGACCATCTACACCATTAAGAATAAACATCGCTCTATTCGTAGTATACCGCGGCCACCAATAATGATCGAAGAATATGTTAAACTGTCTCTGCATTATAGCGGCAAGTACATCCTCGCTATACTGCTGGACACTAATACCCGGCTCTTGTCTCAATTCAACAAGCGTCTTACGAATAAGGTCTGCAAACGTCGACATCACTACCTCCAAGAATAACGGGACCGCTTACACGTATAAGCGATCCCATTACAACTTAACCAGCGTAGTGAGCGATACCATAGAGTTCAGTCAAGTCAGCAAGACCGATGATAGCAAATGTCTTCACACCGTTGGAGGCGGAAGTGAAGTCAACACCACCACGAGGATCACTACTGCCTGCTGTCTGTGCAACATTGTTAGCTGCACCATACGTAGCAGTACCCGGAGTTGCTGCAAGTCCATCTTCGAGCCAGTTCTGCACCGCTACTGTACGATACGGAACACCGAGAACATCAGTATAGCCGATGTTCACAGTAGTAGCCGCACCGTTAGGAGCAGTCCACGTCAACAAGTCCAAGCTGCGATAAATCTTAAGCGTATTAACCGCAGTCGCACCATTAAGTGTCAGCGTCTCACGAATAGGCTGCCCCATATAGTCGCGACCTTGAATGGTAACGACGTTTGCAGCAGTAGCAAGTGAGACGAACGAAAGCTGACGCCCAAACGGACCCAACTTATCACGATAGCCAGCAGTGAAGACGTTACTACTACCAGCTACCGCCCAGTTACCCGCAGCGAGAATACCGTTCGCACTGAGAGCAGGCACCGCACCATAGTCAGCACGATACTCACCAGTCACATAGTCAATATCCGCACTGAACTGCGCGTCCGGTACGTACATATTAACTTGCTGGTTCCAAGTATCGAAGTGCTGAGAGTTTACGCCCTGAGCCATAGTTATTCTCCTTTCTTCTTGAGCGGCTTCTGAATAACCCCGACTACATCGCTCGTCTCAAGATCAACGAGTTCAACGTATTCGGGATCACCAACAAGACGCTCCACTTCTGCACGGGTTCTCACTCGGATAGAGTGGCCTTTTGGAAACTTGAGGATAAACGAAGACGGTTCCTCAATCTCCGAGTACTTAAAGAGGCGCTTCTCTTTGTCATAAGAAGCGACTCGTCTCTTATACGGCCCACCTTCTTCCACCAGGAATTTAGGTACAGGCTTATCGACTCGCGATTGTACTGCTTGTGCCATCTATCTCACTCGTTAATGAGAACGGCGTGAGTGCGGTATGCCTTCCAAAGACAGAACTGTCCTTGCCACACGACACGCGATCCGTTTGCATCCACATTCCACGGCGCGGTAAGTTCTTTCACCTTCATATTCACATGCTTGAGCACATGAAGGCGTAGATATTTAGAGTTGATGAAGTATGCCTTATTCACAGGGCAATCTTCATCGTACATCATCGGCACGGATTGATGGCTAACACCTTTGAAACCAAGGTCCATCATCTTCTTGCCGCTGTTGCTCTCACCAAGATTAATGGTGATCTTGTCTCTGACCGCAGCACGATAGATGCGGTACAGGTTACGTCCACAGAGAATGATATCAGGCTTCTCACCTTTAACAGTGAGGTCCATCAATACGTCATCGAACGCCTCTTCAATGTTGGTAGAGTCAATACCGCCGACATTGAAGTCATAAGATGAAGTGCGCCACTGAGGTTCAGCAGCACGATTAAGACCAGCCAACGTTCCAGTAGTTGGATCGTCCGGTATAAGAGACGCCAAACCGAGTGGATCAGTACCACCACCCGCAGCATAGAGATAAGCGGAGAACTGTTCCTTGATACTCTCTTCAAGGACCTCCATCTTCGCTTTCATCAGCTTGAAGATTTGCGCTCGTCCTCGGTTCTCGTCTTCTTCCTGTTCGGAGATAATGACCGTACCAGCAAATCTAGACCATCCATAACGGATAGTCGTAAATTCGTTAGTTTGGTTGACAGGAAGAGTTTGATAATACTCATACGTTCCCACATTTGGATTGCGTCCCACTGTGAGAGGATTAGTGATTTCCCAACCGCCATCTTCATATTCGACGCGGTTGGTAGCCATCGCCCACGCAACGAATGCGTTGGATTTAACTGCCGCCATAATCAACTTGCCACGCGACTTAGTGAGCGTGGAGTTGAGGACTGTTGCTAGTGTTGACATTACCCTTGATATCCTGACTCTTGGAGTGCTTCGTCAATGATCGATGCATAGCTACGATCAGGAGAAGCGACCTCTGTCCGACGTTCTGTCATCCCGTTACTCGGTGTTCTACCGTTAACAATTGGACGACGACGAGATGCCTGTTGCCCCGGCTGTTGGCCTCCACGTTGCATAACAGCAGCGAGTTGAGGACCAAGAGGTTGTTCGAAATCCAACCTATTCCGAAGCGCAAACTCGCGTACTCTAAAGTATGCCTCGACTTCATTGAGGCCCTGAGTTCGCATTAAGTTTGCGATAGCATCCTGATGCGGATCAGCGTCAGGGTATTTAGACAAGAATGTGTTATATCGTGTATGGACTGCTTGAGTGACCCGTTCGTTCTCTGCTCGCTCTTTATTAATCTTGTCAAGAGGAGCTAAACGATCATCAAGCATTTTCCTAATGGCATCGGTCTGAACTGCACCTATGTTCGAACCGAGTAATTTATTAAGATCGACACCTTTAGCTGATGCCTCCGCTAGAACAATCTGCACTAGCTGCGCAGGATTATTCTTGAACAGGGCCATCATGTCAAGGGCCGCAGCCGTTTCGTCGTTATTTAGTCCGAGCTTTGCAGGTGCCCCGTTAAGGAAGTTCGCCTCACTCTGCTGCGCCCTTACCTGTTGTAACTCGCGCTCTTTAGCATCTAATAGACCACGATATCGTCTGTTCTGCTCATCTAATCTACGACCACGACCAGCAGGAGCGACTATGTTACCGCGTGCGTCTATAACATTACCAGCTTGATCGTATCGTACTTGACCTTCGTCTTGCTGGCGTAATTGTGTAGGGTCTTGCGGTTGCTGTTGTTGCTGTTGTGGTTCACCAGTATCATCAGCTTCTTGTACATTATCAAACTCATCACCAGCACCGACATCTTCTTCAAGACCCGGTACTGTATCAAGCATCTGGTCGTCTACTTCGTTATTGAGGGACTCCCTGCGGGGCGCCATTTGTCTGTCCTCTATTGATTGATGGTTGCTTCGGAGTCGCATGTTCATTTGCGATCTCGGTAACTCTGTTCTGCTTACCCTGTTGTACTCTCATCATTACTTCTTCGACAGCTTGTCGTATCGGTACACCTTTAGCCATTGCCGCTCCGATAGCTTGTTTAGCTTGCGGAGGTAGTTGATTTAGCTGTTGCTCCATCTCAGCAACTTGATCCCCACCGGGTTGTTGTTGCTGTTCGGGTTCTTCAGGTGCGAGTTGTTTCTCAACAGACGCCCTCAACATTGCCCAATCTTCTTCAGTGATAACTACCTCATCAAAAGCACGTTCAAACATACGTAGAATTATAAGCATTGTAGCGGGGACAGCTTTACCAAACTGTCCGAGAACCTGACCCATTTGTAAGGCTTCTTCTTTCTTCGCTCTAGCAGTCGGTTTGAGTGCAGAACCACCGACCATGCGTAGTGAGAACTTCGATTGAAACTCTTGCGGTGTCATTGGTGTCATCGCGGACCATATTTCACCGCATTTATCTTCAACGAGAGCAGCGACCATCTCAGCAGGCATCTTACTTACACATAGTTCTAATAGTGTAGCACCCACGTTACCAATGAAGTCCTCTATCTGGTCAATCTTCTCATCAAGACGTGTCTGTGTCTGTGACTCATATGACTCGATAGCCTTATTAGTTGTATTGGTCTTATACTCCACGCCTCTCATCACATTAGTAACAGACGAGACGCGATCGATTGCTTGTAGATAAGGCTGTGGATCGAATAACTGCATAAACTGACCAGATGGTGGAGGTACCGAGAAGATAAGGTCTTGTATCTTCTTACCATCAGGTACCTTCACACCAACTGCTCCACCTTTCTCAGCACCACTGAGGAAGTTGGATACTATACTGCTGTCCTTGATCGCATCGATATCGTAGAATAGGTTCTTCCGTGTCCACGCTATCGCCCTACGACGTTCACTAGCTATCTCATTAATCGCATCCTGCTGATCGAGATAATACATCACCTCAGATCGAGCATAGTCGCCCTCGGGATCGGTATAAAACTCCAAACAAATGACCGGGAAGAAATTGGTGAGATTGTAAGGGTCGTCCCATACCCATACAGGCCACGACCAGTTCTTATCGTTAAACAACAAGAGTCGTCGTGTAACTTTATCGTACACTCTCCAAACTTTTGTGTACTTCGCTTTGTCAAACGTGTCTTCATCATCGTACCCATAGCTGTGATAATCCTTATGTCCGTCTAATAGAGAAAAGTTGTTAATCTCCTCATCGTGTCCACCGCTCGACTTCGCATTTAATATATGCGTCGGGGCGTAAATCGACTCCCACTCGTCCTCTTTATCCTCCTTCTTCTTAAAGTATATCGCCCGTAGCAGCGTTGTAGGAACGAAGTCAGCAATCATAAGCCAATTACAATCAGTCAAATCATTATGAGTAGTGGCAGGATCACGTAGTACATCTTTCGGGTGTCGAAACTTACACCACGGGCCACTCGGACTGAGGACGTTGATCTTATCTTCAAGTGCAGCCAAACATCCCTCTATCTCTTCAATCTCGTGAATGTCTTTCGCCTTCGCAAGTCTATCCGCTTCATGTTGTATCTCAACAAGCGTCGCCTCACTACTATCCTCCTTCTCCGTCCATCCCAACTCTAAATACGCGACATTCGTAAGTGTACACATAATGATACACTTACGAGCTTTAGGCTTGAGATTTATACCGGGGGATACCTTTTTCGAAAATAACGCATTAACCACTCTCTCGCAGCAAGTCGAGAATGCAGTAGTCTTTTCGTCTTGTTTATCGTTAGGGGTGAGTTCGACATCGGGGTTTTTGGCGTAGGTAGCTGGTACAAGTGCGGTAGTGTTCGCGAATACAACGTTCTCCGTTTCAATGTGCTCATCACTGATACCTGTCCCCTTACGTGACATCCGAGATACATTCGGGCTGCCTTCTACATTACTATGTGTCACCTGATCGTTGTTATAATACCTAATGCATTCATCCCATGCGTCAGCGATGCCTTCATTCTTAAGCTTCGCCTTCGCCTGATCGCGTCGAGATTTCCACAGTTTCCCCATCTGCTTCGATACGGGTATCTTAGTATCTGCCATCATCTTATATGATGGTGAATATTCCTCTTTACCCTTCTCAGGTTTAATCCCACCTTCAACAAGGCTTTCACTAATCGCCGCAGTTGCAACGTCATCCGGTTCCATTACACTATCTCGCTCATCTGTTGCTGGCGTTCTCTACCATGACGCCACTTACGCGATTTAGGCTCAACTATATCACTTTCCATCCACTGTAGATATCCAGGTTCTTGATTAAGTCGTGGATCGAGACGAGCGATAGCCTCTAGCTTCGTGAGCATATACTTCGTAGTATCCATTGCGTGGTCATTACGATCATTCGGCTTATCGTCTCTCTCACCTTTACTATCCTTATCCCAATAGTACCCACCTATCTCATCAATCCACCAATCTAAGTCACGAGATACGTATAGGTGAGGAGCACTGAAGTCACCAGTAAAAGGATTACGATGAAAGCGACTAATAGTGAGATAACTTCCGACTTTAACAATGCCGCCGAGAATGTCATTATTACCCCGACGCATCGGGACACCGAGATTAGCAAATTGACTAGCCACTGTCTCATTGACGTTACCACTATTACCACCGTATCGCTTAAAGATATTCGGATCGGCCCAACAGTCTTGATCCTGTGGTAACCCCCATCTCTGTCTTATAGACCGTATCTTATCGGCTTGCTCTAATATTCCCATCTCGCTCTTGTAGAAACCGTCCACGATAATAACGTTGCCATCATTATCAACGAAGGAGAGCAAATAGCAAGATGGGACTGCAATACCGAAATCGTAGCCATCTATAATAGGGATCATGTACCCGTCGTCGATCAGCTTATTCCACAGCTTCATTATATCCGTATGTTCGACGCTATGTGTTATATCATTATACTGTGGGTATACTAGACCCTCATATGCTGCCCACTTACCTAATAGGAAGCGATCTTTCATCTGTCCGGTATAAGTGGACTCTAATCCTTGGATGACATCAGGCTCTAGTACGTGGGCATTTTCATACGTACTACCTTCGATCACATCTAACAAGGGTTGTACTTGGTCATCCTTCTTAATAGGTTTACCGTCCTTGTCCCTTAAAACAATCAGGTCGTTCGTTATAACTCCCCGCTCCTTATATAGATGGAATGGATGGACGAGACGCTTATATACCCAATTCCTCGTAGGATTACAGGTTAAAATCATCATACGCGGACCAGTGTGTGGCATCGTAGGATCATCACCGATATACGGAGTAGACCCACGTAGACGACCCATCAAATCCAAGAAGTCCTTATGTACGATTTCAGGGTCTTCAATCTGATCGACTACAATCCAATCGTAAGTCGCGCTGAGGAGGTTCGATGTGGCAGCTTCATCCCCTCTCGACTGTTGTTGCATGTATCTAAAGTTAATCGTAGTCCCATTCTTTAGAGTACACATATTACTGCTGTTCTGTCCTAACGGGAAATTCTTAACCCATTGCTTCGGACACCACTTGATAAACTCCTTACGAAGAGTATCATTAAGTTTAGGATAAGTTGCACGAGCCATAAGCCCATTTGAACCCGGATAGTCACGGGCAAACTTGAGTGCTTCAATACAGGCACTAGCAGTCTTCCCGTTAGCAAAGCCGCCACCAAGAATTCGTATCTTAGCACGCGACCTGAAGAAACGGTCATTCAAGCCGTCCTCTTTTACAATGTAATTAGTCATAGTGTCCTATGCGTGTACCATGAAGCCAAACACCTTCCATCCGAGTAGGAATAGAAGGATGTACAACAACCAGTCCCATCCCCATGCATAAGGAGCGAATGCTGGTTGAGATCGCGCTATACCAAACACGAGTATGATGAGCATCAGTACCCAAAAGATAAGACCGATTGGCATTGTTACCTCCTCACACCGCATCTCTGTGCTTCTAGCATATTCCTTGCAAGTCTTCGACAACTAACTTCCGCATTGATTGCATCGATCTCCGCTCTTGTATAAATCTCAGGAGGTCGAGTAACTACAACTGCATCAGGTACCCCATATACCGCAGCAGCATATGGGTCTACTCCTCTAGTAGCGGGACCAAAGAACGAAGGAAACGTCGTACATCCACTCAGTAATAATGAAAATACGATAGGTCGCGCTAATGCAATCATCACCGACCTCTCCTCATAGCCTCCATCATCGCCATCTGTAATTCAGGTGATTGTTGTTTCGGCTGTTGTTGTATTTGTTGCTGTGGCTGTGAAACTCCGCGCGCCGAAGAGTCGCGGACGAACTGTTTCGCAACTTGTTTCGGTATCCCAATGTTACTTTTACCAGATGCCGCAGCGTGCATCGCTCTACGTTGTTTGTCGCTTTTCATGGGCATCGAACTCACCTCTCCCGTTCACCTTTGCTTGATCGTTCATCTTTGCGTGATCGTTATTAGCTTCAATAGTCGCTCTAAGTACAAGTACCTGCATATACAGATCACCAATGAGCATACGCACGTTCTGTTCGACTTTCTGACTAATAGCCTGTTGATCTTCGTTCATCGTCTACCTCTCAGTTCGCGTTTGAGTTCTTGTATATCCTTAGCAAGTGACTCGATTGCCTTTTCTATCGCTTCTATAGGACTAGGTGGCGGTGGTGGTATGTATGGATACGGTACGTCAACCACATGACCATCGAGATACACCGCTCCTGTTTGTTTAGCCAGCAATTCCTTCCAAACTTCCTCGGTAATCTCCACAGCCTCTAGAGGTATCTTCGAACTACGAGCATTCTCATTCTCAGGTGGATAAATTTCATTCGTATAAAATGCTATAGCCCTACCTTCCGCATCGAATGTACCATAATAACGCACAACGAAAGTAGCCATTCCCAATGGTGTCTCAGGAATGATAATCGGTTGTTCTATCTTCTCATCAGTCATCAATATCCCCATGCGACGTAGAAGTATAGTTGAGTAGCCACACCTACAGCACCACCGCTGTTAACGTATCTCGGTTGGAAGTAAAATCTACCATGTTCAAATGCCTGTTGGTTACATGTGATCGAACTACCATCTG
>Ga0184625_10000008_pt1 | contig 48254 bp, 67 predicted proteins | sample PLM3_30_b1_FD_133151 | JGI IMG/M metagenome (GOLD analysis project Ga0184625, IMG submission 133151) | Groundwater sediment microbial communities from an aquifer in East River, Colorado, USA - PLM3_30_b1 | ecosystem: Environmental > Terrestrial > Soil > Riparian zone | place: USA: East River... | reverse complement strand
GACCGGAGGACATTTTTAGAAGTGTGTGGGGGTCTATTCTATACACATACACACCTATACATGGTGAACACTTAAAAAGGCCCATATTCATTGCCCTGAACACTTCCTGCACTTTATCCAATTTAATACCGGAATTATACCGGATTTATACCGGATTTATACCGGAATTGCCCTGTCCATACAGGAAGCTATGTGGACGAGCTATCAGGTAGAAATCATCTATAGATTGATCAGCCTGGACGAGGGACAGCCGGGCCAATCAAACGCAGTTCAGGAAATGAACACTTTCGCTCAATTTCAAGCAATCTAGGCCCGATCTGCCCTATTGACTTATGTGGCGCCGCTTGCTATCCTTATTACTCAACACGCGCACGATTCAGAAAGGCACAAGATCATGGATGCAACCGGCCTCACACTACTAGTTCTCGCGACGACATTCCTGTTCACTGCGAGCAATCCTGTATCCCGTCGGCGCTAATCGGCGCAGCCAATCTATAAAGCTCCGCTCACAGCCCCTAGGACGAACGATCGGCAGAGCACGCACTTGGATACCACCCTGCCTCCGATCGTTCAAATGAACAGGTATACAGGGCAAATGAACACTTGTTTAGGCCGACCCCTAAGCCCGGTAGAACCAGCCCTATTTTACAACATCTATAGATTCCCAAATCCATCATCAGGCGCCACGCTCGACGAGCCCCTGGTGACAAGCTCAGGTAGGACGCCCCTATAGATACGAGCCGCTTTCGAGCTGGAGCTGGTGCTCGACGAGGCTGCTGGAAATGACGGGGATTCTATATGCCGGGCGAAGTCATCTCATGAGATACGGGCGGATCAGGCATCGGCGGTTGTTTGTGCAAGGTGGCTGCAAAACGCGCGTTTTTGTTAGCGTTTTTGTGCGTTTGACAATGGTCTATGGATTTGCTATTCTATTGACTCAGTCGGCGGTTGGAACGGGCGAGCGGAATAACCCGCTACCCTGAAAGACCGAAACACTCTATAGAGTGGAGTTTATGAAAAACAAAAACGGCTCAAACCTCGTCAGCGGAAAGACAATCGTCAACAGCAAGACAATCGCAAAGGAAACGAAGAAAATGGAAAACGGCAAAACGGAAAAACAGCCCGAAAAGAAAGTTTTCGTGGCTTCGGTGGAACAGGGCATTGCAGACCTTATCGCGGAAGGCCAGCTCCCGGCGGAAGTCACGGGGCTGATCGAACAGGGCATCATCAAGGCCGTGATTGATCAGGCCAACGTGGACGAGGACAAATACTCCGGCGATTACATCCGGCTCACGTTGGGCGACGGCGCGAAAACGGATGATGATGTGATCATGGGACTTCTCATGATCGCGAACGGCAACTTGCGCGCGCCGTTCAAGGAAGACGGCGAAACCCGCGACATGCGCAAGCCGTCGTTGGAGAAGTTTGCGCTTTACGGCGCTGATCTGGCCTCGCGTTCGCGGGTGAGCCAGCGGGTCAAGGCAGCGGCTGAAGGCCCGGAACGCGCGATCGAACGCATGGCCGATCAGCTTCAAAAGGCGAAGCCCGGCATGTCGCGTGAAAAGGCAATGGCGAAGGCGGTCGCCATGCTGGAGGATGACGGCGACGAATAGTCGCAATCTATCAAGGCGGGGGACAGCAAACCCCGCCTCTTTTCATCCCGTATATTCCGATATCGTAGTATCCGCTACCGCACCATCCGCTCTCGACATACTTTTCTATATCAACTAATAAATCTATAGGGACGCACGTAGATATAGCGGCTTCCTTTTGTATAGCGACTTACCTTTATATAGCAGCTATACTTTATATAGTCCCACCGACGGGTCCCATTTCCTGGCCCCCCTGCGAAGCATTTCCCGTTAAACACATAGAGCCTATCAAGAACTAACCTAAAAGATAGGGTTGGTTTGGGGATAAGAACCAGAACCGTTCAGTTTTTGAACGCCCAGATAACCGCGATTTCGTTAAGGAAAAGGGGGGTTGACAAAAATCCCCTATCGTGCTAGTCTAGATGCAATCCATCTTTTGCTTCGCAACGATTGGCTCGGGGTCTATCTATTTAGCCATGTTTATAGACGTGAAAGAACTCGCAAGGCGCAAAGAGGAATCGAATAATCTGATCGAGCGCATGTCTGTCGCTCCATCTGAGCCAATCGATGTCCCTCTCGATACCTCCAAGTTCAAAAAAGATGGAACCAACAGAAAGACGCCCGAGTATTCTCCAGAGCAACGTGCACTGATCGGAGTCTCTGCGATTGCGCTCGGACCAAAGAAGGCTGCTGAAGTCCTTGATGTTTCTGAGTCCTATGCCAAGGTTCTGGCCAGGGGAAGCTATAGCACGGCTCTGGACCCAGAGGAACGGGATAGGAGAAATCAGGAACTGAAGGATGCCGTTTACGAAGGACTCGCATCTATCAGGGAGAAGGCCCGCGAGAAATTGATGATGGCACTGGATGGCATTGATGAGGTATCGCTTGGAGCCATCAAGGGTAGTGACAAGGCGAAGGTTCTAGCCAATATCTCCAATCAGCTCAGCTCTGTCATCGACCGAACCATCAACAAGGGCGAGCATCTGCATGATAGCAGAAGCACTCATCTTCATCTCTACGCGCCCGAAACTAGACCGATAACTGCATTCACTATCAAAAGGATTGGTGGAAACACTGATTCTGAAGCCACAGGTTCATCGAATGCCCAATCAAGCTCAGAATGAAACTCGTGAAGATCGAAGGATGGATGGCAAAGTCGTCCGTCTCAACAAAGGATTCGGCTTCATAGAGGGAGTAGATGGCCGAGACTACTTTTTTCATTGGACAGAGCTCGACAAATTCTCGAAGCAATTCCGCAATCTTAAAGTAAACGAGCTTGTCTCGTTTCAGCCAGGAGCGACAGACGACGGGCCACGGGCATTCTGCATAAAGACGGAGTAGAGCAATGTTGCTGATTATTGTCGTCTTGCTCATCTTGTTGCTCGGCACTGGTCCTTGGTATCCATACTCGCGCTCATGGGGCTATGGTCCTTCTGGATTGCTGGGAATTGTCCTGGTGATCTTGCTGCTCTATTTCTTGTTGGGGAGAGGTCGGCTCTAGATGGAGTGGATGCTTCAGTTCTTTCAATACGATCACCTCCCAGAGAAACTTCGGGACGCCTCGAAACCTTTCTGTGATCTCGCGCACAAGGTCGTGGATGAGTTTCCTGAGAATCCTGAGCGGACGGTTGCTCTGAGAAAGCTCTTGGAGTGCAAGGATGCGGCGGTGCGCGCGGTTCTGGCTGGTCCGACACCACGTCGCACGTAACAAGTGCCGCTTCAGATCGAATACTTTGAGGGAGGGGTTCGCAGGACCTGGAGACCATTCCCGCGCCAAGAAAAATTCCTCAGCCTCCCCGATGAGGTCTTTGAAGGCTTCTATGGTGGGTCTGTTGGTGGAGGGAAAAGCGAGCTTCTAGTTCTGCTGCCTGTCCTGAAGGGGTGGTATAGAAAGGCTCAGTTTAGAGGGATCATCTTTCGCCGGACAATGCCGGAACTGAAAGAGTCCCTGATTCCACGTAGCGAGGAGATCTATCGCGCTCTCGGTGCTGAATATAATGCGACAGACCACATATGGAAATTTCCTAGTGGTGCCGTCATTAAATTCAGCTATTTGGAGAGCATGGCTGATGCGAGGTCGCATGACACCTCGGAGTTCCACTACGCAGCCTTTGATGAGCTGACACACTTTGAGGAGGGTGAATACACCTACATTGCTTCTTCTCGTGTTCGCAGCACAGATCCTGAGCTTCCTGCTTGCGTTAGGTCAGCCTCTAATCCTGGCAACATTGGTCACGGTTGGGTTAGGACTCTATTTGTTGAACCGGATCGTGAGGGGCTAGGCGACACGATAATATTCGACGAGAATTCTCAGACATATAGGGCGTTTGTCAGGGCACGACTAACTGATAACCCCTATCTGATGACGAATGACCCGAATTATATCAATCGTCTACGTCGGCTGCCGCCCGCTGAGTATAAAGCTAAGGTCGAAGGAGATTGGTGGGTATTCGCCGGACAGGTCTTTAGTGAGTGGAGAGAGTTCGCTATTGAAGGTGAGCCACGATATGCAGTTCATGTTGTAGATCCCTTCATCATCCCAGCCTATTGGCCCCGTGTTCTGTCGATAGATTGGGGTGGGGTGAATCCGGAGCGAAAGGCTCAGACAGTCGCTGGATGGTATGCAATTTCCCCTGGACGTAGAGTTTTCAAGTATCGAGAATACACGTCCAAGGACAAGATAGCGATCTGGGCGGCTGATGTAGCGCGCTTGAGCACAGAAGAACCGCTCAAACGAATTGTTCTTGATCCATCGGCATGGGCTAATCGTGGGCAACGTCATACAATTCAGGAAGAATTCGTCAAGCACTCCAAGTTCCTCATTACAGAGAAAGCCAATAATGATCGCCTTGGAGGGAAGCAACTCCTTCACGAGTATCTCAGGTGGACCGTTAAGCCAGCTCGTTATATTCCGCCTGAAGGATATAGTGAAGAACTCGCGACGAGAATCTGGAGGGTCCACGGAACGAAGGGTCTTAGGGAGTATAAGGAAATGTTCCTCCCCGAGAAACCGGAGGGGAATCTTCCAAAGCTCCTAGTCTTTCGTGGCTGTAGAGAGACAATAGACGTTCTTCCAAAGTGCGTCTACAATGACCCAAGTAAGGCAGGAAAGAATCCAGAGGACGTCAAGGAATTCGACGGGGATGACGCCTACGATGAGACTCGCTATGCAGTCAATGCAGCTGAGGATCTCCTAGACTCACCCGACGCGCACTTGGAGGAGTTAGTTGAACAAGGTGTCATCGTGGATCGTCTCCAGCAAACAGGTGATCAGACGAGCTACTATCGTGCAATGGAACGATTTGAAGCGAAGCATCGCGGCGATGATCAACCGACTCAGCTCTATCACGCGCCCAAGTTCGGAAAGGTCAATCGAGTCAGGCGCGGACGCTCATTTTCGCATTAAGAAGCTCGGTGCGCGTCTGGTTGACAATGAGCGAGAACTCTACACAGGATACATCAGGCGGCTCGAGGCTGAACTCGATCGCGCGCACGGAACCAATCAGCGTCTCCTTGATGAATTGCTCGCAGCTAAGCAGCCTTATCGACCAGCTGCTAGCGAGTCGCCGATGGAACCCGTCGGACCAAGGACCATGTCATTCCAAGAGGCCGCGAAAAGAGTCAGAGAGTTTGAAAGAAAAAGACTAGAGAAACCAGAAGAGGTCTCCAATGCCAGCGAAATCGAGCAAGCAATATCGTCTGATGCAGGCCGTAGCGCACGGGGCGGAGCCGAAGGTCAAGGATGGGCCGTCTGAAGGTGTCGCACGTGAAATCGTGGAAAAAACACCACCGAAGAAACGTGCAGCATTCGCTGGTCGCGGTTTCGGTTCTCGCGTTCTGAGGGACTGACATGCCAACACCCCAATTGTCCGTCGGAGTTCTGACAGCAATCGCACAAAATGAAGTCTGGGCCTTGCCATCGTGTGATTGCACTGTCTTCAGCGGAGCAATCCTTGACTTCGCCATGCTTCCGGGTGGTCCGTGGACAGCGGCACCTGCATCATGGGCGCAGGGGATGGTTCCTTCTGGTGCATATGTTCGCTGCTCGACTGGGATTGCTCAGGTCATCCTGAAGAAGTAGCAAACCGTTCAAGGACTGAACACTAATGGCTAACGGACCATACGAGGGCGATCCTGAGGATTTGGCTGTTCAAGAGCAAGCTGCTATCTTGGACGAGAATCCTGAGGCGTTGGTTCCGGAGGTCCAGGGTGAGGTCAACGAGGCGAACACAGCGACTGAGACAGTTCTGCCCAAAGAGCTGAGCGACGCATTGATTGCTCTCGTCGACAAGTATGAGCAGGAGGAAGAAGACTTTCGGGAAACGATGCTGCGCGAGTGGAAGTTGATGGAGCACTTCTGGCATGACAATCAACACAATATCTGGTCGGAGGTGGCACAGGACTGGCGCCCAATTCAGAGCTATGCTGATGAAGACGACCTGGACTTGGAAGGTTTCGAACCAAGAACGGTCAACATTTACAAGGCTCATGGTGAGTCTATCATCGCAGCAATGTCTGCTGGAATTCCTGCCACGAAATTCTTTCCTGATGACGCAGACTCTCAGGATGACGTGTCTACTTCCAAGGTATATTCGAGAGCAGCGGAACTTATACAGCGTCGCAATAAAGCACCACTTCTCCTTATCAGATCTCTATACATTCTGTGGAACCAAGGGGTCTGTGCGTATTACAACTATGCACGAAAGGACCCGAAGCTTGGGACAGTGATTCAGCCCGTCCATGGAATGGTTGATCAGGCGCGCGTGGAATCGTATTGTGCTGTCTGTGGCAACAACATGCAGGCTCCTCCCTGTCCGACTTGTGGGAGTCAAGAGCCGCCCCAATCAGATGAGATCACAGAACAGGTTCCGGGTATCGTCGGGGAAGAGGAGATTGATCGGGTTACTGAGGATGTTAAAGTCTTCAGTCCTCTCTTCTTTCGTATACCTCATCGTGCTACTTCTCAAGAGGAGTGTGGATGGCTTACACTCGACACGGAACTCGCACCGGGAGCAGTCATCGCTACGTATGCGAAGGATGTGCCGAACATCAGGGAATTGGTCGTTGGGAGCAAGGACGAAGAGCGGTATGACCGATGGGCGCGAAACCTGAGTAGCGACCGAGGATATACCGAAACGAATCTCGTCACTGTTCGTCAGCGTTGGTTAAGGAGCTGGGCGCTTGAGGAGATCGAGGAAGAACTCATCAGGGAAGATCTTAAACAGAGATTCCCTAATGGTGTATATTTCGTCCAGGCAGGAGATAACTTCATTACGGCCCGAGACGAAAATCTCGATGACCACTGGACAATTTCTACATCGCCCACATCGCCGCATCTGTTCGCGCAAGCTCTGGGAAAATCTCTTAAGCAAATCCAAGAGCTGACGAACGAACTGGTCACGATGACCATTGACAACATCGAGCATGGAACGCCAATGGCCTTGGTGGACGCCGATGTTCTGAATCTCAGGAAATTCAAGGAGTCGAGAGTCGCGCCCGGAACGATGTATCCTGTGAAAGTTCCTCCGGGATCGAATATCGCCAATTACATCCATGAGACGAAGCCGTCGACCCTTTCTGAGGAGGTCCGCTACTTCTCTGGAGAGCTGAAGGAGTTCGGTCAGTTTGCTTCTGGTGCGTTTCCTTCAATCTATGGTGGTGTTGCATCGGGTGGAAGCAATACCGCCAAAGAATATGAGATGTCGCGCGCACAAGCATTGCAGCGACTCCAGATCACTTGGAGAAACGTCTCTGAGTGCTGGACTGAAATGATGAGCAAGGCTGTCAAAGATTACTTGAACAATCTCAAGTATGATGAACGCTTTGTGAAGCCGCACGGAAAGATGGGATACATCAACGTGTGGATCAGAAAGTCCGAAATGACTGGAAAGGTCGGAGAAGCCGTCGCTGAGACCTCCGAGCAGTTCCCGGTCAACAATGTCCAGAAGCGAGATCTGTTGATGAAGATGCTGGAGATGAAGAATCCCAATATCGACGCGGCAATCTTCCATCCCGAGAATGTTTCCAACGTCGCAACCCTGATTGGATTCCCCGATCTGTATATTCCGGGTGACGACGATCGTTCGAAACAGCTCAACGAAATCACACTTCTCTTAACAGGTCAGCCCATCCCCGCTGGCATGGACCCAATGACCGGGCAGCCTCAAATGCAGCCTACGGTCATGCCCGACCAGGACATCGACGACCACGCGATTCACATGCAGACACTGAAATCATTCTTGGTGTCTGAGACGGGTCAATTGGTCAAGGTCGAGAATCCAATGGGTTACGAGAATTGTCTGGCTCATTACAAAGCGCACGAAATGGGTCAGATGATGATGTCTATGAAGCAGGGGATGATGACTGGAGGCGCCGGCGGACCAGAGTCTGAAGTTCCTGGGGATGAAGAAAATCCCAATGTCGAGGCTCCTCAGGGAGTCGAAAGCGGTCAAGCATAAGGAGTTGCTAAATGAGCTATGATTTGAATCGTTGCCCTCAGAGTGAAGCGGAAATGATGGATTACGTTTTCGCTCTCTTCGGTCGGTCCATCGGGCAACCGGCGAATGATTGGAAGGGAGTGATGCAGAACTCCAATCTTCCACAGAACGTCTACACTCCAGGGCTGAAGGCGAACGCGAACTGGCCCAACTTCGGCGTCACCCAGATGTGGTCGGACGGACCTCGTGGGCGCATCTTCCTCCCGGCGGCAAAGGCCGACGAGAACGGCTACTACACACGTCAGATTCAGGTCATCGATGATGCCGAAGACGGCTCCGGTGGTCTGGTCTGGAACTGGCGATGGATCTCAGGCAATCCATATTCTCCCGTGACGGGAGCTGATTCTGGAAGTGGAGGCGGTTCGGTTCCTCCTACCAGTTCTGGTCTGACCGAAGCGCAAGTTCAGGCGATGATCGACGACAGCATCGCACAGGCGATCGAAGGATTCACTGGCGTCAAGCTGGGCGACAAGATCGCACTCCGCACCAACTCGGGTCTGCTCATGGGCATCAAGGGTGGTGGGCCGACAGAGGTGGATGCTCCCATCGAATTCATCGGCAAGGACGGCGACCCGCACGCCTGGGAGTCCCTAACGATCGAAAAAGGCGAGTAGTAAGGAGTCCTCAGTATGTTTGGCATAGGTCACGGTTTTCGGTGGCTCCAACCTTTCTATGATGGGGAGGGTGGAGGTGGTGGAGGAGGATCTGACGTCCAAAGTCTCCCAGAAGTTCCCTCTCCATCAGATGCGGATCTTGACGCTCTCGCGGGGGATGACGATGATGGTGACGCTGGTGAAAGCGATGCCGTCACCGAAGAAGAAGGCGACGAGGACGAAAAGATCGAAAGGGAAAAGCCAACTCCAAAGGCCAAAAAAGAGCCAGCCGAAGTTGACGAGGGCGACGAAGATGAGGACAAAGAAGAAGCCGAAAAGCCCGCCGCCAAAGCAGAAGACGACGAAGACAAAGTCGCCGCAAAAGACGACCTCGCGTCGATCAAAGCACTGAAGGCGGACTATCCGGACATCTTCAAGAAGCATCCTGCTTTGCGCGTTGCTATCGCGGAGCATCGTCAGTTCCGGGATATGTTCTCGTCAGTCGATGAGGCGAAAGAGGCCACGCAGGCTCAATCGAATCTTGCGGATCTACGCGAGCAAGTCCTGGACAAGACCGACTTCGGGTTCCTCCTCGACGAACTCAACAGGGCGGATGGGCCAGCAACCGCTCGCCTGGTCCGCAAGATACTTCCGGCTGTTCTGGAACGCTCGAAAGATCTCTACTACGAAATCACCGAGGAGCCAATCACTCAGTTCGTCCACGCTGCATATACTCGCGCACAGAGGAACAATGACAAGAACCTCATGCACTCGGCGATGTATATGTGGCGTTTCCTGGGGAAGGATGGCAATCCATCACCCCAGAAGGCAGGACCGAGTGAGGCGGATCGACAGTTTGAACAGCGAGTTCAGGAGTTCGAGGAGAAGAAACTCCAAGATGCTTCTGGAACCGTCAACACTTCGATTCGCACTGGTCTCGTCGGTCTGATCGAACGCGCTATCGACCCGAATGGTTCACTGAAAGAGACGACCAAGAAAGCTTTGGTTGATCAACTCGTTCGGGATATCGACCAAGAGGTTGCCTCAGACTCGAACCACATGACAAGGGTTCAACGTCTGTGGGCCAACGCAAGACGCTCGTCCTACGCACAAGGGCACACTTCCAGGATAATTTCCGCGTATCTGGAGCGCGCTAAACAACTGTTGCCCAAACATGCGAGAAAGGTCAGGGAAGAACTCAACATCTCCGACAGTCGGCCTAATGGGGGCGAGCGCAGTCCAAGGCCGGTTCAGAGGAGAGAACAAGGTCCGGCAGCAAGGCCCAATGGTGGGAGTCAGGCGAGTCCGAAAACAATACGGGACACCAATCCCCGGTCAATCGATTGGAACAGAACCTCGGACGAAGACATACTCTCAGGGAAGGCAAGGCTCCGGAAGTAGGGAGACGACAACATGGCGATGACAGCCATTCAGGTCGTCGGGACCGAACTGGAAAAGATCGATGACAGAGGCGCTCTTCCAGTTCTGTTCGAAAGAGAGGATACGTTCTACTCTTTCATCGAGAAGCGCCCCGTACAAGTCATTTCGGAACGCGACATGAGGATTCCCCTCGAATTGCGTCCCGGTGGCAAGTTCGGGCATTTCGATACCGACGGCGGCGACATGGGACGTGGTGATGGTCCGCTGTTTGACAAGGCTGTGGTCAACACAGTCAATCTCAAGCACGCGGTGGAGTGGACGAAGAAGGCCGAGTGGGCGACCGACGACCGGCGGAAGGCCGTGGTCAACACTCTGCGCCATCTGCTTGCCACTTCGATGGCCGAATTCCGACGCAACATCGACTCTCTGTCCATGCAGGGTGGAGATGGAGTGCTCGGCACGATTTCGGCCTTTTCGTCAGCAGCTGGCGTCACGACGGCGACGTTGGGATCTGATGGGTTCGGAGCGCGTTTGCTGCGCTACGGGCAGAACATCAACATCTACAACTCTACGTTGACGACGAACAAGACAGCTGCGGCCGAACGAGCCATCTCATTCTACGACGGCCCGAACAAGCAGATTCGGTTCGCGGACGTCGCTGGCCTTGCGAACGGCGACAAGATCGTCGTTTCTGGCCTGTCGGCAACTCCACCTGTCTCGCTTTTGGGAATTCCATATCACCACTCATCGGCAACGACTGGACAGTGGCTCGGATTCGACCGTGCGATCACGCCGGAAATTCGTGGCAACTCCGTCAACGCTGCTGGTGGACTGGCCCTTCCTCACGCGCGCCTCGCCATGAACAAGGTGGGCGATCGTGTCGGCATGGGCAAGGGAAAGAAGGTTACGGCGTGGATGCATCCCGCTCAGCTCGTCGCATACGAGGAGATCGGAATGCTGGTCAGCGTCGTCAACCGCTCGCCCAGTGGTGGTGAGAAGTTCGATGCGTATTTCGGCGAGAACATGACGATTGCTGGTATCCCCATCAAGACTCATTTCTCGTGGGACAAGACGCGCATCGATTTCATCGCCAATGACGCCTGGGGCCGTGCGGAAATGCACGCTCCGGGATTCTATACCGTCGATGGACGGCGAATTTTCGAGATCCGGGGCGCTTCGGGAGGCGTGGCGACGTCACAGGTGTTCTATCTGTGTGCGTCGTTCAACTTCTTCGTTCGCAATCCGGCGGAAATCGCCTACATCTACGGTCTGACAGTGCCCGCGGGCTATTAGGCCACGGTAGTTCGTCGGCATGGGGAGTGGAGTCTGGTGGGTGCCTCGCTCCACTCCCGCTTTTAAGGATTAGCTAATGGACACAGGAAAAGTCAAAATCGCACCCTGGCAGTCTGAGGCAAATGGGATCAACTTTGCCTTGGAGATGAGGTATCACAAGAACGTCGAGCGCAACAAGCCGAACTTCAGGATCTCGTGGTCAACGAACCAGACCGAACGTAGATTTGGGACTTACCATTTCTACTACATGGAACACATTTTCCTCCGTGAAGAAACCGGAGAGTTAGAGGTTCCGAAGTATCCAGATTTCCCCGATTGCTGGGTTCTTGAGCAGTTCGTGTATGCTCCGATTCGGGAACTTCCTGAGTCGAAGAATGGACATTACGAGATTGTATATCCGTTTATGTCCTCCAAGCAGGAACCGCTCGAACCCTTGTTTCGGGTGTGCGAAATCATAATCTGGTGTCTTCGGAACCCACAAAATCCGCAAGAACTAATGAATTATCTGACGGACAGGGACAAGAAGCTGTTCGATCAGGAAATCGGTTACTTCAAGGACTTGTTGGATGACGAAGGGCGCTCGTGGATTTTCATGGACCCGAAGGCTGTCGTGACGGTCCCACGCAATTACGAGCGGCCTGAGAGGACAATAATTCCGGGCACCATCGGAGTTACGAAAGGTGAGCTATGAATCGCGATATTCCACAGGAATCTCTGAAGGCAACTGTCGTCTCCCTCTTTCCGCTCGAAATCAACGAGACGAAACCGGGTCTCTATCCGGGTTATTTCGTGATTCCGGCGGCTCCGTTGGGAGATTTTTCTTTCCTGATTGTTGGTGACGGCATCTACTATCAGGAAACGAAGAACGACGTCAAAACGCAGGTTCGGACCCCGTATTACACGCTGGCGGAGTCAATCTGTCAGGATTTCCAGACATCGCACATTGGTCGCGTGCCTGAAATTGCTGAGCCAGGACTGTTCTGGGTCGCCGGACAGTGGAGAAAACAGGAGATTCGAGACAATTTCGCCGACGAGCTGGACAAGTGGGAGAAAAGACAGCTCGCATGGTTCACGAACCTCGTCGAGATCGCCGATGACACCTACGCGCGCACCCAGAGGCACACGAGTGTGTCGGCGTTGCAGAGATTGGCGGCCAAGAGGCTGTCGATTCAGCGTCCGTGGATCATTCGGACTGGAGAATCGGCCAATTCTTGTCGGTTCTGCAAGGCCGAGGTGCCATACGGCGCCGTCAAGTGTCCAACCTGCCGAGAAATCCTCGACATGGTGGCATATCGCGAGCTACAGGGAGAGATTTCAGGTGTTGCCGAGCCTCTAGGCAAGGAATAACCTCATGCCCCTTCTTGCAAGCGAGGTAATGGACGAGAGCGCCAGCGTCTATCTGAATGACGCCGCCAAAATTCGCTGGCCTCATGCGGTCCTGCTCCCTTATCTGCGTTCTGCGATTGGAGAGTTGCAATCCGAGCTGGAAAGCAATGATCTCCCACCGCTCTATGAGATTGGAGCCATCATTCCTGTCCCTGCGGGTGAGACATTCCTCGACTTGCCTCTGGATTTCGTATTTCCTGTCTATCTGGGTGAACGTGCGCCTGGAGAGACTCGATTTACTGACCTGGTCGAACTTTCTTGGGAACCCGATGCTGACCCGACTGGTAAACTGGAGCATTACGTTTTCAGAGAGGGCACCATTCAGTTCTTGGGTTCTACAGCGAATCGTGAGGTTCGTCTTCGGTATCTTCGATCGCTGAGTGCAATTGTCAGTGAGAATTCAGTCATCGAAGTAGCCAATGCTAAAGGATTCCTTGCTGCTCGGACGGCAGGATTGGCATCTCAGTTTGGAGGAAGTGCCACGACTCGTGGAAATAGTGCCAACGAGCGGGCCGAATACTTCAAGCGGCTTGTCATCAGCACAATTACGAAACGTCTTCAGGACAGACCCGTCCGAAGAAGGAGGTATCTATGGCGGCGGTAGCAACAGAAACTCGGAAGTTTCCAGAGCTTCGCTCGGTCAGGAGCACTGGGACCGTTGTTCTCTCTGGATCGTATGCAACGGGTGGAGATCCACTCGCGATCCCGAAACCCTACACGACGAAGGACCCCTACAACGTCAGCTTCACCAGCAAGAACGGGAACGATTTCGGATGGGACCCCGTGGCGAAGACGATGAAGGCGTTCTCGGCTGTCGGGACGGAACTGGCGGCGGGTGCATATGCCGCTGGATACACGGGTGATGTCATCACCTACATGGCGGAGTTCCCCAAGCTCGGTTAGATCATGTTGGACGAACTGACACCGACACACATATCGCAATGTAACGGCTGGTTCTCTAGGGGACCGAGCGAGATGACGCCTCCCAGCTATCTCGACATAGCCGACAACATTCGATATTTCAACAACGGCTACGAGACTCGCTATGGCACGAGTATCTCGGAAAACGTTCCCGAAGGTGTCCGTCGGTTTTTCCCATATCTGATCGAGGGGCAGGCGGACAGGGTTCTGTATCTGACCTATGATGCTCCAAGCAACACGGGCAAGATATATGATTCCCTGTTCCCTGCCACTCCTATTCATACAGTCGTGGGGATGCAAGACTTCTCCATGATTGTCATGAATGATCGAGCATATCTGTCTCCTCATAATGGGAAGTCAGGGATGCCGGGTCAGTTCATCTACGTTTATACAGGAGGTGGAGTTGTTGCTAGACTTGCTGCTGGTCCAGCTCCTGTTGGTTTCACTCTAATTTCCAGCTCCGACAGCATAGGTGATGGTAAGATTGATGCTGGATTTCGAGTTCTTGCTGTCGCCTATGAGACTGCCACTGGACATATAACCAGACCTGGACCTCCTGGATTCCATTCCAACACATTTGAGGAGGCTTGCCGTATCAGATTGCAGGGTATTGGCCTTGGTCCTGGAGGAACAGTCGCGCGTCACATCTTAGCCAGTCAGGCAATAACGACGAGTTTCGATGGCAACATTGAGGACGTAGAGCTATTCTTCGTAGAATCGGAGTTTGGCGGAGTTCTCAATAACAACATGGCTGTTGAGACAATTCTTGACTTTTATGACTCACAACTAGTCCGTTCAGCAGACTATCTTCGTGACAACATGGAGACGATTCCTGCTGTCCTTGGATTCACGACTTTTGCTGGCAGCCTTGTCGGATGGGCGCCAAATACAGAGCCTTCATCGGTTTATCTCTCACGAGCTGGAGAACCAGAGAGCATCTCGCTTATTGAGGGAGGAATCGAAGTCGAGCCAACAACTGGTGGAGGGGTCACGAACTGCGTGGAATATCGCGGTGCGGCTCTGATGATTCACAAGTCGGGGAAGGTCTACACGACATCGAACAATGGTGAGGAGCCAGTTTATTGGAAAGTCGATAGGGTAGATTCAGCAATTGGGACGTCCGTCTTTGGTGTTGCAGCAATTCTCGACGAGGAAGGAAACACCGTCGATCGATACATCCTAGCAGCCAAAACGGGACTCATTGCTTACGAGGGTAACTTCGAGAATATCCTATCGACCTCTATCGACGACATTTGGATGAGGATAACTCGAACTGCTTGGCACAAGGTCCAGGTCGTTCTTGATCCTATCAATGAATTCATTGTCGTAGCAGTTCCACTGGATGGTTCAGCTGTCCCGAACTGTTTGCTCTACTGTGACTACTCAAATGGTCTGAATGCTGCTGATGTCCGATGGGCAAAGTGGACGTTCCCATATGCGCCGACAGCAATCGGTGTGGATCTTGCCGTTGATGGCAGTCCAGTTCTTAAGATTGCGTCGTCGCAAGGTCATGTCTATTTCCTCGACACATCTGCTCAGGGCGATAATCTGGTGGCAATTCCGCAACCAACAGCCCGGACTGCTTACGTGGGTGATCCAGAAGGCGCTGTTAACTACTACGGCGGGATACGTCTTCGTGCCACAGGGACAGGTGTCTTGGCTCTACAGTTCAGTGGACTGGATGACGTTATTACGGTCAATCCTCCAGGTTTTGTTCTCTCACAGCAGCCCGGTCGCTTACTCCAACGTGATTTCAATCTGAGTAGCCAACTCGGACGCCTGAAAGTGTGGACGAACAACTATGGCGAGCGCTTCAGGATAGCTAGGACTTCGATCTATTCCAAGCAGGAGTTCTTCGAGGAACCTGGATAATGGCAGATCCCATCGCGCTCGAAGACATAGACTTTCCGGTCATCATGGACAATACGGATCAGGCCAAGCGTCTGATTCGTGGACTCCAGTTAGAAGACCCAAAGCTCTATGAATGCATAATGATGCTTTGTGAGCAGATGCGCCAGACGACCCTGGCTATCTCGCCTATCGTCATTACGCTAAGGGAACGCACGCCTGTTGGAGCGCTTCTTTATCCTCCAATCAATTTCACGAACGTCGTAACCAAGCGCACGATTCGACTGTCGTGGGATAAGCCTGATGTCCCGGGACTTCTGAGCTATGAGATTCGATTCGGAACGGTCAGTTGGGATACGTCTCAGTTCGTTCTGAGGACTCAATCGACCCAGGTTGATGTAGCTCCATTTGTTGGTCTGACCGGAACCTTTCGGATCAAAAGTTTGAATGATCTGGGCAACTATTCAGATCTGGAAGCGACGACCGACGTTCTCATCGTTCCTCCTGGTGCGGTTGTCATTACGGGGCAGGTTATTGACAACAACATCTTGCTCCAATGGACTGAACCTCTGACAGGCTCCTACGAGATTGACTACTACGAGATATTCAAGGATGGTGAATCACAAGGTTACATTGAAGGAAATTTCTTTAGTTCTTTTGAGGTCGTTGCAGGTGCTTACCTATATACTATTGTTCCTGTCGACATTGCTGGCAATATTGGAGATCCTGCATCGATAGAGCTTTTGGTCAATCAACCGCCTGACTATGTTCTTCAAGATGAGTTTCTCAGCTCGTTCAATGGAACTAAGGTCAATACGGTCAAGATTGATGGACCTTCTCTGATCGCTTGTGTCGCTCCAGAAACTTGGCAGTTCCACTTTCAAAGTAGGACATGGAGTGATCCTGAAGATCAAATTACTGCTGGATATCCAATTTATGTCCAGCCAACGGCACTGACTGGTTCATACGAGGAGGTCGTAGATTTCGGTGTTGTGATGAAGAATGTCATCGCGACAATTCGATTCAATAGTGAAAAGCTGATCCAAGAAGGAACGATGTTGGTCGTCACCATGATGGCAGTCTCTGATGATGGGGTAACTTATACGCCCTTTGTTCATGGTGCATCACAGTTTCTTCCCTCATTGCGCTATCTCAAACTTCGCATTGAATTCACTGCCAGTGAGGATACTGTGTTGATGAGAGTTTTCAATCTGCTCGTCAACATTGCAGTCAAGCGTGAGAATGATGGAGGCGAAGTAATCGCGAGCAAAGATGATGCTCTAGGAACTCAGGTTTATTTCACGAAAATCTTCAAGGATGTTGAAAGTGTCACGGCGACAATCAAGACGCCACAAGAACCTTTCACTGTCGTTGTGGACTTTCAGGATGTTCCTGATCCTGTGGGATTCAGAGTGTTTGTCTTCGACTCAACAGGAAATCGCGTGAGCAAGACCGTTGAATGGAAGGCACGAGGCGTGGTATGAGAAAAGTAATCCTAATTCTCATTCTTCTCACTGTTCCTTTACAATCGCAGCCGATCCTGAAAGCTGCATGGGATTATCCCGATTCAGAGATTGGAAACATTATTCGATTTGAAGTCAAAATCGACAATGGACAATATCAATCAGTCGGGATTCCAGCCCAGGAAAGTTTCCCAACTACGTTGTCAGGGAATCACACTTATACCTATCCAGTTCCTTTTACAACAAGCGGAACTCATACCTTCGTTGTAAGAGCATGTGATAACACAGAGTGCTCTTTTGATGTAGGTGTAGTTTTCAAGTGGATTGGTCCTCCTCAGAATCTTAGGATTGTCCGATAATGTGGCAGCGTTACAACCAGACGACCCACATCTTCGAGAAGTCCGAGAACAATGGACTGACGTGGGCACCTCTGCCTCTTAATGCTTCTGTTTTGAATGAGGGATCGTTAAGTCCGGCTGTTCTTGGTCCTGTAGCCTATACGAATGTTGCCAATACTTTTACATTGGTGCAGTCTGTCCCTTGGTTGCAAGTTGGTAGTGCTGCAATTCGATCTGGTGTTGGTGTTGGTGGTTACGCATCTGCGATAGAAGCCGTCTATCCTGACCAGAGTAATTGGGCAACGATACGAGCAGCAAATTTCGTCTCCACTGCTTCCTTTAACAATCTCGCAGATTTGACCTGTGGGGCGACCAACTTTACGAATGGCGTCAATGTAACGGCTGGTAACATCACTTGCGCTGGTGCGATTAGCACAGCTCGTGGAACGCAAGGCGACATAACTTCGGGCTGGAATCTCTTCTCAAATGCGCCAATATATCCTGGTCGTCAAGACACTGGCTGGACGGTGCAAACGTCGTGGTATCTGTGCTCACACGCTTCCTATGGGCTGTATTCCAATACCGGATTGTATCTCGCTGGAGCATTGACGGTGGCGGGCGGGGCGAGCATTGGTGGCATACTGACATTACCTTGTGGTGTCTGGCACAACAGCAATGATGGCAATCAACGCTTTCATTTTGGGGCAGGAGCGCCCACCTATATACAAGGCAACGGCATCACTTTCCGCAACAACTCCCAAGTCGATACTGGCACGTTGGACAATGGCGGTAACCTCATAACTGGTGGGACGATAAAATCAGGATGGGGATATGCCTGTCGTGCGGGTGTGTATGGCACTTATGGTGGGAATTTCTTCAACTTCCAGTGGACCGGCGCAATCCAGTGCTGGATCGACGCGAGCTACTTTGGCGACATCACGCTCGCTTCTGACGCACGTATTAAGCGCGATTTCACACCACTAGTAAGTAGTCTTGACAAGGTGCTACAGATGCGTCCGGGGTCGTTCTATTTCTTGCCAGTTAGTGATGACCCAGATCTCAACATGCATCTCGGATTACTCGCACAGGATGTTCAGAAAATCGCGCCTGAGCTGGTTCGCAATACAGGAATGAAAACACCTCTCACTCCAGATGGCCTTGTGCAGATCAATTACCTCGAAATGATCCCAATGCTCGTTGCTGCCATTCAGGAACTAGCGGAGAGAAAGTAATGGAAGAATTAGTTCTGACTGAGCCAGAGGTTACTCCTGAGCAGGTTAAAGCCAAGTATAAGATAATATCTCTAATAATGGATCACGAGACTATTATTCAGCCCCAGCCTCCTCCACCGGCTGTTCAGGAATCGGGATATTTTCGTATCAATTTAAAGGATAATCTTGGTGGCCTATTCACACATACATATATTGGAAAAGAAGCAGTTGACTACATAAAAGCCATCAATACCGGAAACTTTACAACGAAATCCATGAATAAGAGAATCCTGGAAAAGCTATCTGCTGATGGAGTCCTTCCAGGCACAGTTCAAGGAACTCCCGATCCAATCTGAGGTCAATGATGAATCAACCGCCAATTCCAATGCAAGTCGAGCTAGACGAACTTTACAAGATCATTGGGGAGTCGATAGTCGTCCGGCATTATCTGCAGAAACAGATCTTCGAGATGTCTCAGGAAATCGAACGAGTGAGAGCCGAAAATGGCAGATTGGTCGAAGCCGACAATTCTAAGTGATTACGTCCTCTTCGTCGATGAGGCGAAGAATCGTGACGTCGACGCAATCACTTTACAACTCAATCCTGTAACTGGTCCTCCGACTGGAGCAATTAAGCTCGTCAGGGCACCTGTCAAGTTTCAGGAGTGGAGTGGAACTGCATTTGTCGATCGCATTTTAGCTGTTGAGGGAGGCGGCACTGGGTCCAATACTCTAGCTGGAGCACGCACTGCTCTTGGTCTAGGGACGATGGCGATCCAAAATGCCAACGCAATTGCTGTCACTGGAGGAAGTCTTAGTGCTGTGACTCTCCACAACGGCATCAATGTGCATTCTGGGACGTTGACCATCAACCAGAATGCAGGTCATGGACTAGTTTCATACGGTCCTCCAACTTCAGCCGGATATGCTGGATTCTTCGTTGGGTCTGGTGTTTCTGGTGGCTCTTTTGGTCTGATCGCTCAGGCAGGATACGTCAGAGGCGACTACGCATTTCAGATCAGAAATCGAAACGCAGATCGTGTTGGCATGAATATCTACGGAGACATGGTGGCTCATTTCACGCACCGTTTGGTCATCCCGGTTGGCGTTGATGCTTGGGCGCCCCTGTAATGCCGAAAGCTCCTGGCTCAATCTGGATAGATGGAGATACTTTCCACTACGTTGGCTCTGGTGGAGCTGAGTGGAGAACTACTGGTGAGTTCATCAAATATGTCACTGGATCTGCAGCCCCAGGATCTGTTTGGTGCGATCCGTGGGGAATCAATTACGTCAATCAAGCTGGGACTGCTCATTTCAGACTTCCCATTGTCATTCTCAGCACCGTAGCTGGAAGGATGTGGGGATCTATATGGATTGATGGAAACAATCTCCATATTGAAATCGATCCCTATGATTGTTGGGTCCATGCAGACACGGTTCATCAAGATGGCGGTGGTGCATCGACCCATGTGGACCACACAGACCAAGTTGCTCATACAGACCTTGCTCCTGGTGGGCATCAGGATGTAATTCATAACGACGTCCATAACGATTGGCCTCATGGTGATTCTCATACGGATTATCATGATGACTATGCTCATTGGGATGATCATGCAGATGCCCATGATGATGGCTATCATGGTGATGGTGGGCATATGGACCACTATGATGCACCTGCTGGTGGACATTTCGATGTCAATCATACCGATTATTCTCATCAGGATGGTCACACCGATTATCACAATGATGGATCTAGGCTTCATACAGACTCCCATGTCGATGAGCATGGAGATGTTGTGCATTCAGACACTCATTCCGATGTGCCTCATCATGATGACCCAGGTGGTTACAGTCATGGAGATACTCCACACTCGGATGTTCCTGCTGGAGCACATGGTGACGTGCCACACAGTGATGTCCCACATAGTGATCACACGGACGTAGCTCACGTCGACGTTCCGCATGTTGACAATCCGACGTTTGTAGGTTATTAATGTCTGTCGAGTATTTACCCGTTGGTATCGCCTGCAACATCAAGTGTGGGTATTGCTATCAAGATCCCATGCGAGATGCTGGCAATATCAACATGCCTCGCGATTGGTCTCATGCCAAGAGACAGCTTGATAGACTGGGTCAAAACTTTGCTGTCTTTGGTGGTGAGCCATTGCTTGCTCCTATCGAGCATCTAAAGGAAGTCTGGGAATTTGGTCTCGAGAGATTTGGAAGTAATGGAATCCAGACCAATGGATCGTTGATCACTGACGAGCATATTGAGATGTTCGCCAAGTATAAGGTTGGTGTGGGAATTTCCTTTGATGGTCCTGATGAGATGAATGCAGTTCGCTGCTCTCTAGAGTTGACTGCTCGAACTGAAGTTGCGATTCGGAAACTCTGTGCTGTAAAAGTCATCCCATCAATCATTTGCACGATCCACAAGGGAAATAACGATCTGGAACAGTTGACAAACTGGTTCAATGAGCTTGAGGCTCTCGGGGTCAAGCATCTGAACCTGCATGAAATGGAGATCGATTGTGGTCAGCACCATCTAGCACTATCCGAGACGAGGCAGATTGAGACGTTTCTTCATCTCTATGAATGGTCAAAGTTCTCGGCCATGCAGGTTGAGCCATTCATGGACATCAAGAAGCTGCTCACTCAAGAGAATCCTCAGGTCATGTGCACCTGGAATCATTGTGATCCACTGACGACGGCAGCAGTTCAGGGAGTTTCTCCTGATGGAACAATGTCAAATTGCGGTCGGACTAACAAGGACGGGATCAACTGGGTTAAAGCTAACACTCCCGGGCGAGAAAGATATATCTCGCTTTATGGAACTCCTCAGAAGTTTGGAGGGTGTAAAGACTGTCAATATTTCGTTTTCTGCAAAGGGCATTGTCCTGGAACTGCAATCGACGGAGACTGGAGAAACCGAACCATAAACTGTTCTCTCTGGTATTCTCTATTCTCTAGGATTGAGAAGGACAATCAAGAAAATCTCCTAACTTCATGTCAGAAGAAAGCTCTAACTCAGAAAATCTTTGTTGAGCAAGGGCAATCTAATCAGCATGGAGACAGACCTCATGGCGACGAGCATGGGGACCATACAGACTATCCAAAGGGCATTCCAGCGGTTATTCTAGAGCGGAGTCCATTCGATGAATGAAAGGATTGATCTCACTGTTCCAGAGTTCGTGAGAACTATTTGGGTCAGTGAAGAAGCACGATCGGTTTGGGAGCCAAGGATTAGTGTTGTCTCCCAGATGTTCCAACGTGTTGAGGTCCATGCAGTTCGTGAGGGCATCAAGCCAGCAGCTCTGCAAGCCTCTACTCCACAGGAACTTGCTGGTCTAGCTGATGAGACTCTGGACCTAGGTCTTGATGTCGCGCCACTTGAACGATGTGGTTCTTCAGGATCATACTCGAATGCTGCGATTCCCTTTGAGGATGGAAAGCCTTGGGCCTATCGACTGGCCATTGCTCGACATGGTGTTCTTCGTCAATTTTTGAAGGCATGGAAAGCAAAGGATGATCGAGCCATTGGTTCTCTCTTGGGCTTTCCTGATTGCTGCGTGGAATTCTTCCAGACGTATTGGGTCAATGGAGGATTCAGGGACACGACTTATCCGATGGTAATAGAATTGGGTGACAAGACTCATTACGAGGTCAATGGCCCAATTGAATGCAATATTCTCCTCCGATGGCTTGGAGTCAGAGCAGTTAGCCATCTTCCTTGCAGCTTTAACTGTTCAGCAACTGAACGCATGGGCAAGATGCTCCTTGAGTTAGCAGGCCGTCTATTTCCTCAAGAAACCTCATGGCTTCGTGAGATGCTTGACTGGCCAATCCGATGGAATTCGTTGCATGGGATCGTGACCATCACGACTCCTGTTATGCGAATCGTCACTTCCACGGACGCTTTTGCAGAGAAGATCATCATTGATCGGAAGGGGACAAGCTATCCGAAAGAGGGAGCTTCAGGACTCGAATTTCCGTTCATGCGATCCTCTCCGATTCAGTTGCTCAAGAGGAATGCTTTTCTCTGGCGAGACAATGGGTTTGATTCCATCGCTGATATGGACAAAGCCCATGTGATTTTGCTTGAGACCTTGACTAGACTTGAAGTCCCAGCTATCACTAAGGTCCTTGATTTGGGCTGTGGGAATGGCGTTCTATTGGAAAAGATCGGCAAGATGTTCCCGGCTGATCTACACGGAATCGAGATTGACCTAGCTCGCTGGGAGCGGGCAAAAGAAAGGATGGATGCATCAAGGATTGTCATTGTTCATGGCGACTTGACAGATGAAGCTCAGTGGAATCCTCCTTATGGTTTGATTCTCATTTCGGTGAATCGATTCATTGAGATGAATAAGGAGGACCGCAAAGAGCTATTTGCACGCATTGCCCGTGACACTGACTATCTCCTGATCTATACATACGATGGAGAAAACCTGGATGCATGGGCTGAGGAATATTTCAGATTCAAGTTCATTACTCGCAAGACGAGTAGGGATGGAAATATCGTAGCTTATCTGTTGAGGTCCATGCATGTCGATTCATTTGCGTGAATTGAAGCAGAGGGATCTTGAGGAGATAGATCGAATCTGGAAGGAGTCAGGACATTCAGAGCATTTTGGATTGCCTGCTCTAACGAACATTATCACGACTGTTGTGGCTGATAAGGATGGAGCAATCATCGGTTTTGGTCTTGTTAAGGGATTTGCTGAAGGTATCGCGATTCTCGATCTTAGCAAGTCCAAAGCTGATCGATTGATTGCATTGGAAAAGCTGTTAGCGGAAGGATTTCGAGCGTGTGAGGATCAGAACATTGAGCATCTTCATGTGTTCGTCCAAGATCCTGCCATGCAACGCCTTCTCTGTCAGAAGTTCGGTTTCAAAATAGCTACTGGCGTCGCCCTAGTCAAGGAGTTCTGATGGCAAAAGGTGAAGCGAAAAACACGAACAAGCTGAACACTGCTCAGCTACAGACCCAGAACAAGAACTATGGGTCGTTCATCGATCAACAGACGGCTCGATCTGGAACCGCACAAGAGCGGTCTGACAGATTGGCTGGAACGCTGGAAGAACAATACGGGAATCTGGCATCTGGCAATCTGGCTGGAGCTGGCTATGGTGGTGGAGGTGGGGGCGGGTGGGCTCTACCGGCCACTTATGGTCAGGCCAAAGAGATCTACGAACTGTTCGGCAAGACCGGAGGCATCGACGAGGAGAAGATTCGTCAGGCCGGTCATGGCACGATGAAGGAGATTTCGGAAACTGGCGGATTCGATGCCGACACGAAAGCGCGAATTCTCAGAGATATCCAAAAGTATCGAACTCTCGGTGAGACCGGGGGAGTCGATGCGGCTGCTCAAGCACGGATGCGTGGTGGCGGCATATTCGATGAGTTTGCTCGGACTGGCGGCGTCTCTGAGGCTGAGGCTCGTAATCTCAGAGCACGTGGGAATGCTCCCATATCGGCGATGTATGGGGGAATGTCGGATGAGATGAATCGTGCCAGACGAATCAGGGGTGGTTCCTCGGCGATGGCGAATGCAGCTGCGCTTAAGATGGGAAGGGACCGATCTAAAGCGGCTGGAGAAGCTGCTCTCGGAACTGAACTCGGAATTTCAGATAGAGTCCGTCAGGGTCGTCAATGGGGCGGCGAAGGTATGGCCTCCTCGGAAGGGAACCTCCAAGGGCTCTTGAGTTCCAATCGTCTGGCTGGCATGGGCGGAGCGCTCGGCGGCGAGATGGGATTGGCCGACACCACTGCCAAGAATCGTTTGTCTGGTGCTGGCATGTGGAATCAATCGGAATCTGGAATTCAGGAGATGTTGCAGAGAGGCAAGCTCTCAGGCGCGCAAGGCCTCGAATCGGTTGCTGGAGCGGAAGCAGCCAATGCAGCATCGAATGCATCAGCAGGTTCTTCCAACGCTCGTTACAACGACATGTTGCGGATGGAAGGGATGGAAGGTCTCTTCAAACTGCGTGGTCAGACACCAGGCGAAGTCAATATGCAGACGGGCTATCAGCTCGAAGGCATTGGAGGACAAGCTGGAGCGGCCAATCAGACTATCGGCCAGAGATATGGTGCGCCGGGCAATAACAAGAGCGCATGGGATACAGCAACCAATCTCCTCGGAGCTGGTGCTGGTATCGCGGGTGGCCTCATGACAGGTGGGGTCTCAACAGGAATCAGTGGTCTCGGAGGAGCACAAAACCTCAAGAAGTTGAACGGAGCGTGGATGTAATGTCCCTCAGAAATGCATTCGAGAACTTCGACTTCGGGGAGATCTATGCTCCCAAGAAGCGAAGGAACGCTTTCTCTGGCGCTCCAGAAGATCCTGCCGCTGCCAATCAACAAAGATTTCTAGAGCAGGCAGGAACTTACGAGCAGCCAGCCGTCACCGCCAATGCTGGTCCTCCTCAACCATCTGGACCTGATTGGGGCAACTGGATGTCTGAGTTGCGGGATGCTTATACGAAGGAGGGTCCGGCCCAGAGCGCGTATAAAGAGCATCTTGGACAAATGCCTGAATATCAGACACCTTCCAAGTGGGGCAAGTTCGGAGCAGCTCTTGTTGGAGGTGCTGAAGGACTTCGCTCAGGTGCTGCTTCAGGATGGCGTGCTGCTCAGGAAGCTGCTACGGCTCCATACAAGCGAGAGCTTGGTCAGTGGGCTGCGAAAGAACAGGCTCTGGGTCGCAACGTTGCCGCCGAGGACAAGGCATCTCAACGTCGCATCGACTTCATGAATACTGCTCGTCAGATGTCGAAGGACGAACGGGAATACGGGAAGTGGATGCGAGACTACGACTTCAAACTTCAACAGGAGGCCAACGACGAGAATCAACGAGCCGCCGAAAGGGGTCGTTGGGATCGTCAGGATCTGGAAACCTACACGGATGAACAAGGAAATCTCCGTGAGAGGATGCCTGGATCAACTGGTCCGGGTCGTCTGGTCGGAGCATCTGACAAGGCAGCGGATATCAAGAATGCTGCCGAGACCCGAAAGATTGGATGGGCCAACGTCGGTGTCGCGAATCGTCAAGCGGCAACTGGTGAAGGAAATCTCCGACTTGGACAGGAACGTGAGTCTCGAATCGCCTCCACTCCGATGGACCCGAATGCTCAGGCAACTGCTCGATCGTCAGCATTGCAGAGGGCAGCAACAGAGAAGTCGGGATGGGCAGACTTCATCGATCCTGAGACCGGGATGGCGAATCCCCCCAGAAGGAACGATCCCGAGAAGTGGCAGGAGTTCCAGAACTTTCTACGTCGAGCCGAATCCATCGAGGGAGGAATCTTCAACAAGCCACGGTATCCACCGATAATCGACTACTAATCATGCCGAGATACAGAGTTCGCGATAGCAAGACGGGCAAGATTAGTCTCATTGATTGGGATCAGGATACTCCTCCGACTTCCGATCAAGTCAAGACAATCATGTCTGGCGGTGCGATCCTCAAGCCCCATCAGTATCAGGCTCCTGGTGAAAGGACTGATCCTGAGCAGGGCGCTCCGATGCCTCAACCGAATCATGGTGGGGAATCGTGGTTCAACTCTCTCATGGACAACGTCTCGGATATTCCGGGCGGTGTCGCATCATCCATTGCCAGGACCGTATATGGTGGTGGTGAGCTGATTCGCTCTGGTGTCGATAAAGTCCTCGGTCCAACAAAGTGGACGGACTTCTACACCGGTGAACAGCAGGGCCACATCTATGACGAGCCTGATATCAAGGAAGCTCGGACTGCTCCTGATTCATGGGGTGGGACAATTGGATCGGTTGGTGGTGACGTCGCACAGTTCGCCATTCCTGGCTCGAACATCACGAAGGCTGCGAAAGGTCTAAGCCTTGCCGGACGGCTTGGCATTGAGGGCTTGACGGGTGCTGGAATTGCCGGACTCCAATCAGCCGGTGATCCCAGACAGATGGCTCTCGGTGCAGGTGTTGGTGTCGTCGCACCCCCTGTTGCTGGATACATTGGACGTAAGGCTGCTCCATATGTCCAGCGATTCTTCGGGAGTGGAGCTGAGCAGGCGGCGGAATCTGCAGCACAGGGCAATCGAGAGGCTGCTGACACGTTGCTCGGTAGGATGCAGCCCTGGGAAGCTGAGCAAACGATTCTAGGTCCAGGAGCAAGTAGGAATACTCAGCAGGCCGCGGAGAGTCTGTTCGGTCCACCTGCTCCCGGAATGGGTGGGCGTGAGGCCGAGAACATCATGGTCGGGCGTGGACCCCGAGCGACTGACATTGAAGGAGCAGAGACTCTATTTGGTGCAGAACCTCCACCTCCAACGCCCCGTGTCCCAAGGCCAGTTTCCAATGCAGAAGCCGCAGACAGTCTCCTCGGACCCAGAGAACTGCCCCCAGACTACACCTTGCCCCAAAGTCCGTGGGCACCGCCCACTCAACGTGCGCAACGTCAGCTCCCACCGGCGGCGGCTTCGGCTGGAGGACGATTTCTCGGTGCTGAAGGACGCGCTCCTATCGATGTTACGGCGCCCATCCCCGGTGCTGCACAGGCGGAGGTTTTGGCGGGAAGCGGTCAGACAGAAGCGGCAAGAAGAGTTACAGAAAACGCTCGACCTGTTCGCGGACAAGCGGGAAGATTCAGGGCACGAACTCCTGAGGAAGCACTATCTCTACCTGCCGATCCGTCCGCCCCGCCTTTCGCGGACCTTCCTCCCGAGGCCCAAGCGCCATACATTGATTACATGGGACGAGACGTTGAAGTCCCCGCTCCGCCGATTCCTGCGCAAGCTGCCGGACTATCCGACTCCGATTACATGTCCCTCCTCAGGGAAAGATCGGCCAATGTCCCGGAGCCAATTAGAAACCCTGCAACAACGAGGACAGCTCGAACTGACGTTCCGACAAGAGAGTATGTCGGTCAACCCGATTACACTCCAAAAATACCTGCTCCAAATGCAAGTGCTAGAGAACTCGCGCTTACTGATCTGGAAAACTCTGTCCTCTCCAAAAGCGGTCAAAAAGGCGCGACTTCGGCTGCCAGTCAAATCCCTGATGTTCCAAGTCCTGGGTTGGCTTCTGACATTCCTCCTAGTAAGATGATGGAGGTTGAGCAGGCCGCGCAAGATTTGGGACGCGATTTGTCAGCATCGGAAATTGATATGGTTGTGAATGGGCCGACTGTCCCATCACCAGATGTCCCGAAGAAATCACCTTGGAACAGGCTTTTTTCCAGTGAGGGCAAGACGTCCGAATTTCTGGGAAATGAATCGGGGTCAGCCCCCGTAGGAGCTGCACTTGAACTTGGCAGACATGCTGGAGCAGGTCTATTTGGTGGAGCTGTTGGAGGAATGCACGGAGACACCACAGAAGAGCGACTCCGAAACGCAGCTATCGGAGCAGCTCTTGGCGTTGGCGCTTCGGTCGCTCCGACACTCGGAAGGTCCGGTGGCACACGAGGAACCTTCACGACCAAGCCGCCGATCACACAGCCGAAGCCGAATCCATTTACAAAACTCGGACGAGCCAGAATCAAAGCGGAAGCGGTAGATACACTCAATGCTCCGAGAGCTATCATGGCATCGGCGGACTTGTCTGCTCCATTGCGTCAGGGAGCGACTATGATCCACCGGCCTGAATACTGGAAGGCTTTGCCAGGAATGGTGAAAGCTTTCGCAAGTGAGGATTCCTTCAAAGCGTTGCAAGCAGAAATTGCTACAAGACCAAGCTTTGAGACAATGAGGAAATCTGGCCTTGCCCTCAGTGACCTTGGCAAGACTGCGGCTGATGCTACTCAACGTGAAGAACTTTTCATGTCGAGAGTTGCAGAGCGCATTCCTGGTCTGGGTCGCATCATTCGTGGGTCAGGCAGGGGATACGTCGGATTCCTCAACAAGCTCAGAGCCGACTCATTCGATTCATTGATGGCAGCGGCACCGAAAGGAACTGATCCCAAGGCCATAGCCAAATACATCAATGATGCAACTGGACGTGGCAGTCTCGGTGGATTGGAAAGCTCCGCTCCACTGCTCAATGCTGCGTTCTTTTCGCCACGTCTGATGGCATCCAGAGTCAACATGCTGAATCCTGCGACCTACATGAAGGCTGATCCCTTTGTGAGGAAGGAGTATCTCAAGTCGATGTTGGCTTTTGGAGGTGCGGTTGGGACCACGTTGAAACTTGCTGAGATGGGCGGTGCCGAGGTCGAGACTGATCCGAGGTCATCTGACTTCGCCAAGATCAAAATTGGCAATACCAGACTTGACATTGGAGCAGGCTTCCAGCAATACATTCGAGCAGCGTCTCAGATTGCAACGGGTGAAAGGAAGGATTTGGCGACGGGTAGGATCAAACAACTCGGAAAAAAGTTCAAAGACCCAACGAGGAAAGATGTAGCAATGGAATTTCTCGAAGCCAAAGCCTCTCCCCTGCTTGGTCTGATGATTGACCTAGGCGAGGGGAAAGACTTCAGCGGCGAGAAAATTCAGATGCTGCCGGAGCTGCAGAAGGGTGAAGTGCTCCCGTCTAGAGAGGAATACTTCAAGTCCCAAGTTGGTCGTCGTCTGTCACCCATGATCGTCCAGGACATGTATGACCTCTACGACGAAGACCCGAACCTGATGGGACTTATGGCGCCGTCTTTCTTTGGCGCCTCCGTTCAGGTTCATAAGCGACGACTGAAACGTCACGCCCAGTAACGACTCGTGCGGTTTCGATGAAGGAGGCAATGTTTCGTCTTTTTGCCTCCTCTTCGAATTCTGTCGTTGGGAATCCAATGTCGACGGGGACGTAAAGTTCCTCACCTGTCTCCAATGAACGGACCATAACGTCGGCATCGGTTGTCAAGGCGCGCTCGAATCCAGCCAGCATTCCCCGAGAGATTCCTTTGTCGACGTAGAAAATCACAGCTTCAGCGGCTTCTCCCCATACGAATCCTGCCTTGATGCCTTGCTCTCGTTCAGCAGGAATCTGATCATCCAGTATGCCTACCTGATCGAACAGAAGATGGGACGCGTAAGGCGCCTCATTACGACGAAGACAGTCCCGCATACACTGACATGCGTAGACTTTGTTGTCGTTGATCAAGTCTCTTGATGCTGCTCCCAGAGGTGACTCAATCACCACTCTTTTCATGCGTTATCTCCTCCGCCCAATGCACAACCACAAAGTCATCGACGCAGTTCTGTTCTGAAACTTGGTTCTGCTTTCCGATGGAGCACATTCCCGCACACCAGAAGGGATAGTATTGCTCAATGATCTCTCCCCAGGTGATGACATGCACTCCGCCTTGGTCCTGATAGCGAAAGACCCTAGCGTTCCTTTCCATTTCTTCTCTTTCGGAGTTCTTCTTGGACATCAAGGAATTGCTTCCGTCCGAGCGTCGTAAGAACAAACTCAGCCTTGACTCCTTGACCTTCAGTCTTAATGAACCCTGCCTCCTCCATAGTCTGAGCAACTCGGTCCATTTCAACGCAGTCAAATTCAGCATGGTTCATACCCATCATACGTTTCCTTGACATGCGATGATCTGGTGCCTTGAACAGTGTCCTCAGGAAGGCCTCATTCTGTGGCGCACTCTGAGAAAGTCCAATCCCAAGAGTAGTTTTCCTGACCGTGGCAAGCAGACCTTGAGCATACGATATCCCTTCCTCCACGTGATGCTTTGTGAGCACAAGATCCGTGGACTCGGATAGAGATATAATTGTAGCAATCTTGAGCGCGTGATCATGGATACGATGAATATATCCCGTCTTATCGACAAGTTGACCTCGCCGAATGCGCTCTTGTAGGTCATAATACCACGGCCTATAGAAGTCCCTTGCTTTCTCACTCGGGACCATCTTGCTACCTGGGGCTATCTTAGCCAGTTCCTTGAGATACTTCGCCCAATCAGCTACCTTGGGTGCGATTTGTTCTTCTTCCTTCGGCTCGTCGATGAGCGCGTTGAGTTTTCCCTTTTCTGCTGAGTAGATGACGCAGAGACGACCAAAGAATCCTCCACGAATTGCAGCAACTGGGACAGATTCGCGAAGGTAATCTGCGGTGGAAGCGCCGAGAAGCGTGATGTTAACGTCCTTAAGCGTCTCCGTGCCACTAGATTTAAGACTATTGGGCCACTCTTTAACGTAATGAGTGTCATACCATTCCGTAAGGATGGAGATTGACTGCTCATCCCTGAGGAGGAAGTTAACGAACTCTCCGGAGGACAGATAGGCCCTTGCATCCTTGATCATCTCCTTGCCTTTACCACGAGTGTATGCCATGCTAAGGTCGGTAACTATCTTTTGGATAGAGTTCCTTCCTGCAAACACCCGTGTGGCATCTGCTGCAGCAACTAATGATTTAGCAAGCCAGACACCAAAACCTTTGCCGACGCCCGACTCCGCCAATAGCATCACATAGACGTTGGGATGTAGCTGGTATGCACCCTGCTTGTCTACCGACACATTAGGGGAAGTAACTGCCGCGATAGCTGAAAACAACGACCACTTGACGAAGTCCTTTGGCGTCTCGACATGGTCAGTGCCCAACAACACTGTGTCGATCCAGTTCATAGGTTCTCAGGTCGTAGAAGTTGGTCTCTGAGATTTCCAGCTCACAGGGTATGATAAGTTCACCCCGTGGGAGCGAGCATTCTGAGAAGTCAATGGCCTTCTCCATCCATTGGATGAAAAGTCGTCCGTATGCATCTGTCTCCTTCTCTGGAACTAGCGCAAGAAATCCGTCATGCCACTCTAGTATGTAACGGATGTCTTGGACTTCTTCTTGGATGCCCAACATAGCTCTCTTAGTGTTGTCCGCGACAGACGCTTGAGGTATGTGAGCATAACCTTCTTTGTAGAAACCGTGGTCATCTGGGTCTCCAAAAAACTCTCGACGCCGTCCAAATGGGGAAGTGAGGACTTTCGTTGCGTCGAGGACTTCCTTAACCTCCTCGTGAAAAACTCCACGAATTGATGGGTCATTCGCGTGAAAGATGTCGAGCAATTGTCCGGCTTTCCACTCGGTGATTTGAGCATCCAGACCGAACCTCTTGGCATCGTTGTTATATTCGACCGCGCATCGACCTTTCTGCATGTCGTAATTGCCCGCGTGTCGAACTTTCTTCCCACTGAATCGACGTAGTTTGTCTTTCTTCAACTGCTCCATCGTGAAGTTCGGATTGAACCAACTAGCCGTGTGCGCGTGAATGTCGTAATCTGGGTCGTTCATCCGCTCAAGACCCTCAAGATTTCGAGCAAGGAGGAAGACCACGCGCGCCTCAGCCTGTCGAGCATCAGCTTGCATCATCACATATCCAGGGTCGCAGATGAACTGCTTACGCATGTCTGGACCCAACTCGCCGTGCTTGCTGATGGTTTGATAGGCTAGCCCCATAGGATAGGGGCGGACTGGAGGCTTCTGTTGTTGGGTCGATGTTCTGCCCGTCTCTGTTCCGACTATGTTGTAGTTGGTTCTGACGCGACCATCAAAGTCTGGTGGTGCATTGAGATAGGTGCTGACGACTTTCCTCAGACGACGCACTTCCATGATGAGGTGCATGATCCGTCGATGTTCTTCGTTCTTGACAGCAGGACTGTTCATCAACTTAACGAGAACGTCCTCTCCTGTCCCGCGTCCTTCCTTTCCACGAGTTGGGAGACCAATGTGATCGTATAGGAGGACAGCTACCTGCTTCGGGGAATTGACATTTATATCTGCTCCACAGAGCATGTTCAACTCGACCTGGCCTGCGGCTGCTAGTCCTCGATATTTCTCTTTGAGTTCTTTGTTCTTGCCCTTGTCGTAGAGAAAACCCACATGGTCCATACCACGATACAGGTGATGGAGTCTCTCGACACAGAAGGGGTGCCGCCAGTTGTCTCTCGGATAACCGAAATAGAACTCACGTAGTCCAGCTTCGTCAAGTTCAGGAAGTAGATCATTGCAGATTTCCAACGACACTGCTGCGTCTCGACCACACCCCACACAAAGATTGTGAAGATTGGTCTTATACATTGTATCGTTCTTCCAGTATGGTTCCCGCGTGCGGATAGACGCCATAAACTCCAGCGATTTGGGAAACTCTGGGTAAAGCGTCGCGTGAAGTAGCATTACGTCTAGGATTCGCCCTTTGATCCTCGCTCCTAGGATCTCAATCTTGTCATGGTCAAACTTGAAGTTCTGACCGACTACCTCAATGTCAGGATTGGCCAGGAGCTGGAAAATTTGATAGAGAGAATCCGCAACGTCGCGAGCTGATCTACAAAGTCCCTCTGCTGGATGGATGGCAGATTGAAAATCCAAAAGAGGGATAGCGTAAGCTTCGGAGGGATCACACGATAGTCCGAGGACTGTAGGGATTGCATTGAGAACCTCACAGTCAACGCTCCATCTCCGCTTGTGTTGATTCCGTCGGAGATATTGATATGTATCAAGCGAGCTTCTTCCAACCTGTAAGTGCCGATTAGGTAAATCAAGCTCTGGAAATTGAGCCTCTTCCACGGCACGCTTAAAGTCCATTGCCATGTAGAGTCGAGCTTTGGGATCATCTATATCCCCACCTCTCATGTGGAGGAGATGAGCGGGATGATAGGTTGCAATGACCTTGCACTTGTGTCCTGCCTGCGAGACGAGAGTTAGAATTGATCCTCTGTTCTCTGTGATGGAGTTGTTCTTCCCACTTCGTCCCGTCAGAAACTTCAGAGGATTCTTTCCGAGAGCCAGAATGCAATTTGGCTGAACAGCCTGTATCTCTGTCCACAGTTCTGGTAGAAAGTCTACCGGACTGAGATTGTATTCTCTCAATCGCTCAAACTTATTGTCAGGCGGTCGAACTTTGACGATGTTTGAGACGTAACATTGGCTTCGGTCGATACCTGCTTCGTGTAGAAACTTGTTGAGCAGCCGACCAGATGAGCCAACGAAAGGACGTCCTTCAGCTTCCTCCTCACGGCCCGGAGCTTCGCCAATAATCATGAGCTTGGCGTGGAGGGGACCTTCACCCCTTACGTATCGGAGTTCAGGCATCATCTTTCCCTATGAACTCTTTCGTTATCCAACTAGCATCTGCGAGTTTCTCGCCTTCCTTGTTTGGTAGAAAGACGATGATGTATGTCCCAGTTGGGATTACGATGGCAGCCTTCTTCTCAGGGTGAGTTCGGCACCACACACGAGTCTGCGTCCAGATAGTTGAGTTACCCATTAGCGATAGATTCCAATGAAGCCGACTTTGTCCTTGTCCCACGTCCAGCGGGTCTTGGCATCATCGACGTTTTTGGGGACAATCATGTAAGCCGATCCCAGGTCGCGCACTAGAAGAACTTCAAAGAGATACATGTCTTCCTTATCTAGTGACTTACCAAAGATGGCTCCGGGCACATTGTCCTTGAGCAAGACAACGATGGTCATCTGACCTTGATCGCCTTCTCATAGAGATTGCCGATGATTTCACGCTGCTTCACTGACAGGAACTTTTGTTCACCAACCTTCTCGACCATGTCGTTGATGAACTCCTCCTCCCATCCGTTGAAGCGAGCCATGTGGTCGAGACAGGTTTCGAGCATGGATGCGAGCTGCTCGTAGTCAATGTCAGGATCAGGCTCTTTCTTCTCCCATTTTTCTTTGGCATTGAACTTCATTTGTCATCATCCTTCCGACGAACGAGTTCCAGAATCTTTTTGTAGCGATCCGGTTCCCTCTCGATGACTGTGAAGTGTCTCTTGTTTCTTTGACACATCTTCGCGAAAGACCCCGAACCACCGAAAGGATCTATCCCCAGCGAACCGTCGAATGAGCAGACTTTTGCTATGGATGCGAGCAGACCCGTAGGCTTCTCGTGCGGGTGAGTCAGGAGCCTCGAAGGCACAACCGCATGGTGAAATATAGAGGAGACCTGAGTGTTCGATGCGAGCACAGGTGAACCTTTGACGGCCACCAGGATAAGTTCCAGGTCCCTCCCATGTTCCCACTGTCGGACCCCGGTCCTCGATAAACTGCCCTCCTTTACCCACACGCATGGATGAGCCTGCACTTTCCATCCGATGTTGACGAGTTTCTTCTTGTAGAATTCAAAGTCATCTGAACTGACGAACATGTAGAGGAACGAATCCCACTTCATGGTCCGGAACAGTTCTTTGAAAACGGGCAATGTGAACTCGTCCCGTTTCAGTGTGGGGTCATCCGACTTCTCAAACTTCAGCCACGGTGGGTCAGTGATACAGAAATCAAATACCGTGTCTGGCAATTGAGGAAGGATCGTTGTTGCATCCCCAAGATAGACTTCGTCGGCGCAATCGGCACCAACAGAGAAGGCTTGCTCTTCTTCAGCTGAGATGCGCTTGACAGTCTGACGAATGACCTTGACTGCTGTGGCTTTGTCCTTGATGTTCTTCAGTGCGGGATTCTGCTTGACCATGCGAGCCAAGTGAATGTCCTCGCTGACTCCACCCAGAGCCTTGCCAAGTTCCTTTGCAGTATCCCTCATCCCCCAGCCTTTCTTTGTGCCATCGGCTGGTCGAGATGCTGGTTGGATGCCATGTTGTTGCTGACGAAGTTCATGCAGTCGTTGAACTAGGACGACCTCATCATACCAAGGAAGCTGACCTCGTTTGAGGTTTTCGTGGAGAGAGATCTCCTCTTTCTGAAACTGATCCAGATTCTGCTTTATCTCGCAGAAAACTGAGTTGTGTTCCAACTGTTTGATGGCAAGATAGCGTTTCTTACCAGCAATGACCTCATACGACAGAGGCGAAGTGTTCAACTCATGAACAGTAATAGGGTGGAAAAGACCCTGCTCTCTGATGGACTCTGCAAGCTCATCGATCTTAGCCTTGAGTTCCTCAGATGGCTGTAGGTCACAAGTAACAAGTTCGATTGAAATGGAAATCATTTAGATTTTGGCACAAAAAAGGGGAGAGGATTATTAGTCCCCTCCCCAAAGTGAACCCTACTTCCGCGACGCGTGTTCCTCGAGGTCCTTCTCGACGACGTCGGCGTCCTCTGCACGTTCCCCTTCCGCCTTCTCGCGATCCGACTCCACCAGATCCTTGTCGAATCCTGAGTCGAGGCGGTTGTTGTCCTGATCCTGTGACTTGTCCTGTGACTTTGCCATTCGACGCTCACCTTCAGCTTTCCCGAGTTCATCGGGATGATTACGATCGCGCGCTGCGGCCTGAGCGTAAGGCCCCTCACCTCTGTCCTGCGATTCCTGCATGGCCTCGACCTGTCTGTCGGTCAGAAAGGACCGGGGCACATGCGATGCAGGCGTTGCCGGAGCTTTGGCCTCCGCTTCCTCCTTGCGCGCGGTCAACTCCGCTTCACGGACAGCAGCCCTGTGCTCCTGCCGTGCCTGTTCGGTGGCCTTGTCGAAAGCCATCCGCTCTGCCTTCGTCCACGGTTCGCCGGTCGACGGGTTCTGCCCGTTCCGAAGACGTTCCGAGACGATGCTGGGAGGAATGTTGAGTTCCTTCCCTGCGACGAGGTCGTGACGTTCATCGCCACTGGTCTCCTCGCGCGTGTCTTCCTGATCCTCTGCCTTGGCTTTGGCGATCTTTTCCTCAGCCACCTTGGACTTCTCGGGCAGGGACTTCGGACCGGCGGCCACGTCACGATCCTTGCTCCCCTCTCCACGCGGGTCAAGACGTTCGCCGGACATTGACCCACCGTCGCGAGGAGGATCTGGAGTTGGCTTTGCCCCTGCCTTGGTCGATGACTTTTCCTGTGCCTCGCGCTTCAGTCGTTCCGTGACGCTTTCCGCCATTTGTTTTCTCCTCAATGAAAATCTGATCTTGATTATGCCCCATTGGACAAGACCAGCAGAACACCAACCCGGCTCATCCTACTTGGCAAATAGGACGGAGCTTTTGTTTGTGCCGCCCAACATGGAAGCCGTTGACATCATCGATGCTGGCGGTCTTGTGCGCCCTTACTCGATGGCAACTGGTAGAGCAACGCACGCACCATGTCTGGACAGCACAAAACAAATCAGACCTGCATCGGCCTGTAGTCGATGACCTCGTTGGTATCCCGACCGCGATACTTTCCACGCTCGACATACCACTCCATCTTCTTGCCGCGGACCTGCTGATCCCGATAGTCGTAGTCCTTCTCGGGTTCGAACTTCGCGCCGGTGAGCGCCTCGTGGAAGTTCTTGATCATACCCTGCGCCTTCTCCGAAAACTGAGCACGCAGGACAGCGCCCTTGTCATCAGCATCCCCACCGATGATCTTCGCCGTGACACGAAACAGTCCGGCTCCGTCGCCATCCGTGGTTTCTTCGCCCCGAGTGATCTCGACCGGGTGCCAGCCGACCTTGACGATCTGGCCCTTTGCGAGGTCTTCCGCCGTAGCTCTGAACTTCATACGTTGTCTCCTACTTTCTGCTGTGGCTGACTACTTCTTGGGTTCGGGCTTTTCGCCGCCCTGACCCGGACGATCCGGCTTCCCACCACCTGGCAACTCCTGGTCGGGATGTGCACCGGGACGGTTCTGACCTGGACGATCCTGACCGGGACGATCTGCGGGAAGCTGGGTCGGTTTTTCGCGTTCTTCCATGATTGTTCTCCTAGTTACAGATTCTCTGCCTCTTCTGCATCGATACCAAAAAACTCCTCGAGAATTCCCTCCTTTCCCTCATCATCACTGTCGAGAACTTCTTGCATGTGAGCAGCACAGATCTCCAACTGCTGCATCTCGTAGTCGATGCGAAATTCCGACTTGGATGGTTCCTCGTTCCGATGGACACAAACCTCACAATCATATGAAGTCCGTGACACTTCGGCTCCATTGGAGAGTTTGTGTTCGTCCTTGATATCAGACGTCAAAACCCTCTTGTCCTTTCTCGCCATCACGCTGCTGCTACTTTCTCTCCCCTTCTGTATGCATCGATTTCATCGTAGAGGTTCTTGTCGGTGAAGTCAATGCGCTGTGGGAGATTGAGCGCGGTCTTTGCCCAGTCCTCACCGTCTGCTTTCGTGATGATCTCGAAGCCGCCACTGACCGTATTGTAGAAATGATAGGCTTCGTTGAAGTAGACGGGAATCTCTGCGGCAATCTTGCGACCGCCTGTCATGATGGATCTTGTTCTGGTTACGCGATTCTTAAGGTCACGATTCTCGACCTCGACCACGTGAGCGATGACGATGATGTTGCACCCCTTGCCATCGTTCCAGAGAACTCGACACCCATCAAGAATCTGTATCAAGCCGGTGGACTCTGTCTTGTAGTCGTCGATCTCAAGGACAGGAATGCCTTCGAACTTGCCAGGTATCTTGGCAGCGTTCATATAGACACGCTTCTTCTTGTCCTTGTCATCGTATTCATCCTTTGCTTGCGCTCCGGCTCCTCTTGCTTCAAACATGAGAGTGTGGAGCGAACGAGCAATGGTTGTGATGGAGTCGATGACCACAGTCTGGTAGGGATTGTAACGAATCAACGCCTCCAGCTTCGCGCACAGCTTGGGGTAGTTATTCGTCATGCTGTCGTAGTGGACTTCCTTACCCTTCGGTGCCCAGTAGTTGACGACCGAAGCAATCCGTCCATCCACGTCAGCGATGTAGGGTTCAGGGAATGACGCTGCTGCCGGAGTCTTTCCGGTTCCAGGGTCACCTTTGAACATGCAGAACAGTGACATTCCCTCAGGCTTATAGTTCAGAATCGATTCAGCCAATCATGGCCTCCTTAGTTGATGAACTTACTCATGGACTTATCTGATGCCTGCACGATCTGATTGTGACGCTCTGACATTTCCATCAGAACCTTGTCAGTAATCATGTTCACGACGGCAACCATCACTAGACCTGGAGGCAGCTGGTGAACTGAAATCATGATGCCATAGACACCATTCTGCTCATTCCCCACGACTGCCACCATGCCAGCATCACCAAGCATGATTCGGACGTTTTCCGCGAGCTGGCGCATGAAGTCCACATGCTCTTTCGATACACCAGCTGGAATCTCGTCGTCATTCATGCTCATACTTCACGCTCCTGAATCTTTCTGGATTGACATACTGGTCGTCCCGCTCGCGATGGATTCTCACGATGAGACGAACCAACTGCACTAACCATGTGAGCATCATGCTCTCCTTAGAGGTATGTGTTGTTCGGATACCTCGTCTTGAACTGTGAATGAGCGCCGGTGATGGTATTGCCTTCGACTCGGAGATCCTTGATCAGGCCAAGCTGGTTATCTCCGTGATTGTATCCTCCGATGCGGATGCCATAGGTTCCGTAGTTCCAGTCGCATCCGATGACATGGAGTTGTTCGATGACCTCTTTGTCCGAGCAGTCGATGAACGAACTGCCCTCGTGTCGAGTATAGACCTGATTGAACTTCACCCATTCAGGCCCACGACCGATGAGACAGAATCGTCCAGAACCACCCATAACGATTTTGTTGGTCCGGTAGTTTCCACCGATGAACTCGATCTGCGAACGATAGAGCTTTTCGGTGTCTTCGGAATCTCTTCCCGTGATGTTCACGATCGCGCTGACCTCGGTCACTCGGCAGTCCTTGATGACCACGTTCTTCAGTGACCCACCCCTTGTCGGAGTGAGCATGAAAGCGTATCCATCCTGCCCAGACGGCCAGCAATAGGACAAATCACAATTCTCGATCAGAACGTCATGTCCGTCCTTGAGTTCGAGTATGTTCTTGACCGGAATTGCAGCGTCACCCTTCCATTCCAATTTCTTGGTAAAGGTCGAGTCACGAATGATGATGCCTGTCGGTCGGCAGTTGGGAATCTTCATCGCATCCCCACCGACCAGCAGACACTCGGATGCAGCCTCGAAGTAGCCGCCCTCGATGACAACAGGACCGGGTGCATTGCCAATCCAGATGGCCTGTGAATCCTGCTTGCTCGGAGCGTAGACGTCGCGAATATCGCAGTCGATGATCTCCACGTTGGAGCCATTGATCTCGATGCCTCGCTTGCCTCGGTGCTGTTTGATGACGACCGCATGAATCCGCACCAAGTCGGGTGCTTGCTCGACAGCCGTCTGACTCGAATCATTCTTTCCGATACGAATCACGCTGTCATAGGCCGAAGCCGCAAGCTCCATCGACTCGATGATGATATCGTCGACAGTAGTGTCAACGCGGAGAGCAGGATTTGTGTCGCTGCTAACCTTGTTGTCACCCAATCCACGCAGCTTGGTTGACGGCGTATTGAAGATGTAGCCGCCTCCATTGTGGCATTTGAGGCCAACGGCAATTGCGACATGCCCTCCTGCTGTTATCGCCGGTTGCAGCTCGTTTGCGAAATCGACAATGTCTTCTTCTTCAGGTTCAGGATCGACTGATGCATCGACCTCATCCCGAATCTTCTGCACCAGACCATCAATCTGATTGCAGTAATCGTAGACCTTTTCTTTGTCCATTAGATAGGAGACTCCTCGATAGCAGGCAATTGTTCCTCTTCCTCATCACGCCTTCGAGTGCATTTCCTACAGTGAGGCTTCATGAGCTTGGTCATCTTATCGATAACGAACTCGTCACCACACCGCCAACATTCTGCCGTGGCTCCAACGATGAAGTCCTCCAACAGATAGTGATGGCACCCCGGTTGAACACAGCGCCATCGATACGTGCTGACAGACGTCCGACCCTTGACCTTTATCCGCAGATACTTATGCGGTCGGTCAGGATGAGCATGGGCCTTAGCCAATTACTCTTGTTCCTTTCCAGATAGCACCTCAGGCTGAGTCACCCCAGTATTCTGAGGACTCCACTGCTCTCCTACCTTGAACAGTGTCGATGCCTTCCATTCGCGTGCAGACGGGGTCGTCGAGCACACGGGTAGGAAGATACAACCGCCATACTTGTCGCATGACGTGAAGTTGGGTGGGAAGATTCCCTCTCTGATGTAGAAGACCATCATCTTCCCCCAGTAGATGGCCCACTCTCTCCATTCTTCTTTGATCTCCTTGGGGTAGCTGAGGATGTGTCGTTGGAATCGTTCCTTTGGCTTGAGCGTCTTTTGGAATCCAATCTTATCGACAGTGACAGATGGAACGTCCGTCGCCCACGCGTAACAGATAAACTGGTTTGACAGGAGGACTGGCTCTTGTCTACGACTAGCACTTTTTGAATCGACAACAGTTCGTCCTGAGCGGCTGTCAGTAACCAGATCGATTCGTCCCTCGACGACGAGGATAAGTTCTGGTGACTCATACAGAATCCTTGAGAAGGCAGCTTCCACCTCGATTGGCTGCCATCCATCATTCTGGTAGTGGTCAACGTATTCCGAGAAGTTTTTGATTACCTCCTCACCTTCATCGACCGTGATGTTCTCCGACTGAGTAGCCATGTAATGTCGGCCAAGAAAGATAGATCTCTCTACGACCTCGTTCCACGGGTAGGACTTGGCCTCTGTCTCGTTCCCCTTCAGAAACTCGGCCTCGCTCTTGGTCAGGCAAGCTGCATCTCCGCCCTTCCAATTCAACTTGAGCAAGATTCGATACAATGCCAGCATGTCGTGCAGCATCGAACCACGGTCAAGAGCGAAGGCTTTGCCAGTCAGCGGCCTCCAATTGTTGACATGACCGAACTCCAACTTACGCGCACAAGCCTGCGTATCGTTGAGCACAGTCGAATCGAATACGAATACTTCTGGATCAGCCATTGAGCATCTCCAGCATATCTTGCAGAGACTTTTTGTGCTCATCGCACTGACGGATCAAGTCAATGATCGTCGTGCGGTAATCACGAAGATCCCACATCTTATCACCACGCTGGTTTCTAACGATGCCCTCGGCCTCACGCCGACTATAGACTCCAGCTTCAGCGATTTGAACTGTGTATCCTTGTCGCTCTGGCCTCCAAAACAAGTCGTTCCGTCCCGGTGCTGTGATGAGCAGAAACTCGGGTGTGTCGTCGATGCTATCTGAATCAGCCAATCTTGGCCTCCTGTTTCAGTCTCTTGCGATAACCGTGACGGCTGATTATGTTCCTTCTCATACCTTCCTTCTTCAGAACGAAAAAGGTCTTAACCAGCCATTCATCTGACATCCCCTCGATTGGTAGGACGACATCTTTCTCTAGCCGTCTCTTCCCACCTTGACCGACGAGCCTGAGCAGCATGACTACACCGCTTTGCTGACGTTGGCGCGTAGGATCTTGGGATCTTTCACCAGCCTCGGTAGCTGGATGGGGTCTGGAACCTTCTCGAACATACGGATTCCGAACTCACGCTCTTTCCGAACGATGTGCTTTCGGACGCCCTTGTTGACGTCGTGACGACGCTTCGTCTTGTCCGCCTTTGGAGGAAGAATCCTCTTTCTGATCCCCTCCCGCATGGTGAAGTCGAATCCTCTCAGCTTCTTTCCCTTGTCATACTGAAGGATTGCGTGCTGAGCGAGCGTCGGAGTGAAGTAGAAGTATCGAGTCTTCTCCTCCAAGAGAGAGAATCTGATCGACTGCAAGTCGACGCTGATGAACTTGGCCTCAGGAATTGCGGTCTTGAGGGCATCAGCAATCATGCAGCGATGCGAGTTCTTCCTCTGTGCGTTTGCGATGTGCTCGTCATCGACGTGAATCCGAATGCTCTGGAGCGGTTCATTTGTCTTTGGCATCATGCCTCCCGTTAGAGTTAACTGTCCGTTCTTCTATGTGGTAGCTTCCATCACGATAAGTGACAGAAACACGACGCACAGCATTGCGTAAAGCCAATTCTGGGTCATGGCGAATAAACCCGCGCTCGCCGTCGTTCCGATGAGCCACAGAAGGTAGAGAATCCACCTCACCGCAAATTCTGATGAGCTTATGGACTCTCTCAAACTTTGTGGGGATGAACTCTCGTTGGAGCGCCTCGTAAATCTCACGTCCTGTTGCCTCGTCGATCAGTAAGAACCTCTGAGATGTCTTCATCCGTTTTCTCATATCTGACCACGACGTTGCCTGCGAACAGAGCATCAATGTCGATGGTCACTCCGTCTTGGAGTCGAGGAATGTCGCCGAGTCCAGTGATACGAAGGAGACGACGCGCACCACGACGCCTTATCTCCGTCGGATTCCTGATCTCGAACTCAATGACGCCATCGCCGTGGTTGACCTTGAGTCTTCCCAACAGGCGAGTTACGAGATGTCCGTTGTCAGTCGCCATAGCCCTTTTCCTCTGCCATCGCACGGCGGAATCGAGGTGAAGACTTGGGAGCTTCCAGTGGATCTTGCGCTTCTCCGATAGTCTGGCCGTTGTCCCCCAGCTCTCGCCAGTCAGCACGAATTACCGACACGAAAAAGAGGGGAGCGAAGTCTTTCTGGGGATGATCGGCCAGCGAGACCCGTCCACCTGCACCTCCAGAAGAAGTTCCGGGAGGATAGATTCCCTTGATCCAGCGTTTCTCCCCACGAAAGTCCTCGACGCAGTCTCCCACCTTCAAGACCTCGCCATTCTTCATCAGCACTACAGTCATCTTGACCTCCTATCTAGTTTATCTTCGGCGGCGTATAACATACTCGCCATCATGTTTGCTTCCGTCAACGTGTCCAATCTCTGAGCAGTAAATTCGATGGACTTCTCCAACTGCCAGCAGGACTTGATGAGAGGAAGTAAACTTGTAGCAAACTGCTCTAATCCTCCCACATCCGCGAATGACTTCACACAGACGTGAAAGTTCTTGTAGATGCGGATCTTTGTCAGCTCCTTCAGAACCTGTCGTCGGTATGCTTCGAATGTCATCATCAGTGAATGACCCTTGGCTCGGCCATCATCAACCAAGCCTGCCACTCGGCGTTGCGCTTGGCCTCAGCGATGCACTCCTCGATGTCCTTCGCCGTTGCAAAGGTTGTCACGTTCTGTGAGAAGTTGATCGCGATGACTCTGTTGATCATGTGCGCTAACAGGACCGCGTCCTTCAATCCGATGAAGCCATTCAGCTCCGTGTATGTCGGAAATGCGTCGGGTCGCTGGCTCAAGTGGCGCACGACCTCGACCTTGTAGCTGTAGAGATCCTCTGCTTCGGACATCATGTCCTCCTACTTCTTCGGACAGGGCTTGAGATGAACAAACGCTCCGACCGCACGACAGCCGGGACAAGGAATGTAGTTGACCCAGTCAGGCATTTCGAGAGCCGAGTTGAATGAGGTCGTATCATACACGCGCTCAGCCCAGACCTTCTCGAAGAACTGCCGACAGCAAGGTGGAATTCCTGAGTGCTTTCCACACTCCTCACTACTTAGACTGCACTGCACGTCGTCCTCCTCGAAATCCCAGTCCCAATCCCAATCCATCCAGTCCTCATCATGAGGATCTCTGTCTGTGAACATCATGTTCTCCTCTTTGATTCTTCTGCGTCCATGAACTCCACGATGGCAATCAAATCCTCCGTGAAATACACGTAGTCACCATCGATGGCGTCGAACTCGAACTTCTTGTCGTCAGGGTTCCATTCGATCCGAGCGACAGTCTCGCCGGTGTCGATCACCTCGATCGTGTCCTCATTCAGATGATGGAACGTCAAAATGCTCTTGTTCATCTTGAACTCCTATTTACCTCTTGCGCCAACACAAACCCATACAAGTCCACGATGGCAAGTATGAGCTTATGGTCAGCCACCTGTGCGACAGTCATCTGCCGGTCGTAGCACAGCCAATTCGTCGTTGCGATCATGGCGCGCACGACCCGACTCCTAAGCGAAATCATGATGCCCTAGAAGTCCACTTCAGCTGAAAAATCTGATAGATCTCTTTCTTGTCGAGACACTCCACCACGCACATCACATGCGTCGCGTAGACATGACGGATCTGACCGTTCCACATCCGAACAATGAATGGACGGAGCGGAAGCCCCATGTCCAAATCCAATTCCACACACGAAATCTCTCTGAACATCCTGTTCACCCTTTGGCTTTTGATGTGGGGAGTCTGCTGTCCTCCCCCATTTTCTGTCAACGAAGCTTCCATCGTGTCCTGCCCTCCCTGAAGATAATGTCCATCATCTCCCGGGTCAATGCAGTCTCCTCTATTGTTGTCTCTCTGCCATCGAGCGTTGCTGTGACATCGACCCGCTTCTCGTCAATGAGTGCTGTGATCCACTCATCGATTGTCCCTTTGGCAATCATATACTTGACGAGAATTGATGTCATCTTCGACCCAATGCGAGAGAATCGTCCTTCGCACTGTTCCTCACCAGCTGGATTCCACTGGCGTTCGTGCATGATGGCGAGTCCGCACACTTCCTGCAAGCCATCGACGCCTTCGCCCGATGCCAGAGCCGAGGCAATCATGACACGCGATGGGCCTTTCGTGAACTGCTCGATGACGTCATCCCGCTTATGCTGCGGCATCCCACCCTCAAGCCACACCGGCTCCCAACCGTATCCTGCGTCGTCGCACCGTGCGAGCAGTTTCGTCATGAGCCTGCGGCCCACAGCGATGTGATGGATGAAGACGACAATCTTCTCGTTCGAGCCGAGCAGAACTTCGTCAATTTCTTCCAGTGTGTCAGGAATCTTGCTGATCGCCACGAGATGACGCATCTTCGAGATGTATGCGAGCAGATGCATGTATCGTATCTGAGTCATCTCGCCCTCAGCATACTCCTTCATGAATCCCTGCATCTCCTCGGCGTATGCGTCTTCGACCTCCTCGGCCAGATCGCAGTCTCTGTAGACGCGACGAACCGGAGGCAGGTCAGGAAGCACGTCTTCCTTCTTACGACGAATAATTAGGTCTTTCGTGAACTCTTTCCACGCTTCCAGCTTGTCGTTGCGAACCCCACGCGCACGACCTTTCTCATCAAAGTCCAGCCATCTGAGCTGAAATCCTGCCTCGGTAGGAAATCTTGCAGAGTCGAGCCAGTGCAGGATCTGGAAGTATTCGGAGCCCCTATTTTTGATAGGAGTTGCTGAAGCTGCCATCCGATATGGATACTCATAAGTCTTCGACAGCTCCTTGATTTTCTGAGTGCGATTGCTTTCGCCATTCTTCATGGCCTGGCATTCGTCGAGGATAACTGTCTTGAACTTCGACCAGATGCTCTCGTCCCACTTCATTCTCCAGAGCGAATCGTAACTGACGACGACGATTGCCTTGGAGAACATCTGCGGTTTGTGATGAGAAGCATACATCACCTGAGCCGGTATGTCGGTCATCCGGGTGACTGCAGTTCCAATCTGAGAGCGGAGTCCCGCTTTACAGACAATCAGTGCAGGAAGCAGTTTCTTCGGATGCAGTCTCAACGGCGTCAGGAACTGGAACGTCTTTCCCAAACCCGGGTCATCTGCGAGCAACGCCCTGAAGTTCGCGCGCTCCAGAAACTTGACCCCGTCCTTTTGGAACGGCATGAGCTGCATCTCGTCGTGCTCGCCGAAATGGAAGTCATAAATCGCTTCTTTCTCATCCCGTTCCTGCTGAGCCTTCGTGAACTCCCGAGTTTCAACCCAAATGTGTCCACACTTGAGCTGATGTAGCTTGCGACTCGCGACAATGCGCGTTGAGAGAATTTCCATCACCTTGCCGCAGGCTTTGCCGTCCTTGCCTGCCGCGTGACAGTATTGCTTTTGAGAGAAAGTTGCCATGATAAGCGTCCTTTAACTGTTCAGCGATTGAACGCTTACGATTCGTCGCCGAACGCTGCAACCTTCTTCTCAGCCTTGGCCGTTGCATCTGCCAAGCTCATTCCCTTAGAAACGAACTTCTCAATGAGCGTTCGCTTCATGGCGGCGAATGGGTCGAACTTCTCTTTCTTGACAGAGCCTTTCGACGACTTCGGGCTGCCGTTCGCTTTCGCAGTTTTGGGCGCCTTGAATGCGAAATCCTCTTTCAGACGCTTCTGACGCTCCTCAGATGATGCCTCTTTCAGCACCTCTCCGCGATAAGCCAGCCACGCCTGAATGCCGACGCGGTTGTCGTAAATGACCCGCTGTGCAGCCAGAATGCGATCACGGATTTCATCCAAGTTCAGGCCAACGACCTCCTGAATCTTGTTGACGAATGTCGTCTTGAACAGCTCGTCCCTGTCATCCGACCTCTCACCGAGTGATTCGATGAAGAGCGCTTCGGCGTTCAGGACGACGTCAGACTGACGCTTCAGTTCTTCCTGTTCGATCTGAGCCTTGCCGATCTTGGCCTCGGCCTCGTCGTGAACCTGATGTGGAAGCTTTTCTGCTGGGACCGAACTCGGCGTCTTGTCCTGCTTAGGTGCAACCGCCTTGATTTTCATCGCGGCCAGCCGAGCCTTCCAATCACTGCCCGTCGAAGTTGTCTTCGCCAACTTGGCTTCTACGACTGGAATTTCCACGCCGTCGCTTGCCTTTGCCTCTGACATTTCTTTCATCTTCTCGTTGTTTTCTGGTTTCTCTGCTCTGAACTCAGACATCATGTCCTCCACTTACTTGTTGATACACGAACTAACGAAGCACCGAGAAAAGGATAATTGTCTTGCGACAACATCCCTTTCCCCGAACTTCATCGGTCCTTAAGAATCTCGTTGATGATACGGATGCGCTGCTCGTTGTCAGCAATCGAGCGGTTGTAGCTGTCGTTCAGCTGGTTATAAGTCTTGATGAATTTCTTCAGAGCCACTGAGGTCATCAGCTCGTAATACGCGCGCAGAGCAGTGCAGTCCAGAACCTTCGTTTCGAGATTGACTTCGTTCATCATGAACTCCTATTAGAATTTGTCTACGATTTGAACCGTTTCACGCTCAGCAAACAGGGGAAGAACATGTGTCCTGACGAATGCAGCTACTAGTCTGGGAAGGTGCTCAGGAGCATATCCCCACATGAGAATGCAGCCGCATCCACAATCTCTGTAGTGCCGCACCGAACGAGCCGACCCCCAAAGATGATCCCAATGATTGCTATCATACTTGATTTCGGACATCCTCTGTCCACAATCAGGGCATTTCGATGGCATTTGCATTCGAGCGAAACCAAAGCGATGAGTAACATCCATTCTCATCACCGCTGCTCCAACGTGTAGTAGGCCGTCGGAAAGCCACCGTTGATTGACACGAGACAGCACGCCTGAAAGTATGTGCCCGTCGCGAACAGATACTCGGCAACATCCTTCGCGTCATTGTGCTCCGGCCAGATCGTGTCCTCCAAGATCCAGCCAGACTCCGTGTGCCGCCGCGTGGCGACGTAATACTCTTTCTTCGATTGCTCGTTCATCATGAACTCCTGATTAATTACGCGATTCTGAGTGTGTGCTCGCCGTCGTGCAGGCGAATGATTGACTTGCACAGTTCCTGCTCGACGTATTGGGAAAGTGAAATGCCCTGTGATGCAGCAATCTCACGCGCACGTTCCCAAATCTCTGGATTCTTCGCATACATTGTGAAGATTCGAGGATTCCTTTTCTTATGCATTAGCTTTTCCTTTGAGAAACCGAATCAGAGCAATTGCTATCATTCCGATGCTCAAAAGAGTTTATAGACGGGAACCAGCCGCAGCCAGTCCCCGTCTCGAATTGTGTTTGATGGATGATTTGGGGTCGCTACTCCCCGCCACGTGCGCGTTCAAGGTATTGGTTTCCTCTTATTCGCTGTATTCAATCGAGACTGTTCTATCTGCTTCCCCTCCGACCAAATTGCCCGGCCTCGGTCATTCAAAGTGTCATACCGGCATCTTCAGGGTTTTGCCTATCCAACAGAGTGTCTCGCCAAACGATGCATTATCCGCAAATGAGCCGTTGTAGACTCACAACAGAGCTTGAGTTGGCGCTAGATGTGGCTTTTAAGTTGTCAAAGACCTGAAGGCCCGCCGCTTCTATCTGAGAATGAGTTTATGCGTAAACCGCGTTCATCCAGAGACAAGGGCTGCAAAGAGCTG
>Ga0184625_10000007_pt1 | contig 48427 bp, 47 predicted proteins | sample PLM3_30_b1_FD_133151 | JGI IMG/M metagenome (GOLD analysis project Ga0184625, IMG submission 133151) | Groundwater sediment microbial communities from an aquifer in East River, Colorado, USA - PLM3_30_b1 | ecosystem: Environmental > Terrestrial > Soil > Riparian zone | place: USA: East River... | reverse complement strand
TGCAAAGGGCGCGCTCTACGTGCTGATGCCGATGCGGGTGTAACGACACTCAGTTGCGCCGGGCCGTCCGTTGTCGCGGCCGGGCTTGTGCCGGACAGCCGCATGGATGACAAACGCATTCCATGGCCGCCGGCTTCATCCACCGTCTGATGCTCACCAATTTTCGCAGCTATCACGCCGCGCGAGTTCAGCTCGACCGCGCCGGACCGGTCGTGCTCACGGGTGCCAACGGCGCCGGTAAAACCAATCTGATCGAGGCGATCTCTCTGCTGGCGCCGGGCCGCGGACTGCGGCGTGCCACCATGGAAGAGCTCGCTTTCACTGAAGGCGACGGTGCCTGGGCCGTGTCAGCCGAAATCGAAGGCATGCTGGGTCTTGCAACGCTCGGCACCGGCATTGATCCGCCGGTTGGCGAGGAATCCACGCCCGTGCGCAAATGCCGTATCGACCGCGAAAGCGTCGGCTCGGCTACAGCTTTCGCGGATCACCTGCGCGTGGTCTGGCTGACCCCTGCCATGGATCCGCTATTCAACGGTCCGGCCTCCGAGCGACGACGTTTCCTGGACCGGCTTGTGCTGGCGGTCGATGCGCAACATTCGAGTCGCGTTGCAGCGCTCGAGCGCTCGCTGCGTTCGCGCAACCGTCTTCTGGAAGATGCTCCGGGGGATTCCCATTGGCTCGACGCGGTTGAGCATGAAACGGCCGAAGTTGCAGTGGCGGTCGCAGCCGGACGAGCCGAAACCGTCAAGCGTCTGTCCGCCGCGCTTGACGCCGCGCGGAACGAGGCACCGGAATTTCCGCAGGCTGAAATTTCGCTGCACGGCTGGATGGAGCAACTGTTGCCCGATCACAGTGCAGTCGAGATCGAGGATCGCTATCGCGCGCAGCTGAAGGAAAATCGCGCGCGCGATGCCGCCGCCGGACGTACGCTCGATGGCCCGCATTTGTCCGATCTCGCGGTGACACACAAGGTCAAGAACATCTCCGCTGCCGAGGCATCGACCGGCGAACAAAAGGCGCTGCTGATCCGCCTCGTGCTCGCTCACGCCGGCTTGATCAAACAGATGACCGGCTTCGCGCCGTTGCTGCTGCTGGACGAGGTTGTTGCTCATCTCGATCCGATACGCCGCGCGTCCCTTTACGATGCCTTGTCCTCACTGGGTGCGCAGGTGTGGATGACCGGCGCCGATCCGGCCGCATTCGGCGATATCATCGGTCGCGCAAATGTATTGGTGGTTCGCAGCGGAACAGTGGAGCCGGCGTAGAAACGGTTCCACGAGGCGCGCTCACGTTTTGTTAATCGAGACGCGATCAATTATCCGAAATCAGGAACCATCCCCCAATGATTGCGTAGTCCCCTAGAGAGCAATGGGGCTGTTATGAGTGCGGATGCGGCCGTAGAGCGAATGAAAAGCGAGCTAAATCGCGCGTTTGAAAAAACTCGCGCCGATCTCGAACGCATCGAGATCCTGGCGGCCGCCCTCGCTGCTTTCAGCCAGCCTATCCCGGGCTACGAGCCTCGGTTCCATCACCTGCGACGGCTCAGCCCGCACGAACTGTCGTCCGACTAGAGCGCATATTCTCCAACACCCTTAACCGGGGGCTAACGCCCGTACGGCGACCTGCCAGGCATCAGAAAAATGCCCCAGCTGCGCGTGTGATTCGGGATCAAAAACCGGGCAAAAATTGTGGGGATTTTTAAACCCGGCCCTCTTTAAAAATTGCTGGTAAATCAACATATTAAGGGCGGTTACTTTGCCCTGTACGAGGCCCAATTTTCGTGTCAGACAACCTGCTCATTCCGACTCAATTTTCGAACCGTTCCGAGGGTGCCGTCGATGGCTGAACCGGCCCGCAGAAACCCATCCGACTATGGCGCCGAGTCCATCAAGGTCCTCAAAGGACTCGATGCCGTGCGCAAGCGGCCCGGCATGTATATCGGTGATACCGATGACGGCTCCGGCCTCCACCATATGGTCTACGAGGTGGTGGACAATGCCATCGACGAGGCGCTTGCCGGATTTGCCACTGAAGTCGAGGTAACGCTCAATCCCGATGGTTCCTGCACGGTGCGGGACAACGGGCGCGGCATCCCGACCGACATTCACAAAGGTGAAGGCGTATCGGCAGCCGAAGTCATCATGACCCAGCTGCATGCCGGCGGGAAATTCGACCAGAATGCCTACAAGGTTTCCGGTGGCCTGCACGGCGTCGGCGTCTCGGTCGTGAACGCGCTGTCGAGCTGGCTCAAGCTCACCATTTGGCGCGACGGCAAGGAATACTTCATCGAGTTCCGCGACGGTGTCGCGGCAGCTCCGCTCAAGGCACGCGGCGATGCGAAGAGCAAGCGTGGAACCGAAGTTACGTTCCTGCCCTCGACCAAGACCTTCACCATGGTCGAGTTCGACTTTGCGACGCTCGAGCATCGGCTGCGCGAGCTGGCGTTCCTGAATTCGGGCGTTGCCATCGTTCTCTCCGATCAACGGCATGCCGTCGAAAAACGCGAGGAGATGAAATACGAGGGCGGCGTTGAAGCCTTCGTGAAATTTCTCGATCGCAACAAGAAGTCACTGATCCCCGCGCCGGTCATGATCAAGGCCGAGCGCGATGGCATAACGGTCGAGTGCGCGCTGTGGTGGAACGACAGCTACCACGAGAGCGTCCTGTGCTTTACCAACAACATTCCGCAACGCGATGGCGGCACCCATCTCGCCGGCTTCCGCGGTGCGCTAACGCGCCAGATCACGCAATACGCCGAGACCATCGGTAGCTCGCACAAGGAAAAGGTCGCGCTTACCGGCGACGACTGCCGCGAGGGCCTGACCGCGGTGCTGTCCTGCAAAGTCCCTGATCCCAAATTCTCCTCTCAGACCAAGGACAAGTTGGTGTCCTCGGAGGTTCGCCCGGTTGTCGAAAACGTCATCAACCAGGCTCTGCAGGACTGGTTCGAAATTCACCCCGCGGAAGCGAAGGTCATTGTCGGCAAGGTCGTCGAGGCGGCCGCCGCACGCGAAGCGGCGCGCAAGGCGCGCGAATTGACCCGCCGCAAGGGCGCGCTCGATGTCTCCTCGCTGCCTGGGAAGTTGGCTGATTGCCAGGAGCGCGATCCGGCAAAGTCCGAGCTGTTCATCGTGGAGGGCGACAGCGCCGGCGGCTCCGCCAAACAGGGCCGTAACCGGGAATTCCAGGCCGTCCTGCCGCTACGCGGCAAGATCCTGAACGTGGAACGGGCGCGCCTCGACAAGATGCTGTCGAGCCAGGAGATCGGCACGCTGATCACCGCGCTTGGCACCGGCATCAGCGATGAGTTCAGTCCGGAAAAGCTGCGCTACCACAAGATCATCATCATGACCGACGCCGACGTCGACGGCGCGCACATCCGCACGCTACTGCTGACATTCTTCTATCGGCAGATGCCGGCGCTGATCGAGCGCGGCAATCTCTTCATCGCGCAGCCGCCGCTCTACAAAGTCGCGCGCGGCAAATCCGAACAATACCTGAAGGACGAGCGCGCGCTGGAAGACTATCTCATTTCCACTGGCATCGAGGATGCGGTGCTGAGACTCGCATCAGGCGAGGAGCGCGCCCGCGCCGACCTGCGCAAGCTGGTGGAAGGAGCGCGGCAGATCCGTCACATCCTGTCCGGCCTCCACAGCCGCTATAACCGCAAGGTAATCGAGCAGGCGGCGATTGCCGGCGTCCTCAATCCCGCCGTCACCAGCGACGCAAAGAAAGGCGCCGCCGCGGCCGACTATATCGCCAAGCGGCTCGATGCGCTGGAAGAGGAAACCGAGCGCGGCTGGAAAGGCGCGTTCGATGAGAATGGCTTCCATTTCGAGCGCACGGTCCGTGGCGTCAAGGAAGTTGCCGTTATCGATCAGGCCCTGATCGGCTCCGCCGATGCCCGCAAGCTCGATGAGTTTGCTCCTGCGCTGCAACAGATCTTCCCGCGGCCGACTCCACCGGCCATGCTCCGCCGTAAGGACGAAACCGTCGCGATCCACGGACCAGTGGGCTTATTCGAGGCGGTGACCGGTGCTGGACGCAAGGGCATTACGCTGCAGCGCTATAAAGGGCTGGGCGAGATGAATCCTGGGCAATTGTGGGAGACCACGCTCGACACGAACGTCCGTTCACTCTTGCAGGTGAAGGTGAAGGAGGGCGAGGACGCCGACAACGTATTCGCGGAGTTGATGGGCGAACTTGTCGAACCGCGCCGGCTCTTCATCGAGCAGAACGCGCTCTCAGCGAGCGTGGACGTCTGACGAGGCGGGCGGCGGGCTTCAAGCCCGCTCGCTAGTTGCAGATCTTTTCGACGCCGTTGACCCAGCGGCCACGGCCTTCGGCCACCGAAATCTCTCGGTAGAAACAGCCGCCGTAATCGCCAAAGTTTCCGTAGCATCCGCCGAGTGCGCAGCCGCGCGTCCACGGAAGAAAGCCGATATAGCGGAGCTGGTTGTTGTTATAGAAATTGGCACCGATGAGATTGTCGCAATCCCCGCAATAAGGGACTTGTTCGACGACACGTATGCCGGGCCCGTAACGCTCGCCACGGCGGCAGCAGTCGCTGCCGTACCAAACGTGCGAACGCCACCCGGAACGATAGGGGTAAATATCGGCGGCGTTGGCTGCACCGCCCCACAACGCAAACAAGCCTAACGTCATAACTGCCAATACGGTTTTACGCATGACTGGCACCTTGTTGCAGATCCGGCGTCGATAATATCCGGAAAGCCCCGGCAGGTTCGGGGAAATTACCGGCATAGTTATCGTCGAAAATTGCCTGTTACGACGTGAGCTTAGCCCCGATCGCCAGGCCGATAATCAGCGCCCCCAGGAACAAGACGACGAATATGCCGAACAGCCATTGCGCAATGGTCGCCGAGGCAGCTTCAACGTCGGTGAAGCCGAAAATGCCCGCGATCACTGCGATAATCAGAAAAACCAGGGCCCACTTCAGCATCGGCACGCTCCTTAACCACGTTGTCGCCCTCGACGTCGGTTAATAAGCAGAGCCGCCGCGCGGTTCCTTTTGCGCGCGCGTGCGCGGATCCCGAGGTAGCCAGTTGCCGCTGTCGACACGCGAAAGAAAATCGCCAACCACTTGGTTAAAAAGCGCCGGCTCCTCCAAATTCACCGCATGGCCGGTCTTTGGAAAAATCGCCAGGCCCGATGCCGCAATGGCATCCTTCAAAAACAAGCCCGGCTCGATGCAGCGCTCATCTTCATCGCCGACCAAGATAAGCGCTGGCACCGTCAGTTTCCGGATTTCCTTTTCGAAGTCGTAGAGCGAGGGACGTTCGCCCTGGAAGCCGCGCGACATTTGCGCGGAGCCCTTCGCGTCATGCTCTCCAAGCTGCCTGGAAAACTCGGCAAAGCCGCGCGGGTCCTTTAACTCGAATGGGACACGACTCGGACCGCGGCCGTAAGTCTGGGCCACCGCCGCAGACCCCTCGCGTTCGAACTGCGTTGCGATGTCGCGCGAGCGCTTGTGGAATTCCTCGGTGTACCATCGCTCGCTGCCCGAGCCGGCGCCGGCGAGCACGAGCGAGCGCACGCGTTGCGGATGATTGAGCGCCACCTGAAGGATCGTGTACCCGCCCATCGACAGTCCGATCAGGTGCGCCTGTTCGATCTTCAGATGGTCAAGCACCGCAACGGCATCGCGCATGACATGCCGGTAGCTATAGACAGACGGGTCGGCGGGTATGTCGGACGGCTTGTAACCGCGCGCCGCATAGGAGATGCAGCGGTAGCGCTTGCCGAATTCGCGCAACTGTAACTCCCAGCTGCGATGATCGCCCGCAAACTCATGCACGAACAGGATCGGCGTGCCCTGCCCCACTTCTTCGTAATAGAGATTTACTTTGTCCGGCGTCACTGCGTAGGGCATCAGAACAGATCCAGATATTCCTTTTGCTCCCAAGGCGTCACATCGGGATGGTCGCCCCCCGCTTCTTTCTCATAGCGCTCGACTTCGGCTGCCTTGATGTGCGTGTAGTAGTCAACAAACCCTGCTCCGAATCCGGCCCGGAAGACCTCGTCGACGCGCAACGCTGCTACCGCTTCGGCCAGATTTTTCGGTAAGGGCGCGGCGGCGGTCTCATAAGGCGTGTCTGCCGATGCGCCGGGATCGAGCCGGCGCGCAATACCATCGAGCCCGCAATAGATTTGCGACGCCACGTAAAGGTAGGGGTTGGCGGCGGGCTCACCGACGCGGTTCTCCAGACGCGTTCCCGGATCACCCGGTTGGCCAAGCACACGAACCATCACACCGCGATTGTCCCGTCCCCAGATGGCGCGGTCGGGTGCAAGCGAGTAAGGCCGATACCGCTTGTATCCATTGATGGTCGGCGTGGCGAAGGCGGCAGCGGACCGCGCGTGCGCGAGCAGGCCACCGAGATAATATTTGCCGACGGTCGAAAGCAGGTCGGGATGGTCGAATGCGAACGCGTTGCGCGCACTTCTACCTTCCGCCAGCGACTGATGCAGATGCCAGCCGCTGGACATCACATTGGGCAGCGCCGGCCGGCACATGAAGCTCGCCAGATAGCCATTGCGTCGCGCAATCTGCTTCACCGCCGCGCGGAACAGGACCATGGTATCGGCGCTGGCCAGCCCAGCCTGCGGACGAAAGGTGAATTCGCACTGACTGGGCCCTAGCTCGACCTCGACCGAACGCAACGGCAGGTCAAGCTGCTCGACGCCCCGGCGAAGAATCTCGACAGCCGGATCAATCATGTCGACGCGCGATTCGGTCAGATATTGATAGCCTTGCGTCAGCAGGCTGACCTCGGGCGCTTCCGGTGGCCAGGTGGCATCGGATGGCGTCAGGCGCGGATTTTCAAGCTTGAACAGGTGGAATTCGATTTCCAATCCCGCGACGAAATTGAATCCGGCTTTGGCAAGCGTCGCAAGAGCGTCGCGGCACCGCGCGCGGGTCGAATACGGCACCGGCTTGCCATTGGTGAAATAGATGTCGCACAGCAGCCAGCCGGTTTTGTTCGCCCATGGCAGGATTCTGAAGGTGGACGGATCGGCGACCATCACGAAATCGCCCCCGCCCTGCATTTCCGGGATGGCGAATCCGCCGCCTGGTGTGAACACCGGATAGACCGTGCGATGCGCCGTATCCTTGGCGAGCAGCGTGGTCGTCATGGTTACGCCCGCACGCATCGCCTGCGCGGCTTCGGCCGCGAGCAGGGTCTTTCCACGCAGCACACCGTGCTGGTCGGCAAAGGAGAAGCGTACGACTTCCAGCTTTTCCTTTGCGATGATGCGCTCTACTTGCGCTGCGGCTTTTGCCTGCGCGTCGTCCCACAGGCCGTGGCGTTCGACGAAGCTGCCAGATTTACGCGACCGCGGGGGCATTAGAGCCTAGTGCCCATTCACCCAACTCGCGGCCTGGCGCTTGCTTGCCTCGCTCTTCTGCCAATATCCCTGCCAGTCATCGGCTGGACCGATGCCGTCGATCGCGGCCGGCCCCGTGATGCTGGCCGCCTTTTCGGAATCGAGCACCATAATCGGCTTTTCGCCCTTGCCGGCCTGCTCAATCGCCTGCCGCAGCAGCTTGCGATAGGCACTGATCGCCTTGTCCGAAGTGCCGAGGTGTTCACTGGTGCGATCCTGAATCGCGCCCATCGATTCGCAGGCCCATTGGTCGTGCACGTTGATGTCGGCACCCATACCCGTATAGGTCTCGTGTTCCTGCTCGTGCGAATCGAATCCGTAGTCGTTGCCCTTGTTCTTGTTCGGGATGTAGTCGGGCAACTGGTAGAGCGCCAAACGCTGGCGCCGCATTTCATTCTTGTCGACGGGCGCACCGAAGCTCGTGAAGATCGCATACCAGTAGTGTTTCTCGTCGTCGATCGGCACGTGCCATTGCGTAATCGTCATCTCCCGGCTCATCGGGATCACGAATGCATTTGGAAACATCAGATTGGTGACGCGCACATGCGTACTACGTTCGTTGATCTGGCGCAGCGTCACCAGCCGGAAGCCGAAATCGGTGGGCTCGACCTCAATGCGCGGGCGCGTGACCTCGCGCATGATGCGCGACATCGGCATATCGGAATCGCGCGATGTGTCGCGGAACAGTTTTCCGTAACCCTGGCTCGGATCCTCGTCGTGGAAAAAGCGGTGCAGGAACGATGTGTGCACCGGATCGATGCCAACCTCGAGAGACTGCAGCCAGTTGCAATCGATCATCCCCTTGAACGCAAAGGTGTGGCTGTCGGGCGCAATGAAACAGTCAAAATGCGGCAACGCCGGCGGCTCGTTCGGGCCGAGATAGGCAAAGAGGATCCCGTTCTTTTCGACGACCGGATATGATTTCTGGCGAATGTTGGCGCAAAGATTGCTGTCGTCGGGCTCCGCCGGCGTCTCCAGGCATTTGCCGTTCACGTCGAAAAGCCACCCGTGAAAAGCGCACCGCAGGCCGCCATTTTCGAGTCGTCCGTAGGCGAGGTCGGTGCCGCGATGCGGACAGCGACGACCGATTAACCCGTAGCGCCCGCGCTCATCCCTGAAGATCACAAGGTCTTCGCCAAACAGACGGACAGGCTTGACGGGGCGATTGCCGGCAAGTTCGTCGACCAGCGCAGCCGGCTGCCAATAGCGCCGCATCAAACCGCCCGCCGGCGTGCCCGGCCCGGTCCGGGTGATAAAGTCGTTCTGCTCCGCACTCAGCATCGGCAATATCCCTTTGCCGGGCGACTTTATACGAAGTCACCAAAGGACTGGAAGCCGTGCTTGCGCCCTAGAAAACGAAGCGGCCGGCAACAGTGCCGGCCGCAAATCCAGTCAATGGACCGGTCTTCAGCTGGAACGGCCCGCCCACCCAATGTCCATGCGACGGCGCCATGCGGTTTGACGCAAGCCAATCAGCCGTTGCGCCGCGGTCTTGGCTTCGGCGCGAGTCGCCGCCGCACACGTCCGATATTCGAGATCGGCGACGTGGGACACCAACGGCTGTTTCCGAAACAGCCGGCTGAAGATACTGGTGCCGTCGGTAAGTTTCAGCTCAGCGAGCGCATTGGCCACATTGCCGGAATGGCCGAACGCAACGACGCGTCCGGTCATCGTGTGACGGACTTCATAAACTCCGGGGCCGATCGGCGCTTCGACATGTTCGCCGCTTTGTGCGTCGGGAAATCGCTTCCAATTGCTCCAAGTCTGCACCATGAAAAATTCCCCCCACGAGGTCTAAAAAACGCGGACCAAGAACGCGAGAAGTAATCATTGGTTCCGCTACGTCAACCGCGGCTGTTGATAAATGGATAATCGCGCCCGCAACACCAGTAAAACCACGCGTTTTACAAGGTGCAATCAACGGCGCGAATTTCAAGAGTTAATGGCCGGGCAGAACGATAACCTTCGGCTTTGCCGGGAGACTTGTCTTTGACACTACCATAGATGGTATGTCCGCAATCTCCACTTCCCAATTCTGCCGGACGCGCTGCAGAAAGCGATCAAGCGTGTACGCGCTGAAGAAGTGCATCGGAATCATCAAGGGCGCCTTGAGCGCGTGCAGCACTTCAACCATGCCCTCCAGGTCGAGTGTGTAAGAGCCGTCGACCGGCACCAACACGATATCGACGCGGCCGATCTCGTTGAGTTGCTGTTGCGTGAGCGTGTGATGCAGATGCCCCAGATGGGCAATGCAGAGATTGGCAATCTCGAAGATGAAAATCGAATTGCCGTGCCGCTCGGTGCCGCCTTCGAAGGTGCGTATGTTGGTGGGAACGTTGCGTACGCGCACATCCTTGTATTGCAGATCGACGCGCGCCGGTTTTTGGTCGTCTGCCCAGCCGTGCAGCACATATTTGATGCCTGGATCGGGCGACATGGTGTAGTGCGTCGAATGCGCGTGATTCATTGTCACAATGTCGGGCAGCACGGTCGGCCTGACATAATCGTTGTAGTCGGTGGCAATTCGTACCAACTGCGAGCTCTCGATCAGAAAGGTCGAATGCCCGACATAGTTTAGACGGGCCTGATCGCGCTCGAGCGCAGCGAGCCGAAACGCGGCGGGGACAGTGGGCGGCCGGGCCGCCACCAAGCCCGGACAGCTCTGCATCATTTCCGGCTTGCCGCTCGGGGGCGCAGCTCCTTGCGCCTGAGCTTGGGTTGCAGCTGCAAAGACGACAACTGCCGCAAGAAGCGTCGCTAGTGCGTGATGCATGATAGTCACCCGCGCCGTGTAATCCTAATCTGACACGGTTTGGCAGGGCCTGCTACCGACCTCACGCGCAAATGAAAAGCGGCGCCCGCAGGCGCCGCCGAATTCTCAAGCTGGCGACTCTTAGAATTGTTCGAAGTAGCGCCGGTCGCGCATCGACACGATGATGCCTCTTGGCGTCACAACCAGCCAACGTCCGTCCTGCCGCTTGATCTGTTCGACCGGACCGAGGCCGGGTAGCGGTGCACCCGGTACGACCTGATAAACATCGCCGTGGCCTTGCACGTAAACGTAGCCGTCACGCGTCTCGCGGATCGACCAGTCGGTGAGAATCGACAAGCGGCCCGGCGCTTGTGTCTCGACATTGGCGATCTCAGGCCGTGGTGGCGGGAGCGGCGCGGAAGTCTGTGACGCCGGAGCCGATTGCTGGGGCGACACGGAACCGGTGGTGCTCTCGCGGTTGAGACGCTCGCTGATCTTCGCGATCTGACTCGAGGCCGATTTGTTGGCGGCTTCGAGGCTCGCCTTCAGGCCGGTGATCTCTTTGTTAAGACGCGCAACAGATTGTTGCATCGCCTTGTTCTCTTCGACGGCTGCGACGTCGATTGCTGCGGGCTTAGCGAAGCCGCCGGTGGATGCCGCGCCAGCAACCGCACCGAATGCGGCGGCAATCGCCACCGAGGCGGCGAGTAGCGCGTGACGTTGATGCCGCGGGCGCAAGAAGAAGCGAGGACGATTCTTGTACGTGCTCACGGCCGGCGATTCTTGCGGTGCGACCGTCGCCGCCGACGTTATCGCTACAATGGACTCTGTCGAGCCGACCATCTCTGCCGGCGAGATCGACGGCGACTCGACGTAGGGCAGATCAATCTTGGGCTGCGGTTGCTCGGACGCCTTGTCTGGATTCGCGGCTGCTTCGCCGTCGGTCGCTTCAATCGCCTTACGCTTTTCCATGGCTCTACATCCTCGGATTGGTCGTTCACAAATCGGTAACCACGTTCGGTTACCAATTGGTTACCAACCGGAGGTGCCGGCTTACGCTGACATCTCGCAACTTCTCGTCCGACAATGTGGAAGCGCTATACGGGCAGGCCGTTCTCGGCTGCGAGTGCTTTCAACGATACAGCCGGACGGGCGCCGATGTGCTGGATGACTTCCGCCGCCGCAAGTCCGCCGAGACGAGCGGAGGTGCGATGATCCTTGCCGCGTGCCAGGCCGACTAAGAAACCTGCGGCAAAGAGATCGCCGGCGCCGGTGACATCCGCGACCTTTTCGACCGGTTCCGCTGCAACCGACTCAACAGCGTCGCGCGATACCACCACGCAGCCTTTCTCGCTGCGCGTCACAACCGCAAGCTTGGCGTCGCTTCGCAATGCTCTCACCGCGCTGTCAAAGTCCGCTGTCTCGTAAAGGCTGTGCAGTTCGCGTTCGTTGGCGAAAATAATATCGACAGTACCCTTGCGAATGAGATCGAGAAATTCCGTCCGATACCGGTCGACGCAAAATGCATCAGACAATGTGAGCGCGACGCGGCGGCTGTTTTTGTGCGCGATTTGGGCCGCCTTCACGAAAGCCTCCTTGGCCTTCGGTGGATCCCAAAGATATCCTTCGAGGTAAGTCACCGCGGCACTTGCCACCTGCGCATCGTCTATGTCGCCCGGCGTCAAGTCCTGTGCCGCCCCCAAAAACGTGTTCATGGTGCGCTCGCCATCCGGCGTCACCATGATGTAGCAGCGTGCCGTCGAAGGCCCGCTGCTGGCCGGCTTGGTATCAAAAGCAACGTTAGCGGCGCGAATATCGTGTGCGAAGGTGCGGCCGAGGTCATCATCCCGAACCTTGCCGACGAAGCTTGCGCGCGCCCCGAAACCGGCAACGCCAACAATGGTGTTTGCCGCCGACCCGCCCGAGCTCTCCACTGCCGGTCCCATCGCCGCGTAGATTGCCTGCGCGCGCGCTTCGTCTATCAAGGCCATGGTGCCCTTGTGCATGCCCTGCTTCACAAGGAAATCGTCCTCGGCTCGGGCGATCACATCGACGATGGCGTTGCCGATGCCGAGCACGTCATAGCGAAGTGTGGTCATACGTCGTCCTTCTGAATGGCGCGCGCACTATATCGAGGGAACGCGCCGCGGCAAGCGCAGGCACGTTGCGGGATGACGGGCACTCGCCCACGGGCTTACAGTGCGTCGCAAGGAATCACTGCATGTCCCTCGCACGCGATATCAGCACGGTTGGCGGCGCAACGCTTATGTCGCGACTGTTGGCTTACTTGCGCGACGCCTGGATCGCGGCATTGCTGGGCGCCGGACCGTATTCGGAAGCTCTGTTTGCCGTGCTGCAGGTGGTGAATTTTTTTCGCCGCCTGTTGTCGGAAGGCGCACTCAACAGCGCCTTCGTGCCGATTTGGCTCAAGCTCAGTTCAGGCGAGGACGGAGCGGGCAACGCCGCCCGCTTCACGTGGCGCGTTCTACTGGCAATGTTCTGCATCGCCGGCTTTCTCGCGCTGCTCATGGCTTTTTTTGCACCAACCGTAATCACCGTCATCGCGCCGGGTTTCGATCGTGGACGCCGTTCGCTGGCGGCGTTTCTTCTGTTCTTGGTCACCCCTTACATTGTTCTGGTGGGACTGGTGGCGGTGGTCGCCGCCGCGCTTAACGCCGAAGGCCGGGTTCGTGCCGTTGCGATTAGCACGGTGATGTTCAATCTGGTCATGGTGCTTGCGCTTGTCGTGTTGCCTGGTGGTGAGGTTGAGCAATTCTACGCCACCGCCTGGCTCTGCTTTGCAGCCAGTACCGCCGGATTGATCCAGCTCGTTCTGACCGCGGTCGTCTGGCTATCGACCGGCAACAGATGGCAGCGTGCGCGCAAGCCTCTTCCGGACCAGACCGAAGCATTTTTCAAACGCGTCTGGCCTGGGCTGATCGCTACCGGCATTCCACAGCTGAAGCTGATCGCGATAACGGCTATTGCCTCTACCTCACCGGCGGCAGTGTCATGGCTCTACTACGCCAACAGGCTCTACGAGCTGCCGCTCGGCGTCGTGTCTGTCGCCATTGCAGCGGTGATAGTGCCGCGCATTGCGGCGGGCGTGGTGGCCGGCGACGATCACGCGCTCGCAACGACACAGTCTCGCGCCTATGAGATCGCACTTGGCCTGGCGTTGCCCGCCGCTGCGGGCTTTGCCCTCCTTGCCAATCCGATTGCAGGCGGCTTGTTCGAACGTGGAGCGTTCGGTTCTCAGGATACGGTCGCGGTTGCCGGCGCTTTGGCCGCGATCAGCGCCGGCCTGCCCGGCCATGTGCTGGAAAAAACATTCGGCGCTGTCTCGTTCGCGCACGAGGACACAAAAACCCCAATGCTGGCGGCCTTATGTGGGCTTGCCGCGGCCATCGTGGGCGGTTGGCTCCTGTTCCCCGTCCACGGGCATGTTGGCCTTGCTGCCGCCTTTGCGGCCTCCGGCTGGGTCGGAGCCGCGGTGCTCGGCGGCATACTTTATCGCCGACGCTGGCTGCGGCTTGACAACGATGCCCGACGGCGCCTGCCCCGCATCATCGTCGCCACCGCGGTGATGGGCGCGGCCCTCGCCGCTGGCCTGGCCGTCGCCCTATTGCTTTTCCCGGGGGTGGAAACATCCTCGATGGGCCGTCTCGCCCTGTTGATTGTTCTTGTGGCAGCCGGCATCGCTATCTATGCCGCTGCATTGCATGCGCTCAGCGTCGTAAAGCTCGGTGAAATCATGGCAGGAATACGCGCGCGCACGTAGGGGGCCTTGCTCGCGCGCCTCCGGCATGGCATGGCTCCGCGCGGAATCGAAGAGGACGGGCGATGGCGTTCAAGGAACGCGTATTCTCCGGCGTGCAGCCGACCGGCAACCTGCATCTCGGCAACTATCTTGGTGCGATCACCAAGTTCGTGGCGCTGCAGGAACGCTACGACTGCATCTATTGCGTCGTCGACCTGCATGCCATCACCGTATGGCAGGACCCGAGCGAACTGCCGCGCGCCACGCGCGAGGTGACTGCGGCGTTCCTTGCCTGCGGCATCGACCCGAAGAAGCAAATCATCTTCAATCAAAGTCAGGTGGCCGAGCACGCCGAACTCGCCTGGGTGTTCAATTGCGTTGCTCGCGTGGGCTGGCTCAACCGTATGACCCAGTTCAAGGAGAAAGCCGGCAAGGACCGCGAGAATGCTTCGGTCGGATTGTATGTCTATCCCAACCTGATGGCGGCCGACATTCTGGTCTATCGCGCGACGCACGTGCCCGTAGGCGAAGATCAGAAACAACATTTGGAGCTGTCACGCGACATCGCGCAAAAGTTCAACAACGATTTTGCGGCGTCCATCCACGCGCACGGTTATGGGAATGCGTTCTTTCCGCAGCCGGAGCCGCTGATCCAGGGGCCCGCAACGCGCGTGATGTCCTTGCGCGATGGTTCGAAAAAAATGTCTAAGTCGGAGGCATCCGACTATTCGCGCATAAATCTTACCGATGATGCCGATGCCATTGCGCAGAAGATCCGGAAAGCAAAAACCGATCCCGAGCCGCTTCCGAGCGAAGAGAAAGGTCTGGCGCCGCGCCCCGAGGCTGATAACCTGGTTGGCATCTACGCTGCCTTGCAGGGCGTGAGCAAAGCCGAGGTGCTTGGGCAGTTTGGCGGCGGGCAATTTTCCACCTTCAAAACAGCCCTTGTCGATCTTGCGGTCGCCAAGCTAGGACCGATTGGTGCCGAGATGAAAAAACTTGTGCAGGATCCGGTTCATATCGATTCAGTCTTGGCCGAAGGTTCGCAACGCGCGCAAGCCATCGCCGCGGAGACCATGAAGGCGGTCAAGGATATTGTCGGATTCGTGCATCGTTAGTTGCAGCGCGGGACACCCGCCTTGTCGGCGCGGCGGCGGCCGTGCCACCATTGCCTGCTTGCGCATTCACTACCACGAGCAAGATCGGACGGGAGCGTCGCGCCCATGAGCAGCAAGCGTCGCAGCTACGAGGCCGGCCACAAGCGCAAATATCTGGTGGTCATCGACGATACTGAAGAATGCGACCGGGCAGTGTATTGGGCGGCCAAGCGCGCCGGCCGCACCAAGTCGCAGATTGTGATGCTGCGCGTGATCGAGCCCGGCGACCGCAATCAGCAGTGGCTCGGCGTCGCCGATATCATGAAGGCCGAGCAACAGGAGGCGGCGAACGCCGCGCTCGACAAATTCGCGGCACGCGCAGAAGAAATCGCGAGCGTCGCGCCGGACCGGGTGATCCGCGAAGGCGACACCGCCGAAGAAATCGTCAAGCTGATCGACGAGGACGCCGATATCGGCATTCTGGTGCTGGCCGCCGGCACTGGAAAGGAGGGTCCCGGGCCGCTGGTTTCGAATCTGGCCAAGACCGCCGGCACATTTCCGATCCCCGTGGCGCTGGTGCCGGGGCATTTGAGCGACGAGGAAATCGACGCGAGCTCATAAAGTGGCCAATTGAGCCGGGTTGACCGCAACGCGCGCAATAGCCATTTATGCGGTATAGTTCTTCCGCCGGCGGGCCTTGAACCCGCGCAAGGCAAGGAGCGACCCGATGTTCATTCAGACTGAAGCCACGCCCAACCCCACCACTCTGAAGTTCCTGCCGGGGCGCAGCGTGCTGGAAAGCGGCACACTGGATATGCCGACACGCGAGGCTGCCGCGCAGTCACCGTTGGCGTCTCGTCTTTTTGATATTCCAAATGTCGGTGGCGTTTTCTTTGGTTCCGATTTTATCTCGGTGACCAAGGCCGACGGCGACTGGCAACAGATGAAGCCGGCGATCCTCGGCGCCATCATGGAACACTATATGTCAGGGGCGCCGTTGCTCGCGGGCGATGCCAAGCCTACGGACGCTGCGGCTGACGAATTTTTCGATGCCAAGGATGCGGAGACCGTCGCCACCATCAAGGATCTGATCGAGACGCGCGTGCGTCCTGCGGTGGCGGGCGACGGCGGCGACATTACCTTCCGCGGTTACAAGGAAGGGATCGTCTACCTCAATATGAAGGGCGCTTGCTCGGGCTGCCCCTCTTCCACCGCCACCCTCAAACACGGCATCCAGAACCTGCTGCGCCACTTTGTTCCCGATGTAGTGGAGGTTCGGCCGATATAGGCCCGGGGGTCTAGAGAATTATCGCTAAATCATGCCCGGCCCCGTGCCGGGCATTCGCGTATGCGGTGACAAGTCCGGCCATGAGGGTGCTAAATTGATGCCATGCGCGTCCTTGCCATCGATACTGCGCTCGAAGCCTGTTCGGTCGCCGTGCTTGACACCGTGCATGCGGAGGCGCGGGTGCAAGAATCATTGCCGATGCAGCGCGGCCACGCCGAAGCGCTGATGCCGCTTATCGAACGAACACTCGGTCGTGCGCAGGTGGACGTGTCCACCCTTGATCGAATCGCCGTGACGACCGGACCCGGCAGCTTTACCGGCTTGCGGGTGGGTATCGCCGCCGCTCGCGGCATTGCGCTTGCCTCCGGCAAGCCGGCAATCGGCCTGACCACACTCGCGGCTTTCGCCGCGCCGCTTATCGCTGCTGACGATACGCTGCCGGTGGTCGTGGCCATCGATGCGCGCCATGACCACGTCTACTTGCAGGTTTTCGGCCCTGGGGGCCGCACTGTGGTCGCTCCCCGCATCGCGCCATTGCGCGAAGCGTTGCGCGTCTCAACAGCCGGTACGCCGCGCATCGTTGGAACGGCGGCCAACAAGCTCGCAGCGCTATGGCCTTCCGGCGAACGTCCGCCCAGCGTCGTCGAGCAGCGCGGCGCACCGCGCATCGACTGGGTGGCGCGACTCGGCGCTGCCGCGAGCGACACCGGCACGCCGCCGAAGCCGCTTTACTTGCGCGCGCCCGATGCGCAGCCGCAAGACGCCGTGCAATTGGCCCGTCGATGATCGGATTCATAACCAACCTTTTCGCGCGCGGAGAGGCGGCGATGTCGGAGGCAAGCGCACGCGACTCATCCCCGATCGCGGCGCTGCACGCCGTGTCGTTCCGACGCGGCTGGAGCGAACAGGAAGTCGAGGGGCTTTTGATCGATCGACACGTCATCGCCCACCGCGCGATGATGGGTACCAAGCTTGCGGGTTTCATCATGTCGCGGCTGGTCGAGGACGAGGCGGAAATCCTGTCGGTCGCGGTAGCAGGCCGCCAGCGCGGCCGCGGTCTTGCGCGCCAGCTGCTGCATCTGCATCTGCGTCGGTTGGCCGGCCTCGGTGCCCGCACTGTTTTTCTGGAAGTCGACGAGTACAATGGCCCGGCGCTCCGGCTTTACCAGCGCGCCGGTTTCCGCGAGGTGTCGCGCCGGCCCAACTATTATTCCGTAGGCGACGGCAAAGCTGCGGCCGCATTGGTGCTTCGGCGCGACCTTTTATGAGGCTGATGGACACATGCCGGACACGATCAATATGATAGGGAAATCCATGAATGCCGGGCCGCATAGACGTTAGAGGCAAGCCGTGAGCAGCGCGGGCAGAAACATCGCCGAGAAAAAAAACATCGAGGCCCTGTGCGCCGCCAAAGGGATGCGCATGACCGAGCAGCGCCGCGTCATCGCGCGCGTGCTCGCAGAATCGGACGATCATCCCGACGTCGAAGAGCTTTATCGCCGTTGCATCAAGGTCGACGATCGAATCTCGATCTCGACCGTCTATCGCTCCATGCGCCTGTTTGAGGACGCCGGCATAATCGAGCGGCACGACTTCCGCGACGGTCGTGCGCGCTACGAGACAAGCCCCGACATCCATCACGACCATCTGATTAATTTGCGAAGTGGCGAAGTGATCGAATTTCAGTCGGAGGAGATCGAACGGCTGCAGACCGAGGTCGCGCGCAAGCTCGGTTACAAGTTGGTCGATCACCGGCTTGAGCTATATGGCGTGCCGCTTAACGACGAGAAGACCAAGCGCTAATGCTGCGCGCGCTTTTCATCGGCGTATTCTTCTTCACGATGACGCCGCTGCTGATCTCCATCCAGTGGCTCCTCGATAAACTCAATTTACCAGGTTGGGGCTTCATATCATCGAACTACTATCGGGTGCTCTGCGCCCTTTTGCGTATCCAAGTGCACGTCATCGGAACTCCGGTGCGCAGCCGCGCCGTTCTGTTCGTATCCAACCACGTATCCTGGGTGGACATTCTTGTGATCGGCTCGGTTGCGCCAATCGCCTTTGTGGCAAAGCGCGAAGTGGCGAGCTGGCCGCTGGTCGGTATCACAGCCAAAATGCAGCGGACGGTTTTTGTCGATCGCACCCGCCGCCATCAGACCGGCGGAGCCGTCGCGGAAATCATCAAGCGCATCAAGAGCGGCACTTCGGTCGTGCTGTTTGCCGAGGGAACGTCGAGTGATGGAAATCGTGTCCTGCCGTTCCGCTCGGCATTGCTGGGCGCAGTTGAAGACGCGGGCGGCGCCGTTGACAGCATAGTGATTCAGCCAATGTCGGTTTGCTACACCAGGCAGCATGGGATCCCGATGGGACGCCAGCACCGGCCGCTGGTTGCCTGGTATGGTGATCTCGACTTCATGCCGCACATCAGGGCGTTCATCGAGCAAGGCGCGGTCGATGCGCTGGTCACCTACGGCGAACCAGTGCCAGCCGACCGTAGCGCCGATCGCAAGACGATCACCCGGGAACTGGAAGGATCCGTGCGCCGGCTTTTGGGAACCGCCCTGCGTGGGCGTCCGCTGGCCGCCGAGTCCGCCAGCTAGGCAGCATTTATTTGGCGGAAAACCCGGTCCTGGTCTTAAAGTCGTTGTAAAATCAAATATATGGTCCGGCAGGACAAATCCCGCCGCGACCGCTAGATTGGACAGGCTTCGCACCGAAACGGCATGAGCAGACCCCGCAAAGTCCACGTCAAATCCTTCGGCTGCCAGATGAACGTCTACGATTCTCATCGTATGGCGGACACCCTGGCGCCGGCGGGGTTCACTGAGACCGCGAGTCCAGAGGACGCCGATCTCGTAATTCTCAATACCTGTCACATCCGCGAAAAGGCCGCCGAGAAAGTCTATTCCGAGATCGGCCGCATTCGTGAACTCAAAGAAGCGGCCGCGCGCGAGGGCCGTCAAATGATGATCGCGGTCGCCGGGTGCGTGGCGCAGGCGGAAGGCAAGGAGATCATCCGGCGCGCCAATGCCGTCGATCTGGTTGTCGGTTCACAGAACTATCATCGGTTGCCGCAAATGATCGCGCGCATCCAGAACGGCGACAAGATCGTCGACACCGAGTTTCCGGTCGAAGACAAGTTCGAGATTTTGGCTGCACCCAAACGTGAAGCAATTGCCAAGCGTGGCATCTCAGCGTTCGTCACCGTGCAGGAAGGCTGTGACAAGTTTTGCACCTTCTGCGTCGTGCCCTACACCCGCGGCGCCGAGGTATCGCGGCCGGTCGAAAAGATCGCCGCGGAGGTGGAGCGGCTCGCCGAAGCCGGTGTGCGCGAGGTGACGCTGATCGGGCAAAACGTGAATGCCTATCATGGGCTGGACCGCGATGGCCGGCCGGCGACGCTGGGAAATCTGTTGCGCCGTCTCGCGCGGATACGCGGCATTCTGCGCCTGCGTTACACGACCAGCCATCCCCGCGACATGGATGACGATCTGGCCGCCGCGCATGGCGAACTGCCGGCACTGATGCCCTATGTGCATTTGCCGGTGCAGTCCGGCTCTGACCGAATTCTGGCGGCGATGAATCGCAGACACACACGCCGTGACTATCTCGAAGTGATCTCGGTCCTGCGTGCGCGACGCGACGATCTCGCCTTTACCTCCGACTTCATCGTGGGTTTCCCGGGCGAGACGGAAGCCGATTTCCGCGACACACTGACGCTGGTAGACGAAGTCGGCTTTGCCGGTGCCTTTTCGTTCATGTATTCGGCACGACCGGGCACGCCCGCGGCCGACATGGACGACCAGGTGCCGCAAGAAGAGAAATCCGAGCGCCTGCAGCGGCTGCAGGCCGCCATTACGAGGCACCAGCGCAAATTCAACGCCGGTTTTGCCGGCCGTACCATCGACGTGCTGCTGGAAAAACCGGGCAGGCTGCCCGGGCAACTCGTGGGCCGTTCCCCCTATTTGCAGGCTGTCCAGGTCATGGCGCCGTCGACGCTAATCGGCTCGATCCAGCGAGTGACCATCACCGAGGTCGGCAGCAACAGTCTTTTTGGCACGCTTGAAACCACCGCGCCGGTCCTTGCCGCAGCAGGAGCTTGAAGCACCATTGCGCACCACTGACTCCGTGATCCCGCCGACCGCCGCCTCCGATGAGACGGCCACCACGCAGACTGTGCTCGCCTTTGAGGACAACAAGCTCGCCTCGGTCCTGTTCGGACAATACGGACAGAACCTTGCGCTCATTGAGCGGCGGCTAGGCGTGGTCGCCGAACAGCGCGGCAATCATGTCACCATCGAGGGTTCACGCGGCGCGTGCGAGCAGGCCCGCCGGGTTCTCGAAAGTCTCTACGAGCAGCTCAAGCGCGGTCGCGATCTGAGCCAGGGCGATGTTGAAGGCGCGATCCGACAGGCGATCGCGCAAGGCTCGTTATTCGACTACGACCCGGCAGCGCCACGTCCGGCTTTCGAAGAGATCAATTTGCGCAAGCGTCCCGTGCGCGCTCGAACTGCTGCGCAGGATGCTTACATCCGCGCGCTCAAACGCCATTCGCTGGTATTCGGCACGGGACCGGCCGGCACCGGCAAGACTTGGCTTGCCGTTGCGCAAGCGGTCCAGATGTTCGAGCGAAAAGAGGTCGACCGCATCATTCTGTCGCGACCCGCTGTGGAAGCCGGCGAGCGGCTTGGTTTCCTGCCCGGCGACATGCGGGAGAAAGTCGATCCCTACCTTCGTCCGATCTATGATGCGCTGTACGATCTGATGGATGCCCGCATCGTCGAGCGCGCGCTGCAGGCCGGCGAGATCGAGATAGCGCCGCTTGCCTTCATGCGCGGGCGCACGTTGTCGAATGCCGCGGTGATCCTCGACGAGGCGCAAAACACGACATCAATGCAGATGAAGATGTTTCTGACACGGCTGGGCGAAAACAGCCGTATGATCGTTACCGGCGACCCCAGCCAAGTCGACTTGCCGCATGGTCAGACCTCGGGACTGGCGGAGGCAGTCAAGCTGCTCACAGGCATCGAAGGCGTCGGCCACGTTGCATTCACCCATGAAGATGTGATCCGCCATGAATTGGTGGCGCGAATAGTGGAAGCGTATGACCGTGGAGTACGCGCGCCCGAGGGCAAGGGATGAGGCCGGCGTCGGAGCGGCGTACGTCCCTGCCGCAAATCGAGATTCAAACGCAATCGCAGCTCTGGGAAGCGCAACCCATGGCCGCGCAGATCGTGCACGACGCTATCGTAGCTACTGCATCCGAGCTCTCAACAGAGGGCGGTGAAGTGAGTATTGTGCTTACCGATGATTCGGCCATCGCCAAGCTCAATCGCGACTGGCGTGGGATCGACAAGCCGACCAACGTCCTGTCGTTCCCGGCGTCGGATCACAAGGCAAGCGAAGGAACGCGGCTGCTCGGTGATATTGTCATCGCCTACCAGACGCTCGAACGGGAATGCGGGGATGAAAACCGGGCTTTCCTTCACCACCTTGCCCATCTTGCGGTGCACGGCTTTCTTCACCTCGTCGGCTACGACCACCAGACCAATGCACAGGCCGAGGAGATGGAAGCCATCGAAAGCAAAATCATGTTGCACATGCACATGCCTGATCCCTATGCCGCGCATGATTGTGGCGACACCTGACCGCCATGCCTGACAGCGACCCATCCAGTCCGAGTTCTGCCGGCGGCACGCCATTTGAGCCACGCAACCTGCCGGTGCCGGTACCGACCGCCAAGGAAGGCGAGAGTTGGTTCGTGCGAACGCTGCGTGCGCTGTTCGGCTGGAAGTCGAATACAGTGCGCGCCGACCTCAAAGATTTTCTCGATGCCATGAGCCCCGGCGAGGCCGGCTTTTCGCCGGAAGAGAGCCGGATGCTCAAGAACATTCTCGGCCTGCGCGAGCGGCGGGTAGGAGATGTTATGATCCCGCGCGCGGACATCGTCGCGGTTCAGCAGGACATCAAGCTCGGCGAGCTTGTGCGCGTATTCGAAGGCGCCAGCCATTCGCGCCTCGTCGTCTACAACGATACGCTCGATGACCCGGTGGGCATGGTGCACATCCGCGATCTCATCGCCTTCATGACGGCGCGCGCAGCAGTGGACCCGGAGAAAAATGCCAAACGTAAGAAACCGCTTCCCGCCGGACTCGATCTCAAGGCCGTCAATCTCGGCATGCCTTTGTCAGGCACGAAGATCGTTCGTGAAATGCTGTTTGTGCCGCCCTCGATGCGTGTAATTGACTTGCTGGCGCGCATGCAGGCGACGCGGATCCACCTGGCGCTGGTTGTCGATGAATACGGCGGGACCGACGGACTCGCATCGATCGAAGACATTGTCGAGCAGATCGTTGGCGATATCGCCGATGAGCATGACGAAGACGAAACGCCGGCAGTGGCGCAGCAACCGGACGGCTCGTTTGTCGCCGACGCACGGGCAACGATTGAGGACGTAGTCGGCACGGTCGGCAATGATTTCGACGTCGGAGAGGCCGCTGAGGAAGTCGACACGATCGGAGGATATCTGGTGACGCGCGCCGGCCGCCTGCCGGTACGCGGCGAAATCGTTCCGGGGCCCGGCCTATTCGAGTTCGAAGTACTCGATGCCGATCCGCGGCGCGTCAAACGCGTGCGGATTACGCGCCTGACCGAGCGGCGCGACCGGCCGCGCGAGCTGCGCCGGCGCGGCGAGACAGAAACCGCGTCCCCTCCGACTGCATTGCCTGTTCCAAGCAACGACGACACTTCCGCGCCAAAGGATACGGGTACTGCAGCAGGCGCGCCGCGCTCGTGACGATCACCCGCCTCGCCCATGTCGTCATTCTTGCCTCCGGTTGGCGGCGAGCGATCATCGCCTTTGTCGCCGGAGCGGCATCGGCGCTCGCGATGGCTCCGATCAATGCATGGCCCATCCTGTTTGCGACGATTCCGGTGTTGGTCTGGCTCGTCGACGGCTCAGCTGCGGGACGGTGGAGCGGCCCTGTCACTGCCGCCGTGGCAGGCTGGTGCTTCGGCTTCGGTTATTTTCTCGCGGGCCTCTACTGGATAGGTTACGCGTTCCTCGTCGATGCAAAAACGTTTGGATGGCTGCTGCCGGTGGCGGTCGCCGGCTTACCGGCCTATCTTGCGCTCTATACTGCGCTCGGCCTCGCCGCCGCCCGGGCGATCTGGGTACGCGGGCCGGAACGTTTATTGGCGCTTGCCGCCACGATGACCGCGGCCGAATGGCTGCGCGGCCAATTGCTCAGCGGATTTCCGTGGAACGCATTCGGATATGCACTTGCAGAGCCGCTTGTGCTCGCGCAGAGCGTCTCACTGTTTGGAATTTGGACCCTCACCTTTTTCTGCCTCGCCATCTGCGCAACGCCGGCGGTGCTCGTCGACGACAAAGCTGATACACGGCGTCCATACCGCCCGCTTTTTATTGGGATTGCTGTGCTGGTGGCTTTGGCCGGCTACGGCGCAGTAAGACTCTGGTCGCACCAAACCAGCTACGTGACCGGCGTCAAGCTGCGCATCATGCAGCCCAACCTGCCGCAGGACGATAAATTCAATTATTCCGCCAAGGCGCAGGTGATGGATCGCTATTTGCGACTATCCGACCGCGCAACCGGCCCGCAATCGAACGGGGTGCGTGACGTCACCCATTTGATCTGGCCGGAAGCTGCCTTTCCATTCATTTTGACGCGCGAGCCGGACGCACTTGCGCAGATCACTGCGTTGCTGAAGCCCTCCACTGTATTGATCACCGGCGCAGTGCGCGCAGCTTCAAACACCATGACCGATTTGCGCGCCTACAATTCGATCTACGTGATCGATCCCGATGGCTCGATCCGCGGCATCTACGACAAGGTGCATCTTGTTCCCTTTGGAGAGTATCTGCCGTTCCAGCGCCTGCTAGAGCGGCTCGGCTTGATGCAGCTGACGAAAGTCATCGGCGGGTTTCTCTCAGGCGACCGGCGGCGGGCGATGGACGTCGGCAGCGCGCCGAAAATGCTGCCGCTGATCTGCTACGAGGCCATCTTTCCCGTCGCCGCCGTGCCGCGCGGCGAGCGGCCGGGATGGCTAGTCAATGTGACAAATGACGGTTGGTTCGGCATCAGCTCGGGCCCCTATCAGCACTTTCAACAGGCGCGCCTTCTCGCCATCGCCGAGGGCCTGCCGCTGGTGCGCGCGGCAAATACAGGCATTTCCGGCGTCATCGATCCGGTCGGTCGGGTCGTCAATGCTTTGCCGTTGGGAGCTGAAGGCGTGATCGACTCGCGTCTTCCTGTCGCAATCGAGCCGACAATAAATTCAGCCTACGGCAATTATTTCTTGATCATCGTCCTGGTGCTAAGTCTGGCTGTTGTGGGGCGACGCCGACTTCGCGCATAGATTGAATAACTCTGCGAATACATGTCGCAAGTTGCTTCACGCGAAAATAACGCGCGCGCGTGTTGATTGATATCTGATGCCGTATTGCCACTATACGAAAACTTCTCAAATCTATCGAATATCAAGACTCGATTGCCCAATTACGGAGAATTCGCTCATTGCTCTGACTCCTTCACTTGTGACAACTACGCCTAAAGATGGGGGCACAGGAGAAATCGATGGCTAAGAAGGCACCGAATCCGATCGACAAGCATGTCGGTTCTCGCGTGCGCATGCGGCGGATGATGCTGAGCATGAGTCAGGAAAAGCTCGGCGACGCCCTTGGCCTTACTTTCCAGCAGGTACAGAAATACGAGAAGGGAACCAACCGTATCGGCGCCAGCCGGCTGCAGCAGATTGCCCAAATCCTTCAGGTGCCGGTTTCTTTTTTCTTTGAGGGCGCACCGCATTCGCCTGGCCACGGCGGCGGCATGGGTGAAGCGCCGTCGCCGGCTTATGTTGCCGACTTCCTTGCCACGTCTGATGGGTTGTCGTTGACCAAGGCATTTATGCGCATCAAAAGCAGCAAGCTGCGGCGCCGCATCGTCGATTTGGTCGAGCAGATCGCCGGCGCTGAATAGGGGTCATATCCCATCGTTATCGAGGCATCTGCCCACTGTTGCCCGCATCTTGACCTCTTCCCTCGTCGCTGCAAGAACCCTCCGGACAAGGCGCGGCGCATAGCTGCGCCACGCGAGGAGTTGCAACGGTGGCTCACACCAATTTCTTATTCACCAGCGAGTCGGTCTCCGAAGGTCATCCGGACAAGGTCTGCGATCAGATTTCCGATGCGGTACTCGACGCGTTTCTTGAAAACGACATTAAGCTCGGCATCGCGGACGACAGCCAGGTAAACACGCGACTTGGTTGCGAAACGCTCGCCACCACCAACAAGATCGTCATCGCCGGCGAAGGCCGCGGTCAGGCACCGCTGTTCCGCAAACACGGCGATAAGGCGGTGGTAGACCGCGAGCTGATTACCAAGATTGCCCGCGATGTCGTCAGGGATATCGGCTACGACCAGGACGGGTTTTCCTACTATGGGGCCGACGTCGAAGTGCTGCTGCATGGCCAGTCGCCCGACATCGCCATGGGTGTGAATGCAAAGAAGAAGAAGGGCGGCGAGGAGGAAGGCGCCGGCGACCAGGGCATGATGTTCGGCTTCGCCTGTACCGAAAGCGAAGTCTACGAGAAGAATTCATATATGCCTGCGCCGATCTACTTCGCGCACAAGATCCTGAAGGTGCTCTCCGAGAAGCGCCGCTCCGGCCAGCTTTACGACCTGCAGCCCGACGCGAAGAGTCAGGTCACCATACGCTACGTCGACGGCAAGCCGGTCGGCTGCACCAAAGTCGTGGTGTCGACCCAGCACAACGCACAAAGCCGCAACGGCAAGAAATATACGCCCGGCCTGATCAAGGAGATGATCACCGATGCGGTGGAGTCGGCTTTGCCGAAGGGCTGGATGCCGCAGAAGCCTTCCGACTTCCTGGTCAATCCGACCGGCAATTTCGTGATCGGCGGACCGGATGGTGACTGCGGTCTTACCGGCCGCAAGATCATTGTGGACACTTATGGCGGATATGCGCCGCACGGCGGGGGCGCATTCTCCGGCAAGGACCCAACGAAGGTCGACCGCTCGGCTGCTTACGCCGCGCGCTATCTCGCCAAGAACGTAGTCGCTGCCGGTCTGGCTGACCGCTGCACCATTCAGGTCGCATACGCGATCGGCGTGGCAGACCCGATGTCGGTGCTGGTCGACACCCATGGCACCGGCAAGGTCGAAGAGAAGAAGCTCGAGAAAGTTCTACCGGAGTTATTCCGTCTTACCCCGACCAATATCCGGCGCACGCTGAAGCTCAATCGCCCGATCTATAAGCGTACCGCAGCCTATGGCCACTTCGGCCGCGCGCCGGAAAAGGACGGCGGGTTCTCGTGGGAGAAGACCGACCTCGCCTCTGCGATCCGAACCGCGGTGAAATAGCCCCTTCAGCGCTGCCTTTTTCTCTGCTGTCATGCCCCGCGAAAGCGGGGCATGGACTGATGGATCGGGACGCAAAAACACCAACCCGCGCCTTTTTCGGCCGCCGCAAGGGCCATTCGCTCAAGCCGCGCCAAGCCGCGCTATTTGACGCGCTGCTTCCGCGGGTGTCGCTTGATCTCAGCAAACCGGCGCCGGCGGATCTGCGCTTGCTGTTTCAAACGCCCGTCGATGATCTGCGGCTCGAGATCGGCTTCGGCGGTGCGGAGCATTTGATTGCGCAGGCCAAAGCTCGCCCTCGCACCGGCTTTATCGCGACCGACGCCTTCGTCAATGCGGTTGCCAAGGCGCTGGTCGCAATCGACGACGGCGCGCTGGCGAATATCCGTCTGCATTTCGGCGACGCCAGCGAATTGCTGGATTGGCTGGCCGCTTCGTCGCTCTCGCGCATCGATCTGCTTTATCCCGATCCCTGGCCAAAACGTCGGCACTGGAAGCGTCGATTTATCCAGGACGACAATCTGAAACGGCTCGCCCGCATCCTGAGGAAAGAAGGCGAGCTGCGGTTTTCGACGGACATTGCGGACTATGCCGCTTATGCACTCGTGCGTGTCATGCGGTCGCCCGATTTTATCTGGACCGCCGAGCGCGCCGATGATTGGCGCAGGCCGTGGCCGGATTTTGCCGGCACGCGTTACGAGGCAAAGGCAAAGCGCGAAGGACGCTTGCCGGCGTATTTCACCTTCCGACGTGTGTAACTAATCGCCGGTGCCCTGCCGCACCTGCCAGAAACGAACAACGCGTTGAGCGGTGGTCGTCGTCAGGCGCTCAAAATTTTCACGCGCAACATCGAGCGTCTGTGGCGACGGCTTCGGGCCAGGTCGGGCGCTGAGGACCGCCTTCACGGTTGTCCAGCCGAATCCGGCGGACCGTGCGAGAATCAGAACTGGATCTGCGCGCTCGCCATTCATGAGCCGGTCAACGACCTCCACTGGAACGGCGCACAATGTTGCCAGCGCGGCAATCGTCTCCTCGTACTTTCCGCTTTTGGCGAATTCCGTAACGTCGGCCTCGCCCAGCTTGCGCTGCTTGTGCAGGGCGCGCACCGCAACGAGCGCGGCCGTGTAGTTGCGGGGGGCGGCTTTGGCAGCAACCTCGTCAGTGACCTGTGTAAGAACGCGTCGGATTTCTGCCTGGGTTTCGGGTTTCGCTTTTGCGAGCAAACGCCTTTGGACGACCTCGCTTGCTTGTATCAAGAGTTGACGAAAGAGCCGCGGCGGAATGTCGGTGCGGATTCCGACCTTTTCAGCCAGCAAGCCATCCTGCTCCGCGCGCTTTACCAGCTTGGTGAATGCACTCTCCGAAAGCTGTGCGTGCCGATTATTGGCAATCGAGCGCGCCACCTCGCGGTCGCCGCGTTCGACCAAAATATCGGACAGCGCCTTACCGATCCCGAGGCGCGTCGACATTGCGAGCAGATGTGCCTGACTTTTGTTTTCAGCGATGTACATCAGGTCGGGATCCGCAAGCTTTGCCTGCTGCAGGACCGGACCGGCAACCGCGATGTCATCGTTCTTGGCAAGCGTGCTGACCACGCCGGCCGGTGCGTTGGCAACCGGCGCGATCCGGCGCGCGAGTTCGGCCAACGCCTTGGCCTCGATCTCCTCAATCAGGCAGCCGATGACGTCATCAAAAAGTGCAACATGTTCTGCTTTGAAGCCTGGAGCGCCGTCGAGAAATAGAGTGGTAATGCGACGCAGCGTCTCCGCTCGCTTTTCCGCCGAGCCGTGCTGGACGACATCTTCCAACTCGGAAAGCAGCGAGGCTGGAACACCCATACGGAACCTGCAAAACGCCAGAAAACCGGCCCATCGGCGGATTTACGCAAATTTAAGGGCAGATTCTGAAGGAAGGGTTAGTCGTTAACAGAGGCGCGGCTCTTGCGCGGCCTCTTAAAATCGCTATATTTCCAGCGTTACTAAACACCCTCATAACCGGATGGGTTTTGAGAGTGGGTCCCGCGGGACCCGCTCTTTTTTGTTACCGAATGGCCTCAGGCGACACGTTGCAGACAAATGCGGGCTTTGGCGCCGCTCAGAACGAACCACGGCTCATCAGCGAACCGGGGTTGCCGGCGCGTGTTGCCGCGATTGTCGAGCCGGTCATTGAGCAGCTCGGTTACCGCCTGGTGAGAGTGAAAGTTTCCGGCGCCGAAGGCTGCACCGTCCAGATAATGGCGGAACGGCCGGACGGCACGATGTCGGTGGAAGATTGTGAGGCCGTTTCCCGTGCACTCTCGCCCGTTCTCGATGTGGCCGATCCGATCGATCGGACCTATCGGCTGGAGATTTCCTCGCCCGGCATCGACAGGCCGCTGGTGCGCAAATCGGACTTTGAGCGCTATGCCGGCCACGTCGCCAAGATCGAAACCGCCTTGCCGATTCAAGGCCGCAAGCGATTTCGGGGATTGTTGATCGGGACCGAAGGCGAAGCTGCGCGCATTCGCCGCGACGATGCGGTCGAGGGCGAAGAAGCCGAGGTTTTGCTGCCGATCGATGAAATGAGCGAAGCCAAGCTGGTACTCACCGACGAGTTGGTGACCGCAGCTTTAAAGCGTGAGAAATCCGCCAAGCGTGAAGCACGCGAGGCGCGAAAGGAAGTACGACGCGAAGAGAGACAATCACGGCATCGGCCGCAGAGGCCTGCCGACAAAGGAGGAGTATGAGCTATGGCTGTCAGCGCCAACAGGCTCGAACTATTGCAGATCGCGGACGCAGTCGCCCGTGAAAAGGCGATCGACCGCGGGATAGTGATCGCGGCGATGGAAGATGCCATCGCCAAGGCGGCGCGCTCGCGCTACGGCGCCGAAACCGACGTGCATGCAGAGATCGAGCCGAAGACCGGTGATCTGCGTCTTACCCGCCACATGCTGGTGGTCGAGAACGTGGAGAACCCGTCCAACCAGATTACGCTCGAGGAAGCGCGCAAACGTCACCCGGCCGCGCAAGTCGGCGATACGATTGCCGATCCGTTGCCGCCGCTCGAATATGGCCGCATCGCTGCACAGTCCGCCAAACAGGTGATCGTGCAGAAGGTGCGCGAGGCCGAGCGCGACCGGCAATACGCCGAGTACAAGGACCGCATTGGCGACATCGTCAACGGCATCGTCAAGCGCGTCGAATACGGTAACGTCGTGGTCGATCTCGGCCGCGGCGAGGCGATCGTACGGCGCGACGAGCTGTTGCCGCGCGAGGTCTTCCGTAACGGGGATCGCATCCGAGCCTACATCTATGATGTGCGTCGGGAGCCGCGCGGTCCGCAGATCTTCCTGTCGCGCACTCACCCGCAATTCACCTCCAAATTGTTCGCGCAGGAAGTGCCGGAAATCTATGACGGTATCGTCGAAGTGAAGGCCGTCGCCCGTGACCCTGGTTCGCGCGCGAAGATCGCCGTGATCTCGCGCGATTCATCGGTCGATCCGGTCGGCGCCTGCGTCGGCATGCGAGGTTCGCGCGTGCAAGCGGTGGTAAACGAGTTACAGGGCGAGAAGATCGACATTATCCCCTGGTCGCCCGATATCGCGACTTTCGTCGTCAACGCCTTGGCGCCCGCGGAAGTGGCGAAGGTCGTGCTCGATGAAGACAGGGAGCGCATCGAAGTCGTGGTCCCCGACCAGCAGTTGTCGCTGGCGATCGGGCGCCGCGGCCAGAATGTGCGGCTGGCCTCCCAGCTTACCGGTTGGGACATCGATATTCTGACCGAGCAGGAGGAATCCGAGCGTCGTCAGGCCGAGTTCGAGAACCGCACCAAGGTTTTCGTCGAGGCGCTCAATCTCGACGAGGTGGTCGGGCAGCTGCTTGCTTCCGAGGGCTTCGGCTCGATCGAGGAACTGGCGATGGTCGATCAGAAGGAAATCGCCTCGATCGAGGGCTTCGATGAGGACACCGCGCGTGAGCTTCAGGAACGAGCGCAGGAATACATTGCCGCACAGGAAGCCGAGCTCGATACCAAGCGCAAAGAACTTGGCGTCGATGACGCGCTGAAGGACGTAACCGGCGTTACCACAAAGATGTTGGTTGCCCTTGGTGAAAACGGCGTAAAAACCGTTGAGGATCTCGCGGGCTGCGCCACCGACGACCTTATCGGCTGGACGGAGCGCAAGGACGGCGAGACCAAGCATGAACCGGGTTTCCTCGATGGCTTCAATGTTTCGCGTGAAGACGCCGAGACAATGATCATGCAAGCCCGACTGAAGGCCGGCTGGGTGACGGAGGCGGAACTTGCGCCGCCGGCCGCCGAGCCAGCAGCGGAAGCGCAACCGCAGGCGTAAGGGGAAGCCGATGCAGGCAGTCGCGCAGCACAATGAGCTCGACCGCGGGGCGACCAGTGTCGTCCTGGCGGAAGAGCGCACATGCGCGCTGACCCGCGAGGTCAAACCGGCGGCGGAAATGATCCGCTTCGTGGTCGGCCCAACCGGAGAGGCGGTACCTGACGTCAAGCGCAAATTGCCGGGCCGTGGCCTCTGGATTACTGCGACCCGTGCAGCGGTAGAGGACGCAGTCACGCGCGACGTTTTCACCCGTGGCTTCAAGCGCGAGGTGCAGGTCGCGCGGGATCTGGCGGCGCAGACCGAGCGGATGATCGAACGTGCCGCGCTGGACGCGCTCGCCATTGCCGGAAAGGCCGGCTCTGTGATCACCGGTTTTTCCAGGGTCGAGGCGGCGGCGGGCCGGGTCGATCTCCTGGCATTCATCCACGCTGCCGATGCCGCCGAGGAGGGCAAACGCAAGCTCACGGGCGCCCTGCACCGCAATACAGGCCGGGAATCGCCCGGAATCGTGGTGATCGACGCGTTTACCGGCGCCCAATTGGATTTGGCATTGAACCGTCCAAATGTGGTACATGCAGCCCTGCTTGCGGGACCCGGAAGCGAGACTTTTCTTACGCGCGTCGCGCGTTTGACACGTTTTCGGACCGGAAAAACGCCCGATGCAGTTGGCACGCATGCGCCGGCAGATGACGCATAAGGACATAGTACGGAATGAGCGAGACCAAGAACCCCGGCGAGAAAAAACTCAGCGTCTCCGGCAAGACGCTGACGCTCAAGCCACGCACCGAGACGGGCGTTGTGCGCCAAAGCTTCAGCCATGGCCGCAGCAAGCAGGTCGTCGTCGAGAAGGTAAAACGCCGTGTCCTCGGCGGGCCGAGCGAGGCCAAGGCCGAACCAGCGCCAGCAGTCGAGGCAAAGAAACCCGCCGCCGGTAGGGCGAAAACAGCTTCCGCAGGTAGGCCGAATTTAGCGCCGGCGGAAACCGCACCGAAGCCGAAGCCCTCCGGGGTCGTGTTGCGTACCCTTACCGACGAGGAGCGTAACGCGCGCGCGCACGCACTCGCTGATTCGCGGGTTCGCGACGCTGAAGAACGCAAGATTGCCGAAGAAGAAGCTCGCCGCCGCGCCAGTCGCGAGCAAGTCGACCGCACCGAGCGCGAAGCCGCGGACGCGCGCAAGCGCGATGAGGAAGAGCGTCGCAAGCACGACGAAGAGACCAAGCGCAAGGCTGGCGAGGTCGCCAAGAAGCGCTTCGGCGTCGATGACACTCCACGTGGGCCAACCGCGCGCCTCACGCTCGAAGTGGATGAGGACGAAGCGCCGCGCAGCCGGCGTGGTGCCGGGCGTCCGGCAGCCGCTCCACGCGCGGCGCCTCGCGTTGGCGCCGAGAAGCAGCGCGGACGTCTTACCGTCATCAATGCACTGAGCGCCGGTGAAGTTCGCGAACGTTCGGTCGCCTCATTTCGCCGGCGTACCCAGCGGCTCAAAGGAGTCGCCTCGGCCGAGCCGAAGGAAAAGCTGGTACGCGAGGTTACGATCCCGGAGGCAATCAGCATCCAGGACCTTGCGAACCGAATGTCTGAACGCGCAGTCGACGTGATCCGCTTACTGATGAAACAAGGCCAGATGGCAACGATCAACGACGTTATCGACGCCGACACCGCGCAGCTCATCGCCGAGGAAATGGGCCACTCTGTGCGGCGGGTGGCCGAAGCCGACGTAGAAGAGGGATTGTTCGACGTTGCCGACGATCCCGCGGAGCTTGTCGCACGTGCGCCCGTCGTCACCGTCATGGGCCATGTTGATCATGGCAAGACTTCGCTGCTTGACGCCATCCGCTCGAGCGACGTTGCCGCAGGCGAAGCGGGAGGCATCACCCAGCATATCGGCGCCTATCAAGTCACCGCGCCGTCGGGGACAAAGATTACTTTCATCGACACACCTGGTCATGCTGCCTTCACTGCCATGCGCGCGCGCGGCGCCAAGGTTACCGATATCGTCGTGCTCGTGGTCGCCGCCGATGACGGCGTCATGCCGCAGACGGTGGAGGCGATCCACCACGCCAAGGCGGCGAAGGTTCCGATCATCGTCGCCATAAACAAGATCGACAAGCCCGATGCGAAGCCGGATCGCGTGCGCACCGACCTTTTGCAGCACGAGATCCAGGTTGAATCGATGGGCGGCGAGGTCGTGGATGTTGAAGTTTCCGCCACCAAAAAAACGAATATCGACAAGCTGCTCGAGATGCTCAGCTTGCAAGCGGAAATCCTCGACCTGAAGGCCAATCCAAATCGTCCCGCCGAAGGCACGGTGATCGAAGCAAAGCTTGACCGCGGACGCGGTCCGGTGGCGACTGTTCTCGTCCAGCGCGGGTCGTTGCACCCGGGCGACATCGTTGTGGCCGGTGCCGAATGGGGGCGCGTGCGCGCTCTGGTTTCGGACACCGGCGATCCCGTGCAAAACGCGGGGCCTTCGACGCCCGTGGAAGTGCTTGGTTTCTCCGGCACGCCTGACGCAGGTGACCGCCTGGCCGTCGTCGACAGTGATGCGCGCGCGCGCGAGGTCACCGATTACCGTGCGCGGCAGAAGCGCGAGAAGACCGCCGCGCGAACTACCGGCATGCGCGGCTCCCTCGAGCAGATGATGGCGCAGGCCAAGACCTCAGGCCGCAAAGAATTTCCATTGGTGGTCAAAGCCGATGTGCAGGGTTCGCTGGAAGCCATTATCGGCGCGCTCGACAAGCTTGGTACTGAAGAAGTCGCGGCCCGCGTGCTGCACGCCGGCGTCGGCGGCATTTCCGAATCCGATGTGACGCTGGCCGAGGCCTCGGGGGTGCCGATTATCGCCTTCAACGTGCGTGCCAACAAGGAAGCGCGTGAAGCGGCCGAGCGCGCCGGCATCGAGATTCGCTACTACAACATCATCTACGACCTGGTGGACGACGTTAAAAAAGCGATGTCCGGCCTGCTGCCGCCAACGCTGCGCGAGACCATGCTGGGCAACGCGCAAATCCTGGAGATCTTCAAGGTTTCCAAGGTCGGCAACATTGCCGGATGCAAGGTCACCGACGGCACTGTCGAGCGTGGCGCCAATGTGCGGCTGATCCGCGACAACGTCGTCATTCATGAAGGAAAACTATCGCAACTCAAGCGCTTCAAGGATGACGTGCGCGAAGTCGGCGCCGGCATGGAGTGCGGCATGGCCTTCGAAAACTACCAGGACATGCGGCAAGGTGACGTAATCGAATGCTACCGGGTGGAGCAGATTCAACGCAGTCTCTAAGTCCGATACTTGGGTTTGCGCGAGAGCACTTCACCTAAACACCAACACGATCATGCCCTGCGAACGCAGGGCATCCAGTGACCCGCAGCGGCGGTGACTACTGGATCATCCGCTTTTTCGGATGGTGACAAGAGAGAGATCGCAATGCCGGATAAACATCGCCGCGATTCGTCGCACGGAGGCTCGCAGCGCCAGTTGCGCGTTGGCGAGCTGGTGCGGCACGCGCTCGCCGACATGCTCACCCGCGGCGAGGTGCATGATCCGGTAATCGAAGGTCACATGATAACGATTCCCGAAGTACGCGTGACCGCCGACCTGCGCCTTGCCACCATTTATGTCATGCCGCTGGGCGGCCGCGACGCCGATCAAGTGGTGGCCGCATTCGAACGGCACAAGAAATATCTGCGGGCTGAGATTGCCCACCGCATCAACCTGAAGTTCGCGCCTGATATCCGCTTCCGCGTCGACGATCGATTCGCCGAAGCCGAACGCATCGATAAGTTGCTGCGTTCGCCGGACGTAAAGCGTGACCTAAAGCATGACGAGGAAAGCGAGTGAACGAAGAAGATTTGAAAAACCTGGAACGGCCGCGCGCAGAGGAGCCGCCAAGCGTGGCCCCTGCATCTCAGCAGCTGAACGGAGAGAGGCCGAAGCAGAAGAAACGCGACAAGCATGACGTGCACGGCTGGGTCATCCTCGACAAACCAGTCGGCATGACTTCCACCCATGCGGTAAGCGTTGTGAAGCGGCACTTCAGTGCCAGGCGCGCCGGCCATGCCGGCACCCTCGATCCGCTCGCTTCGGGCGCACTGCCGATTGCGCTTGGCGAAGCCACCAAGACGGTCCCCTTCGTGATGGACGGCCGCAAGCTTTATCGCTTCACCGTTCGATGGGGCGAGGAACGTGATACCGACGACGCCGAGGGGCGTGTCACCATGCGCGGCGATAAAAGGCCCTCAGCCGAGGCAATCGCGGCGCTCCTTCCTTCATTCACCGGAATCATTCAGCAGGTGCCGCCCCGCTTTTCGGCCATCAAGGTCGAGGGTGAGCGCGCTTACGATCTCGCCCGCGATGGCGAAGACGTGGAACTCAACGCCCGTCCGGTCGAGATCGCCCGGCTGGACCTCATGGACATTCCCGACCCCGATCATGCGGTATTGGAAGCCGAATGCGGGAAAGGCACCTATGTGCGCTCGCTCGCCCGCGATCTTGGCCGCGCTTTGGGCTGTTTTGGCCACGTAAGCGGCCTGCGCCGCGCTGCGGTTGGGCCGTTCGGCGAAGAAACCATGATTTTGCTGGAACAATTGGAGGCTCTATGCCATAGAGCCGCGTCCGGCGAGGGCAACCTCGCGGATGCTCTGATGCCCGTTGAGACCGCGCTGGACGACATCCCGGCGCTGGCCGTCAGCGGAGCAGATGCGGCAAGGCTTCAGCGAGGCCAAGCCGTCTTGTTGCGCGGACGGGACGCACCCAATTTCCGCGGCACAGTCTATGTCACGGTATCGGGCCGGTTGCTGGCCTTGGCCGAACTGGATCGTGGCGAAATCGTCCCCAAGCGCGTGTTTAACCTCGCCGGCCTGATGGGCAGAGCTGTGCGTAAGAAAGGATGACCGATGTCGGTGACCACCGGCCGCAAGGCCGAAGTTATCAAGGCGTATGCCAAGAAGCCCGGAGATACCGGCTCGCCCGAAGTGCAAGTGGCGATCCTGTCCGAGCGCATCAATAATCTGACCGAGCATTTCAAGTCCCACGTCAAGGACAATCATTCCCGTCGTGGATTGCTCAAGATGGTGGGCCAGCGCCGTCAGTTGCTCGATTATCTGCGTCGCACTGACGAAGCGAGCTACAAGAACTTGATTGAAAAACTCGGCATTCGCCGATGATTTATTCCGCGCAGGGCATATGCGCCCTACGCGTTTCGTGCAGCGGAAGCGTTTGACGCGTTCGCTCGATTAGGCCGGCAGCGATAGGCGCAGCCGGCGATTTGGCAAGAGCCGATAAGGATCGCCTCTTGCGACAAGGCAAGGTTCGAAACGCCATGGCAGGATCGCCAGACGCTGTTGCTTCCCGCATCGGGATGACGTGCGACAGCTTCTCGCCGTCTTGCTCATGGCTTTCGGGGCTCGCCGAAAACCAAGAAAGAAAGACACAATGTTCGATATGCATCGAGTTGAACTCGATTGGGGTGGGCGCAAGCTAACCCTGGAAACCGGCAGGATCGCGCGGCAGGCCGATGGGGCCGTGCTGGCCACCTATGGCGAGACAACGGTGGTCGCAACCGTCGTTGCTGCCAAGCAGCCAAAGGAAGGCATCGACTTCCTGCCGTTGACCGTCAACTATCAGGAAAAATTCTTCGCCGCTGGCCGTATTCCGGGTGGCTATTTTAAGCGCGAAGGCCGCCCGACCGAAAAAGAGACGCTGACGTCGCGTCTGATCGATCGGCCGGTGCGTCCGCTGTTCGCTGACGGCTGGCGTTGCGACACGCAGGTGATCGTCACCACGCTGTCCCACGACCTTGAGAACGATCCCGACATCGTCGCTCTGGTTGCGGCCTCTGCCGCACTGACGCTGTCTGGCGTCCCGTTCATGGGACCGGTCGGCGGCGCACGTGTCGGCTTCATCAACAACGAGTACGTCCTCAATCCGCAACTCGACGAGATGGTCGAGAGCCAGCTCGACCTTGTCGTCGCCGGCACCAACGATGCGGTGCTGATGGTGGAATCGGAAGCGAAAGAGCTGTCCGAGGACATCATGCTGGGCGCGGTCATGTTCGGCCACCGGCATTTCCAGCCGGTGATCGAAGCCATCATCAAGCTCGCGGAAAAGGCGGCCAAGGAGCCGCGTGAGCTTAACCTGCCCGACAACGCCAAGCTCGAAAAGGAAATCCTTGGCCTGGTGGAGAAGGATCTGCGCGCTGCCTATTCGATCCCGTCGAAGCAGGAGCGGCACAAGGCGGTCGATGCCGCAAAGGAAAAGGTGCTCGAGCATTTCTTCCCGGGCGGCGCCGAGAATCCGGAATACGACAAGTTGCGCGTCGCCGCGGTATTCAAGGAACTCGAAGCCAAGATCGTACGCTGGAATATTCTCGACACCGGCAAACGCATCGACGGCCGCGACAACAAGACGGTTCGCCCGATCGTGGCGGAAGTCGGCGTGTTGCCGCGCACCCATGGCTCGGCGCTGTTCACGCGCGGCGAGACCCAGGCGCTGGTTGTCGCCACCCTCGGCACCGCCGAGGACGAGCAGTTCATCGATGCCTTGCAGGGAACATACAAAGAGACGTTCCTGCTGCACTATAACTTCCCGCCCTTCTCCGTCGGCGAAACCGGCCGTATCGGTTCGCCCGGCCGCCGCGAAATCGGCCACGGCAAGCTTGCCTGGCGGGCGATCCATCCGATGCTGCCGACGCCGGCCGAATTTCCCTACACGATCCGTGTCGTTTCCGAGATCACGGAATCGAACGGCTCTTCATCGATGGCCACGGTATGCGGCTCCTCGCTGGCGTTGATGGATGCGGGCGTGCCGCTCAAGCGCCCCACCGCCGGCATCGCAATGGGTCTCATTCTCGAGGACAAGCGCTATGCGGTCCTCTCCGACATCCTTGGCGACGAGGATCATCTCGGAGACATGGACTTCAAGGTCGCCGGCACCGAGCAGGGAGTCACCTCCCTGCAAATGGACATCAAGATCGCCGGCATCACCGAAGAGATCATGAAGGTCGCGCTGGCGCAGGCCAAGGACGGGCGTATGCATATCCTCAGCGAGATGGGCAAGGCGCTCACTGCCGCCCGCGCCGAACTCGGCGAGCATGCCCCGCGCATCGAGATGTTCAAGATTCCGACCGACAAGATTCGCGAAGTCATCGGTACCGGCGGCAAGGTGATCCGCGAGATCGTCGAGAAGACCGGCGCCAAGATCAACATCGAGGATGACGGCTCCGTGAAGGTTGCCTCGGCGAGCGGCGAGTCGATCAAGGCGGCGATCAACTGGATCAAATCGATCGCCTCCGATCCCGAAGTCGGCCACATCTACGAAGGCACGGTGGTGAAGGTTATGGACTTCGGCGCATTCGTGAACTTCTTCGGCGCCAAAGATGGCCTCGTGCACATTAGCCAGCTGGCGCCGCGCCGCGTGAACAAGGTGACCGACGTCGTCAAGGAAGGCGACAAGGTCAAGGTGAAACTCCTCGGTGTGGATGAGCGCGGCAAAGTCCGCCTGTCCATGAAGGCGGTCGACCAGACCACCGGCGAGGACATCGAGAGCAAGCAGCGGGCCGACGGCGGCGAACAGCCGCGCGAGGCCGCCGGCGGCGCCGAATAAGTCGGTTTAGAAAAACGGACGGGAGGGCGGCCTAGCGCCGCCCTCTTTTTTTATCGTCCTGCAACCAGCGGCAAGCAACGCCGCCGATGACGCCGCCCAGTATCGGCGCGACCCAGAACACCCAAAGGGCATTGAGCGCCTGTGGCCCGCCAAAAATTGCAGTCGCAGTCGAGCGCGCCGGATTAAGCGAAGCATTCGATATCGGAATGGCGACCAGGTGAAACATGGTCAGCGCGAGGCCGATGGCAATCGGCGCAAATCCGGCGGGTGCGCGCGGGGAAGTCGAGCCGACGATCACCACCAGAAAAAGGGCGGTGATCACAGTTTCAGTGAGGAAGACTGCCGCCAGCGGGAATCCGCCGCTGCCGTACAGATTGGAAATCGTGGTGAACGTATTCCATTTCGCCGGCGGTGCATTGCTCAGCACGAAATAGAAGACGCCGGCGGCCGCCACGCCGCCCAGCACCTGCACGAGGATGTAGGGGATAGCGCGCCCGGTTGGAAACCGGCCCGCGGCCACCAGTCCGCAGGTCACCGCCGGATTGAAATGGGCGCCTGATATGTGGCCGACGGCGAAAGCCATCGCCATCACCGACAGGCCTACTGCAAAGGCAATTGCCAGCAGCCCTGCCTGTGGGGCGGAAAACAGCGCAGCCCCGCAAACCGCGCTAACCAGTGAGAATGTTCCAATAAACTCGGCTGCTAGCTCGCGTTGCATCGGCTGAGATCTCCTATGGCAAGTTTTCGATAAAAATCGAATCCCTTGCCCCATGCTTGAACAACCGGCGCGCAAGAGCAACTGACGGTGCGGACACCCGGCCGAAGGTCTCAGATCTATCGCGCTTATTCGCCGTTTTCCTTCGCGCCACTGGCCTTTAGTGCGTCGGGCTGGGGCATCGCGATGACATTATATCCGCAATCGACGAAGTGAACTTCACCGGTCACGCCGGCCGAGAGATCGGACAGGAGGTAAAGCCCGGCGCCGCCGAGCTCTTCCAGTGTCACACCGCGGCCGAGCGGGGAGTGCCTTTGCTGGAACGCGAACATGTAGCGCGCATCCGTGATGCCGGCGCCGGCCAGCGTGCGGATCGGACCGGCCGAGATTGCGTTGACGCGGATTTTTTGCGCACCGAAATCGACCGCAAGATAGCGGACTGAGGCTTCCAGCGCGGCCTTCGCGACACCCATAACATTGTAATTCGGCATGGCACGCAGACCGCCGTTATAGGTGAGCGTTACCATAGCCCCGCCGTTCGGCATCAGCGCCGCGGCACGCTTGGCAGCTTCGGTGAATGCGTAGCAGGAGATCACCATCGTGCGGATGAAATTCTCGCGCGTGGAGTCGGCATAGCGCCCCTTCAATTCATTCTTGTCGGAGAAGGCCACGGCATGCACGAGAAAATCCATCGTCCCCCATTGCCGTTTTATCGCATCGAAAACCGCATCAACGGAGGCGATATCTTCGACGTCGCAGGGCAGCACAAAGGATGAGCCGGTCTGCTCCGCGAGCGGTTTCACGCGTTTGCCCAGCGCCTCGCCCTGATAGGTAAACGCGAGCTGCGCGCCATGCGCCGCCAGCGTCTGCGCGATACCCCACGCGATCGAATGGTCGTTGGCGATCCCCATGATCAGGCCGCGCTTGCCCTGCATCAGGTTGCCGCGCGCAGCGATTTGCTCACCGGCCATGGTCGTCGGCCTGCTGGGAAGGGAGTTGAGGACGAGCAAGGAAACGGGCTTGTTCATGCAGTGTCCCCTTCCGAATCGCTCGACGTACCGAACGCCCGTTTATGGCGCCGAGACAACAACCGGATGACGGAACAAGCAGCAATGCCGCCCAGGAAGTCTTAAAAGAAACTGTCATGCATCGAGCCGCTTGAACACAACCGAGGCATTGGTGCCGCCGAAACCGAACGAGTTCGACAACACGCAGCCGAGCTTCACGTTGTCCTTGCGCTCGCGCACGATCGGAATATCGGCGAAGGCGGGGTCGAGATTCTCGATATTGGCACTCTCGCAGACGAAGCCATTCTGCATCATGAGCAGAGAGTAGATGGCCTCCTGCACGCCGGTCGCGCCAAGCGAATGACCGGTCAGCGACTTAGTGGCCGAAATCGGCGGGCATTTCGAGCCGAACACTTCGCGGATCGCCTCGATCTCCTTGATATCGCCGATGGGCGTCGAAGTCGCGTGCGGATTGATATAATCGACAGGCGCCTTGACGTTCTCGAGCGCCATATTCATGCAGCGCACCGCGCCTTCGCCGGACGGAGCCACCATATCGTAGCCATCCGAGGTCGCACCATATCCGGCGACTTCGGCGTAGATTTTGGCGCCGCGCGCTTTTGCGTGTTCGAGTTCTTCCAATACCAGCACACCGGCGCCGCCGGCGATGACAAATCCGTCACGATCTTTGTCGTAGGCGCGCGATGCTTTTTCCGGCGTGTCGTTATATTTCGACGACATAGCCCCCATCGCGTCGAACAGTACGGAGAGCGACCAGTCCAGCTCTTCGCAGCCGCCTGCGAAGATCATGTCCTGTTTGCCCCATTGGATGAGTTCGGCAGCGTTGCCGATGCAGTGATTGGATGTCGCGCAGGCCGACGAGATTGAATAATTGACGCCCTTGATCTTGAACCAGGTCGCGAGCGTTGCCGAGGCCGTGGACGACATCGCCTTCGGCACCGCGAACGGGCCGACACGTTTGGGTCCCTTGCTGCGGGCGGTGTCGGCGGCCTCAATGATAGCGCGACATGACGGGCCGCCCGAGCCCATCACAATTCCGGTGCGCTCATTTGAAATTTCCTTTTCCTCGATTCCGGAATCGCGGATCGCCTGCTCCATTGCGACATGGTTCCAGGCGGCGCCGCCGCCCAGGAAACGCATGGCGCGTCGATCGACTACCCCTTCAGGATCGAGGCGCGGTGCGCCGTGGACCTGGCACCGAAAACCCAGCTCCGCATATTTATCGGCACGCACAATGCCGGATTTTGCCTCGCGAAGGCTCGCCAGCACTTCCTGCGTATTGTTGCCGATGGATGAGACAATGCCCATTCCGGTGACGACGACCCGTCGCATAGTCGTATTACCTTCTAAGTCTTCGCCGCGTTTGTTGCTGATTGAGCCTCAGATTGGCCCGCTGCGGAAATTCTGCAAGGCCCTCCGCCGGGCTCACGCGCCACTCGGCTGTAGCGCCTGGTCCTGCTTGAACAGGCCAACCTTGAGATCGCTGGCACGGTAGATCACCGTGCCGTCAGCCGAAAGCCAGCCATCGGCGATACCGAGCACAAGTTTCGAACGCATGACCCGCTTTATGTCGATGCCATAAATGACCTTCTTCACGGTCGGCAACACCTGACCGGAAAACTTCAGCTCGCCCAGGCCGAGAGCTCTGCCCTTGCCTGGCGCGCCCAGCCAGCCGAGAAAAAAGCCAACCAGTTGCCACAGCGCGTCCACCCCAAGGCACCCCGGCATCACCGGGTCGCCCTTGAAATGGCACAGGAAAAACCAGAGATCCGGTTTAACGTCGAGTTCGGCCCGGATCATGCCTTTGCCGTGCTCACCGCCGTTTTCGCTGATTTCGGCGATGCGGTCGAACATCAACATCGGGGGCAAAGGCAACTGCGCGTTGCCGCCGCCAAACAGTTCGCCTCGGCCACAGGCGAGCAAATCTTCGTACTCAAAGCTGTGCCGCCGCGCTTCCACAGGCGCCGCATCTCCTCGCAAGGGGCTTGGCTGAACTCCCATGCCCGAGTTGGTAACATACCAAAGCTAGCGGGCAAAGATGGCGGAACCGCGGGTGTTACGCAGGTCGCTCAGCGCCATACCGGCGGGCATCCCGCCCCGGCATCAAGTTGCGACGCGGTTGCATCTAAGGGGCCGATTTCGTATATGTTGCAAATGAAACGGATTTAGCCGGCTCCCGCTTGGCGCCGGCTGTTTAGGCGTGAAAGAAATGGCCCCGACGCGTACCTTGGTAATACCGAATGTGAAGACCGGCGTCGAACGGTCGCCGGATCGGTCGGCACTTACCGGCTGCCCCTGGCACGACGTCAAAGCCATGTTGCGCGAAGTCGGGCTGCGCCCCACCCGCCAGCGCATGGCCTTGGGCTGGATCCTGTTCGGTAAAGGCGATCGCCACCTCACGGCCGAGATGCTCTACGAAGAAGCGACGCGCGCAAAAGTGCCGGTATCGCTGGCGACGATCTACAATACGTTGCACCAGTTCACCGAAGTTGGTCTCCTGCGACAAGTCGCGGTCGACGGCGCGAAGGCCTATTTCGACACCAACGTGACGGCGCATCATCATTTCTTCGTCGAGGGCGAGGATGAGGTGCTAGATATCCCTGATGCCGATGTAATTGTCGGCAAAACCCCGACACCTCCGGAAGGTTTCGAAATCGCGCGCGTCGATGTTGTCGTGCGCCTGCGCCGCAAGACCTAGCTGATCCGATGTTCTAGATTTGGGCGTGCCCGGTCCCCGTGCCGGGCATCGACGTTTCTGGGATCTGCGCGGGCTATTGCAGCTTTTCGTTTGGGTAAGCGCCCCAGAGCCGCTCCTGCCGGACATACCCGTCGAAACCTTTGCCGCTGAATTGGCACCAGGTGCCGTTGCAGGATTTGAGCGCGCCGAGCACGCCCGACTGCAGCTGGGCCGAAACCGCGGAGTCGCCATCCGCGTTGGCATAGAGAGGGACCAATTCGTCCTTTATTTTCGGCACAACCGTGCCCGTCCGCTTGCCTGACAACAGAGAGTGATAGACCCAGCCTTCCGCCCCCTCCCAATCGCGGATGCGGCGCCAATTCTCGAACTCGGCGGTAACTTCCACGGGCATGCCTGCGTGGGTATAAACCCAGCGTACTTCCTGGTCTTTGTTCGGGCCGGAACGCGCATTGACCCGATCAGACTTAAGGCTCACGAAACGCGGGATCGGCAGGCCGCTGACGGAGCCTGTGGCTACATCGCTGGCGGGCCAAGCCGGTCCGGCTGGCACTGCCGCCATACCGGCCGCCAGTGCGAAGCCAATCAAGACTGTCCGGAAGCTTTGTGTTGTCACGGCCATCTGGTAGGAAAACGAGCGGATATCTGTCTGACCCACAGTGTGGGCGAGCACGGTTAAAGAGGGCTAAATCGACACCTAGCTGGGCGGTATACCCACCAAAGACCGAACAAGTACCGTAGTTGAGGGCCGATGGCGAAAAGTAAAAAGCCGCTGGTCATAGTGACGCGCAAGCTGCCCGATTCCGTGGAGCTGCGGATGCGGGAACTTTTCGATGCCCGTCTCAACCCTGACGACAAGCCGATGACGCAAGGTCAACTTGCCGAGGCGGTGAAAACCGCCGACGTCCTTGTCCCGACCGTCACCGACCGGATCGATGCCTCGGTCCTCAGCAAGTCGGGAGACCAGCTCAAGCTCATCGCCAATTTCGGTAACGGCGTCGACAATATCGATGTCGCCACTGCGGTTCAGCGCGGCATTACCGTCACCAACACGCCCGGGGTACTTACCGAGGACACCGCCGACATGACCATGGCGCTGATCCTGGCAGTGCCGCGCCGGCTGGTTGAAGGCTCCCACGTGCTGACCACCGACACGAATTGGATTGGCTGGTCGCCGACGTGGATGCTTGGTCACCGCATCTGGGGCAAGCGCCTTGGCATCATTGGAATGGGGCGCATTGGACAGGCCGTTGCGCGGCGGGCGCGCGCTTTTGGCCTCCAGATTCACTACCACAATCGGCGCAAAGTGGCCCCCAAAACCGAGGAGGAACTCGACGCCACTTATTGGGAAAGCCTCGACCAGATGCTCGCACGCATGGACATCGTATCAGTCAATTGTCCGCACACGCCTGCGACCTACCATCTGCTATCAGCGCGTCGGCTGAAAATGCTGAGGCCGGAGGCCTACATCGTCAACACCTCGCGCGGCGAAGTCATCGACGAGAACGCCCTCGCCCGCCTGATAGAGTCCGGCGAAATTGCCGGCGCCGGATTGGATGTGTTCGAACATGAGCCGGCGGTGAACCCGAAGCTGGTCAAGCTTGCCCGCGCAGGCAAGGTTGTTCTTCTGCCGCACACCGGCTCCGCAACGATCGAGGGTCGTATCGATATGGGCGAGAAGGTGATCATCAACATCAAGACTTTCATGGACGGCCATCGGCCGCCCGATCGGGTGCTACCCTCGATGCTGTGACAAATCCCTGATCGTCGGATTGTTGCCGCTCAGAGGATTGTTCGGATCCCACGCATAAGTCAGCGTTTCAAAGCGCATTGAGCGCGCATCCACCATGAGAAGGCGGCCGACCAATCCTTCGCCGAAGCCGACGATCTCGCGGATCACTTCAAGCGCCATCAAAGAGCCAAGCACTCCCGGCAGCGCACCAAGAATTCCGGCTTCTGCGCACGCCGGTATAGTGCCGGCGGGCGGTGGCTCAGGAAACAGACACCGGTAGGTAGGATTTCGCGTTCCGTCGGCCTGCGTTTCGTGCGCGCGGATTGACGTGAGCGAACCATCGAAGGTGCCGACTGCCGCCGTGACCAAAGGCTTCCTGGCAAAATAGCAGGCGTCGGACACGAGGTAACGCGTGGCGAAATTATCCGACCCGTCGGCGACGAGGTCGTAGCGCGCAATCAGACTAAGCGCGTTTTCGGCTGTCAGCCGCACGTGATGCGCTTCGACATTCACATGCGGATTGAGTCTTTTCACCGCAGCCGCTGACCGCTCCGCCTTCGACTTGCCAATGTCGTCCGTCGCGAAGATGACCTGCCGCTGCAAGTTCGACAGCGACACATCATCGTCATCCACGATGCCGAGCGAGCCTATGCCGGCAGCGGCAAGGTAAAGCAGTGCCGGAGCGCCGAGCCCACCGGCTCCGACTACCAGCACGCGCGCGGCCTTGAGCTTGGCCTGGCCGGGTCCGCCCACCTCGCGCAATACGATGTGGCGGGCATAGCGTTCGAGTTCTTTTGCATCGAGCATCGTGGTTAACCTAGCGCATGTTCGGAAAATGTTGGAACTGGCAAAACTTAGGTGCGGCACGCCATTGGCCGACAGTCAATATATGTCGGAGAGGTCCCCGCCCGCCTTGCGCCTGCGCCTCCATCAGCTATGGTGCCCCAAATTTTAAACGGGGCGTCGTGAAGTGATTCGTTTAGGCGGATCAACGATAGTGATCGCACTTCTGCTCGGTGCCGTTACGGCGCCGGCGCAGGAGTCGCCTGGCGTCATGCCGAAACCCGAGCAGACCGCCGAAAAACCGAAAACCGCGCACGTGATCAGGCGCGCTTCACCGAAGAAGGCCGCTCCCCATATCGCGGCGCCGGCCAGTGTTGCGGCCACGCTCAGCACCGAACCTACAAAGTCCGAGGTGACAGCTGCGGAGACCGCCGAAATTTCTGCCGGCGAGCGACTCAAAATACAGTCGGCGCTGCTTTGGTCGGGCGACTATACCGGCTCGATCGGCGGTGGTGATCCGTTTCTGTCCGCAGTCAAAAATTTCCAAAAGCGTGCGAAGTCCAGGGTGACGGGCGTCCTCACCTCCGCCGAGCGGGCCAATCTGCTCACGGCTGCCAAAACTTATGAGGACGAATTTGGCTGGACCATCGTGACCGACCCTTCGACAGGGGTGCGTCTCGGCCTGCCGCTAAAATTCGTTCCGCAAGTACGCGATGCAGCACGCGGGACACGTTGGTCCGCGGCATACGGTGAAGTCCAGGTCGAAACATTTCGTCTAAAGGACACTGAGTTCAAACTCGCCGCCTTGTTTGAGAAGGAAAAAAAGCAGCCTTCCAACCGGAAGATCGAATCCAGCTCCTTGCGCGGCGACAGTTTCTACATCAGCGGTATGCAGGGATTGAAGAAGTTCTCCGTGCGCGCCTTCGCGCGCGACGGCGAAATCCGTGGCTTTACTCTACTGTTTGACCAAATGATGGAAACCATTGTCGCCTCGTTCACGGGCGCGATGGTGAGTGCCTTCTCACCGTTTCCCGAACGTAGCTCCCCGTTCGCCGCGACGGCGAACTCGGTCGAATACGGCAATGGGCTGGTCGTCAGTGCTCGCGGTCATATTGTCACTGACCGCAAGCTCGCAACGGGATGCCAGGTTATCGTTGCGGCCGGCCTTGGCGATGCCGATCGAATTGCCGACGATGATAGCGGCCTGGCCCTGCTGCGCGTTTACGGCGCGCGCAGGCTGACGCCGCTCGCGATCGGTCCAGATGCGGCCAAGAAAGGCGACGTGACATTGGTCGGCATTCCCGATCCGAAAGAGCAGAACGGCGCCAAGAAGCTTACCGAAATCAAGGCGAGGCTGGCCGGCGGAAACGCGATCGAGTTGCGCCAGCCGGCACCGATGGCCGGATTTTCAGGCGCTGCTGCAATCGACGGACAAGGGCAATTCCTCGGCATGATGGAGATGCGGAATTTCGTGCTTGCCAGCATGGAGCCCGCGGCACCGCCGGTGCGACTTATCACGGCCGAAACCATCCGCGATTTTCTCACCACGCATGATGTTCCGTCCACGCAGCAAGGCGGCGACGCCAAGGCGGCCGTGGTGCGAATTATCTGCGTACGGAAATAATCGTTAGCGCAAACACCAGCTCTACTTGTGTTTCCATTTCGGCGGGCGCTTCTCGACGAACGCCTTCATGCCTTCTTTCTGGTCTTCGGTCGCGAACAGCGAATGGAAAATCCGGCGCTCGAATGCCACTCCTTCGGAAAGACCGCTCTCGAATGCGCGATTGATCGCTTCCTTGCCGGCAAGCACCGATGGCAGCGACATGCCGGCGATGGTCTCGGCGACTTTCATAGCCTCATTCGCCAGATCAGCGGCCGGTACCACGCGCGCCACCAGGCCTGATTTTTCCGCTTCTGCCGCGTCCATCGTGCGGCCGGTGAGGATGAGATCCATGGCCTTGGCCTTGCCTACCGCGCGCGCAAGGCGCTGCGTCCCACCGATGCCGGGAATTACACCGAGCTTGATTTCAGGCTGGCCGAACTTGGCCGTGTCCGCTGCAATGACAATGTCAGCCTGCATCGCAAGCTCGCAACCGCCGCCGAGTGCAAAGCCGGCCACCGCCGCAACCACCGGCTTGCGCGCATCTGCAACGGCATTCCAGTTGGAAACAAAATCGCCGAGATAGGCCTCGATAAACGACTTGTCGGCCATTTCCTTGATGTCGGCTCCGGCGGCAAATGCCTTCTCATTCCCGGTAATCAGCATGCAGCCGATTTTGTCGTCCGCGTCGAAGGCCTCAACCGCCGACGTGAGTTCGTCAATCAACGCCTTGTTCAGTGCATTGAGCGCCTGCGGCCGATTCAGACGAATGATGCCAACCCGACCCCGCGTCTCGACGACAATGTTCTCGTAGCTCATGACAAAGTCCCTGCATTAATCCAGTTTTGCGCCCGAGCGCTGCACGACGTCGCTCCATTTTGCGGAGTCGGCTTTGATGGTCGCAACAAATTCCTCCGGCGTCCCACCGGCCGGCTCATCGCCGATCTTCGCAAATTTTTCCTTGAAAGCCTCCGACGTAAGCGCCCTGTTGATTGCGGCGTTGAGTTTGTCGACGATCGGGCGCGGTACTCCGGCCGGAGCAATCACACCGGTCCAGGTCGGTGCCAGATATCCTGGCACGCCCGCTTCGGCGATCGTCGGCAAATCGGGAAATGCAGGAGAGCGTGCAGCGCCGCTGACGCCGAGCGGGCGTACCTTTTCGTCGCGCGCGAAGGGTGCGATCGTTTGCAGGCTTTCGAACATGATATCGACGTGACCGGCAATCAAATCGGTGAT